>Ga0209742_10000360_pt1 | contig 24668 bp, 26 predicted proteins | sample DeeMarSeWOR38_10_FD_187462 | JGI IMG/M metagenome (GOLD analysis project Ga0209742, IMG submission 187462) | Marine sediment microbial communities from White Oak River estuary, North Carolina - WOR-3-8_10 (SPAdes) (version 2) | ecosystem: Environmental > Aquatic > Marine > Intertidal zone >... | reverse complement strand
CCGGCAGCTTTGTAGAAATCCGGCGAGAACATGCCGTCGGCGCCCATCAGAGCCACCTTTTCCAAACCGGACACTTCTTTGGCCTGGCGCGTGATAAATCCGCCTTCGGCAATAAAGATCGGATAATAGATGATTTCCGGCTTGCCGGTGGCGATCTTGGTCAAAACCGGGCGCATGTCAGTGTCGTTGGGTGAAATGGCTTCCATCGAGGTGACTTCGCCGCCCAACTCTTTAAAGGTTTTGGCAAACACCTTGGCCAGCTGTTCCGCATACACGCTGCCGTCATGAATGGTGGCCGCTCTTTTGAGACCCTTCTGTCTAAAGGCAAAATTAGCCGCAATCGCACCCTGGACCTTGTCGTTGTGGCAGGTGCGTAAATAGCCGGAGTAACCGTCACCGCGTTCGGGGTCGGTCAGGTAAGGGGCGGTGTTTGAGGGCGATACGGTCGGAATGCCGGCCTTCCAGAGGATCGGCACGCCGGGTTTGGCCTCGCTGGAGCAGTTGGAACCGATGGCCGCAACAATGGTCGGGTCGGCCGCCAGCCGGGTTGCGGCCGCCTGTCCGCCTTCGGCGCTGCAGCCGGAATCCTGGCCGGAAATTTTAATCGGCCAGCCTTTGATTGAGCCGCCGAATGTGTCAACCGCAATTTCAATGCCTCGGACCGTGTCGGTGCCCAGAGACGTATTTGGGCCTGAAATGACGAACCAATAGGCAATGTGAATGGGTTCACCGGGGCGCAGCTTGACCACTCCGATGGGATCTTGCACCTCCGCCTGCGCGCCAAATGCGAAAGCGATCACGAACACAAAGGTCAACATCATAATAAGCTTTCGGTTCATTTTGATTCTCCTTTCTTTATGATTAACGCCAGATACGTTGATGGTTTTCTGTCACACTTACGGCTTTGCCGGCTTGCATCACCTCCTTTTTTCTTTTCCTATATTTTTCCTTGGCTTAGGGTTCTATAATCCCAGAGGTTCAAAAAGTCAATCCGTCGTCGCAAATTGGTCCGAGGTTAATTTTAACCGGTTGGAATAAATGCTGAATAAGATTTAGTTGGTGATTTTTATTCAAAGGGCTTGGCGCTTATTTAAACGACATTGGTGTATTAGTCAAGATCTATCATCCACAAAGGTTAAACAAGTCCATTTTCGCTCAATGCCCTGTTGTCCAGTATGCGCTGCGGTGAAAAAATGGAAAGGTCCAGTGACAGCGGTTTTTCCAGGATAAGTTCGCTCAAGTAGCGGCCGACCGCCGGTCCCTGCTGCAGGCCATGACCGGAAAAACCGTTGGCCAGATACAACCCTTCGAGTTCCGGCCATTGCCCGAGAATAGCGTTGCCATCCAGGGTATTGACGGCGTAAAGTCCGGCCCAGCCGCGCACCAGTTTGAGGCGGTCGAAGGCCGGGACAAATTCAGCCAATTCGGGCCATAGCAGTTCAAGAAACCGCTTATCGTCCCACGTGAAATCAAATCCGACGGGGTCTTCCGGTAAAGACTTGCCCAGCAGGATCAAGCCGCCGGTTTCACTGCGAAAATACAACCCTGAAGGCAGCACGGTCAGTGGCAGGGGACCCTTAGGTTTTACCGCGGTGTCCAGGGCAAATACCTGGCGCTTGATCGGTACCACCGGGAGCTTTATTCCTGCGGTTTTGGCTACATCGGCGGCCCACGCTCCGGCGCAGTTGATTACATAGGCTGCTTTCAAGCTTCCGCCCGCTGTCAGCTCGACACCGTTGACCCGTTTTGCGGTCTTTATAATCCGGACGATCTCATCCTGAATATAGGTTGCGCCCAGCGCGCGGGCTTTCGCCCGATAGCCCATGAGGACGGCGTAAGCATCAAAATAACCGTCACGGGAACCGAAGGTCCCGCCGACAAATTTTCCAGGTTGATACAGGGGATAATTACGTCGAATCGTATTCGGCGACAACCACGTTACATTACAGCCCAGTTTTTTCTGAATTTTTAAAGCCCGCCGGGCATTGGTTTCTCCGGCGGCATCTACCAGGAAAAGATTTCCTTCCTGGCGAAAATAAATTTTGGGCTGTTGGTCGCCGACAGCCATATCTTCTTCAAATCGGTTTAAAACCCGCAATGTATAGCGCGAAATCTGAACATTTTCTTTCAAACTGAACTGGGTGCGCACATTGCCTACTGAAAGGGTGGTTGAGGCCTGTGCATAGGTGGGGTCGCGTTCCACGACAGCGACCTTGAGTGTCGGATCGGCCGCCATCAAATAAAAAGCCGAGGCACTGCCCATGATGCCGCCACCGATAATGATCACGTCATAGGTCTTTTTGCTCATCTGTCATCAATTCTGTTCACAAATTTCTTTGCTAAAGATGGGCTGTCTGTGGTCCGTGGTTTGTTGTCCGTTGCTGGATTAATCGAACAACGGACAACGAACAACAGACGACGAACAACGGACTGACCGCCAAGATATTGGGAGATCATAAATCTAACCAGGTGCCGATACCTTTGTCGAGAGCCCGTTGATACAGAAGCGGGGCGACCGCCATATCATCGATGGCCAGACCGAGATTAGCGGCCATGGTTCGTTCTGTGGGTGTCTGGCGCCCGGGCTTTTGACCGCTGACCAGCTCACCCAGGTCCGCGTAAATTTCCGGGATTTGGCGAAAATAACCGATTTGCCGGTACTGCTCTAATTGGGGGGTGTCGTCCGTGCAGAATTTGGCGGCCTGAGCCATTGCATCCGGGTGCCAGTAAGAGTCAAAATCCACCAGCGAAGCAAAAGCCCCTTCGTCAAGCCAGTCAGCCTGGATAGTGGCATGGGGCTTTTTCAAAATTGGACCGGCGGTGACGACGATATCGCAGCCGGTCACCGCCTCTCTGGGCGTTGCGGCAGGAATGACTTCCAGATCCAGACCGCTGTTGATTTCAGCGGCATAGCTTTGAATTATTTCCGCGTTCACGTCATAGGCGCGAACTTTTTTTAAAGGAAACAACACGTTCAAGGCCTCCACATTGCTTCTGCCCTGCACGCCGCAACCCAGCACACCGACAACGGATGATTCCGGGCGCGCCAGATACTGAGCAGATAGTGCCGTAGCTGCACCGGTTCGCTTGGCAGTAATCCAGACGCAATCCATTACCGAAAGCGGCAATCCCGTCTCGACGTCGTTTAGAATCAGCAAACCGGAAATATAAGGCAGGCCTTTTTTGTGGTTTTCCGGAAATCCGGCAACCCATTTGACTCCTGCCGATTTTAGATCCGGAATATAAGCCGGCATCGCGTGCACGAAATTGTCCACCCCGCCAGGATGGATACCCGGTTTCGGCGGCATTTCCGTGCGACCCTCACCTTTGGCGCGGAAGGCGACTTCCAAGGACTGGACAATTTCAGCCATCGTCAGACCGACAGCCTCAACATCTGATTGTGATAGATAAAGCATCTGATTTTTCGACATGCTTCCTCCGTTTGTATTATGCGCGACGCCTCGCTATTCATTCAGGTTTGAAGGGGCTTTTCGTTCCAAGTCTGTCATTCCCGCGAAGGCGGGAATCCAGAAATGCTTTAGCCTGGAATTCGTGCTTCCGCGGGGCCAGTGACTGGATGGCCGCCTGGCGCGGCAATGGCGGTAAGACTCGCCCAATCCCAGTATTAATTGACCTATTACGGCTAATCACGTGTGGTGTCAAGAAGTGGTTTCAAAACCCTATCTAATGTCCGATAGCTGCGTTGTCCCGTCCGAGTTGAAATACTCGCGTACTTGCCTCCGTTTTCAACTCGGGCGGCAAGCCTTGTTCTCGAACATGATCTGGGGCTTTTAAACCACTTCACGGAATTATAGGCTGGCGCGGGTTACCGGGAGTCGGGCGCTATGGGTCGGGATACGTCAGCAGCCTCTTGACTTTTAGCAAACGAAATGGTTTTCAAAACCCAAAGGAGGCAAACCCAATGGTTGACCTATATCGATTTCTGGCAGACCATCAGGTTCAATACGAACGATACGATCATCCCGCGGTGTATACCGTGGCCGATGTCAAACGCCTTGTGCCGCCGCTGCCGGCGGCCAGGACGAAAAATCTTTTTTTAAGGGATCATAAAGGCAGGCGCCATTTTCTGGTAATTGTTCCGGCTGATAAACGCGTCGATATCAAAACCCTGAACACTGCCATCGGGTCCAGCCGCTTAAGTTTTGGTTCCGCAAACCGCCTGCAAAAATTTTTGGGGGTCGATCCCGGTTCGGTGACCATATTTGCTCTGGTCAATGACCGTGACCATAAGGTTGAAGTGATTATCGATGAATCCCTATGGGAACAGAAGGCATTTCAGTTTCATCCGCTGGTTAACACCAGTACGCTGGTGGTGTCCAATGACAACCTCAAGCGTTTTTTGACGCTAACCGGTCACGATGTGAAGGTTCTGGGTGTGCCGTCACAGGAATGATTTGTTAAAATCAAGAGGTGCAATCCCGCGTTCAAGCGAGAAACCTGATCTGAGGTTTTGAAACCACTTCTTTAAGTTAAGCCTTTGATGCGGTTCATCCGGCTGGTAATTTCGGTTATTCGAATGCCGTATTTTTTATTCTGCAAGACCACCTCTCCCCTGGCGATCAGTTTTTCGTTCGCCAGGATGTCAACCGGTTCACCTTCTAGCTTTGAAAGCGTGACCGCAGAGCCAGGCCCAAGGTCGAGCAATTCCTGAATCTGAATCTTGGCCCTTCCTAATTCCACTGTGATTTCTAACGGAATGTCCAAAAGCAAATTCAGATCAAAGTCTTCCACCGCCTGCATTTCTTCAGATATCTTCCTTTCGGCTTTCGGGGATTCAGATTGTTCTGCAATCCGGGGGTCATTGGATTCGGCAAATTCTTCGGAGGGAGGTATTTCAGGAGCGCCACGGTTTTGTTTTTCTGCTTTTTTTGCAACTTCCTTGTGCAGGTCGTCTCCTTTTATAACATCTTCAGGGGAGGCTCCTGAATTTTTCTCAGATTGATTGTTTATCTCTTTATCTTTTCCGTTACCTTCGGTCATCCTTCTTAGCCTCGATAATGTTTTTTGTTGCTTTAGTCATATGTTATTATAATCAGTCCAAAACCTCAATATATTTTGCGACATCCCGCAAGAGAGAAGCACGATGACGGCGGCTGCAAGCATTTTCAGATGATTGTAATTCCGGCTGCGGAGTGATATAAACCCGCTAACACATCATAATAAACTTTTGAGAGTTAATCGACTTGTTTCAAAAGGAGAACAGGATGTACCACTATTTGTTCAGACCGATTCAGATCAATCAGCTGGAAATAAAAAACCGAATTGCCTATCCTTCGCTTGGCCTGCTGTATTCAACCGACGGCAAGCTCAACGACCGCTATTTTAACTATTTTAAGGAAAGGGCCGATGGCGGCGCCGGACTCGTGACGGTCGGACCGGTGGGCGTAGACTTTATCGGCTCGGGGGCCATTGCTTTATCCCTAAACAATGATGACGCTATTTCCGATTTCAAAAAGCTCACCGGAATCATCAAGGAGGGTGGCGCACGGGCCTGGATTCAGCTTTTTCATGCGGGCGCTTATTCGCACCCGATGTTTGTTGATGGTCGGCAGCCAATCGCACCTTCTGCGGTCTATTCGCGCTATTCACAGACCACGCCGCGTGAAATGACCCTGAAAGATATCCTTCAGGTGCAGGAAGCATTCGCCCGGGCGGCAGAAAGGGCAAAAGAAGCAGGTTTTGACGGCGTTGAAATTCTGGCTTCAGCCGGTTATCTGGTCACTCAGTTTCTCTCCCCGAGAACCAACCAGCGCTCTGATCATTATGGCGGCAGCTTTGAAAACCGGGTGCGGTTTCCCAGAGAATTGATCGAAGGAGTCCGCAAGCGTCTGGGCCCGCAATACCCGTTGACTGTTCGCATGGCCGGAAACGATTTTGTTAAAGACAGCAATACCGATACGGAGACACCTGAATTTGCAAAGATTTATGAGCAGGCCGGAGTGGATGCAATCAATGTGACCGGCGGCTGGCATGAATCGCGCATCCCCCAGCTTCCGATGCACGTGCCCCGGTCGGCATTTGCATTTTTAGCTCTGAATGTAAAAAAAGTGGTTTCGATTCCAATCATCGCTTCCAATCGCATTTCAGATCCGGACAGTGCTGAGCGTATCATCAAAGACGGCTATGCCGACATGGTCAATCTGGGTCGTGTTCTGATTGCCGATCCCCAGTGGCCACAGAAAGCCATGGAGGGCAGAGTGGATGAAATCCGTCCCTGTGTGGGATGCTCCCAGGGGTGCACGGACGAGGTTTTTAACGGTCGGTCAGTGTACTGCGTCGGCAATGCCCGGGCTGGCTTTGAGGCCGAACGCCAGCTTATAAAAACGCACAAACCCAAAAAAGTTATGGTCGTGGGGGCAGGAGCCGGTGGCCTTGAAGCTGCGGTTACAGCAGCGGTTTGCGGGCACCGTGTCGAGCTTTACGAAAAAGACGCAGATATCGGCGGGCAATTGTGGATCGCCGGCGCGCCGCCGCATAAGCGCGAGATTTTAGGATTTATCCGGTATTATCGGGCCATGATCAATAAGCATCGAATCGAGTTTCATTTAAATACGGCCGTTGATGCGGACTTCATCAGGAAGCGCAATCCGGATTACGTCATTCTTGCTGAAGGGGCCCGGCCTTTGATGCCCGAAATCGATGGAATCGATGACTCCTGTGTTTATAGCGCCTGGCAGGTGATGAAGGAAAATCCGGTTCTCGGAAAATCGGTCGCGATCATTGGCGGTGGGTCGGTCGGCCTGGAAACAGCGCTTTTTGTCGCCGCCAAAGGCACGATCACACCTGAAATTCTTTACTTTTTATTCGCATACGAAGCGATAAGCAGCGAGCGCTTGCGTGAATTGATGTTTCAGGGTTCCTCCCGGGTAACGGTTTTTGAAATGTTGTCCCGAATCGGCCAGGATGTCGGCAAATCTACCCGATGGATCCTGTTTGATAATTTAAAGCGCTATAAGATTTCTGTGAAGACAGGAACCACGGTGACATCAATTCGTAACGGGCTTGTAAAATTCAAAAAGGACGGCCAGGAAGCACAGCTGCAATTTGACAATGTCATTCTGGCGTCGGGCTCAAAATCCGTTCCAGGACTTTCGGCCGAAATAAAAAAGATGGGATATCCGTTTGCAACGGTGGGCGACGGGGTTCGGCCAGGGAAACTAAATGAAGCCATTCACGGCGGCTTTCTGGCCGCAATGAACATTTAGTTAACAGCTGACAGCTCATAGCAGGTCATAGCAAAAAAAAACAGATTGCGGCTACACGCTATGAGCTATCAGCTATGAGCTTCAGGGCTCAAACCCCTGCGAGCAGCCTTTTAAGGTTTGATTCTTTCCAGGATTTCCCCGTTTTCGTTCAACATAAAAATCATAAAGCCACCGGCTGCGGCATTTTTTGATAGCTCTTGATACAAGATGGCCTGCACTTCATATTTATGACCTTTCTGGCGCGCCATGTTCGTGAAGCATTGTTGGGCCGCTTCCTTGGAATGAAAAGCCGGCAAAAATGAAATATTTTTCTGTTTGTCATGCTGACCCAGGAATTGCTCGTTTGCACCGGGATCCTGGACGACCACCCATACCCAATGATCTTCACCCTGAACGGTTTTCATGTTTGCTCCGGTTTCTATTACCCCGCAGGACACGAAGATTCACATAGGTTAAATCAGAATCGAAATCTTCTTTTTCTTCGTGAATTTCGGGGTAAAATTTAAATTTTTAGTAACCGCTTTTTTATTCCAATTGCCAGCAAGCCGCCAACGATAAAAGCTAAGCCGGCGCCCACGATACTGAATTTGGCTATTGCGCACCAGCGGGCCAGGCCGGGTAGCCATCTGCGGGTTGAGTAAAGTAGCAGCTGAATCAAAGCCATGTTTTCAATTGCATCTAAAACGGCCGCTAAAAATTGGCTCCAGGCCAGGACCAGTGCCAGGATCAAAAAAAATGAACGATTGCTGTTAAGCGCTTCTGCAACCCGGATACATGCAAAAGATATAAAAAGGGCATAAACGATAAGAAAAAGATAGTCTAAACCGAGACTGAGGGCGGCATATACTTTTGTTTCTGCATCCCAGGAGTCCAATATATGTTTGGACGCCTCATAATCTTCGGCCAGTTCAAAGGAGACGATTCCCTTGGGTGCAGCCTCGGTTTTCAGCGGAGCATCCAGGGTGCGCATAACCATCAGAAGGATGGCGCTCATCACAAAAGTTATCGCTATCAATCGTATTCGAGCAGTTTTCGAGAAATTGTCAAATGGTGATCCCCATCGCATTTTGTCCTCGGGTGGTGTATTTTTTCAAAGAGGCTGACCCAAAAGAGAAAATTCTGGCCCAGGTGCATGCATCTCTGGGCGAATGGACCCCGGATAACCTATCGTTCATTTTGATTGGATGCAATCTAATTCTGTAGCGCCCGTTCATAGGCCGCTACGGAGTAACCTGATATTCCCCGGCCGTTTATGACGACAAAGGGGACCGCGCGCCGAGGGGTCATAGCCATCATTCGGCGGGCGGCCTGTGGATCTTTTTCAATATCATAGGCGACAAAATCGATACCCTTTGAACGGAAAAATTTTTTGGCCATTTTGCAATAGCCGCACCAGCTGGTTTCATATATCTCAACCGCAGGGGTATTGGCAGCAACGGCACCTTCCTGAGCTTCATTCAAGAAATTAAAAAAGTCAGGGTCCAGGGTGCCCTTGCGGGGTTCACCCGGCAGTGGGGCGGTAGCAGCAGGTGCCGGGTCAGGCGATTGGATTTCTTCATTTTCATCTTCAGCGGGTTCAGGAATAATCGGGTTTGGAGAATCTGAATAATGGGTGACACCGTTTTCATCAACCCATCTGTAAATTTCTGCTGAGGAAATTCCGAGCGTTAGAACTGGAATCAAGATGACGAATATCATTTTGCGGATTTTCACGGTCAAAATGCCCGCACCTCAATCGAACATATTTTAAATTTTTAATTAAGTGCCAGAAGTGGTCTCAAAATCTCAGATCAGGTCCAAGGGCAAGACGCAGGTCGATCGAGAAAGTCGTTGTTCTCAGCATACATGGGGTATGTGAGCATTTATCGGAGGACTGTGATGCACCTTGGTGTAATTGAATCGATGCAAATCCCGCTTCGCGGGGCAACGCAGCCATTGGGCATCAGATGGGGTTTTGAAACCACTTCTAGTTTTATCGGCCGCATGGGAGGGAGAGTTGAGAAAAATCGGAAGGAATCAGATTAATTTATGGCGGAAGTGCTCTTTTTTGTTAGAAATATGGCCTACTCGTTTTTCTTGCGGCCATTTCGCTGCCAGGCGATCTGATTTTTAATTTCACTGAGTATAAAGGTGCTTTTGAGGCTCAGGGCGATTTCGGTCTCGCTGGGTTCCTGCCCGCTCGAATCTTTAACAAAACGCCGGGCTGCGATGATGGCGTCCTTTATTTTCGGATAAAAAAGACCGACTCTGACCAGGCTGTTCCTGGGGGGGCCTATCATCAGGTTTAATGTCCAAAACGGGCCCTTTGCAGGGGTTTCGGGAGGCTCCGATGAAATCTGCTTTTTTCGTAGAAATTTGATCTGGTTGCCAATTTCATTCAATATAAAGTAGCTTTTGAGGGCATTTGCAAATTCCTCCTGGCTCGGTTCATCGCCGGTTGCTTCTCTGACATATTTCATCACCGTCAAAATAGCCTCCGTCATGAAATTTCCTAACCGAACTAGCTCTGCCAAGCGACACCTCTTTACCCGTACAAATTAATAGGCCAAGCGCTGATAACTTAATTATATATAAAAATTTTAGATAGTTGTCAAGTTTATCATACAGTGTCCCCGCCCGGATCTGGCTCCTCACTGCGCCTTGAGTGAGCCGATGGCCTGGATCACCACAGGAAAACCTTGCAGCCTGGCCGGTATTTTTGCTTCGATTTTAGGATTGGGTGCGTCCAAACCCACGATGATTGCCTGATTGCCGGTTGCGTCCCGGCCAATGCCGACAGAAACCACACCCGGCATGTCTAGCAACCGTTTTTCATTTTGCTTTTTAACTTCCTGGATTGATGGTGACATGCCCAGATCATCTCCCAGCGCCAGCAAGGGTATGATGAGTACAATAACCAAAGCGATGGTTCTCACAGTGAAACTCCCAGGGCGCTAAATACATTTTCGATGCGGTTGATAATGGTCGTCGTATCGCTTCCCGCAAATAAAAGCCCGGTCAGGCGATTGTTGTCGTCCAGCACGGCCGAACCGCTGTCGCCGCCCTGACTCATGGCACCGGCCAACAGTTGATCGGTAAAGACGGCAATCCGTTCCGCGCCATATTGAACATTGGCGCTGACATCGACCTGTTGAATGACACCGGTTGTAAAGCCGGTTGTCCGCCCGCTTTTTTTGATTGCCATGCCCAGTTCACCTGCAACGGTTCCCTGGATCGCTCCGATATTCAGGATTTCATCCTTTATGTCTGCGTCATTCAGCGGCGCTGCAATGGCGGCATCCACGAGGTTGTCTTCAGCCTTTATTTTGCTCACGTGGTAGCGGGTGTTGCTGCCAAACATCCGGCACCCCAGATTAAAAACGGCGATGACCGCATTGGCAAATTGACACGCACTGGGCTCACCCTGAAAGGAGATGGGGACAAATTGCGTCAGATTTGCGATATGATCCTGAGGGAAACTGCCGCCGTCAAATGGGCCGGGTTGTATGATGGCATCTCCGATTTCGGCACCATTGCTGTTTGCCAGAACGTGGTTGTTGGATAAGATAACTTTCTGGCCGTTTTTTATCACCCAGCAGCCCAGTGTTCCTGCGGTAATAGACGCATGGCCGACGCTGACGCCGCCCGGAGCCGGACGAAAACGACCGGTGGGTGCCTGAAGCGCGCGTATAACACCGGTTTGCACGACATCTGTCGGTGCACCGTCAACAGCCGACGGCACCATGTCCTGACGGCTTAACCGGGCGGCCGGCACTTTTTCTTTTACTGAACACACAATAGAGAGTGTTTCAGTTTTGGCATCAGCGGTTTGTTTATAGCCGATTCCGGTGGCCACAACGTTTGCGCGCTTTAAAAGCTGCTGGCGATGGGTGCCCAAAATGCCCTGGATTTGATCAAAGTCATCTGCCATGATGTCCTCCTTTCAGCAAAAGAATGCCGCTATCCCCCTGTCTACATTTGACGGACAATCTGAAGGATAGGTCGAACACCATCGTCGAGCCCCTGAATGCGTCTGCCCCTCGAGGCCGGCAAGATATCATTCAAAATCATAATGTCAATATAACTATATATCAACATCAGCTTTCTGGCGGGGTCTTTTTTTCGGGAAAGGCAAGGTTGAAAATGACGCCGGTAAGGGTTGCGAGCGCCACACCCTTCAGGGTGAAAGCTCCCGCTGAAAAGGTGATCCCCCCAATTCCGGTGATCAAAATGAGCACCACCAACACCATATTTCTGAATTCCATTAAATCTGAGCGGACCTTCAGCAGGCATTTGATGCCTGCCACCACCAGCGCACCGAAAAATAAGATCAGGATACCGCCGCTAACCGGTTCGGGAATGCTCCGGAACAAGGCGCTCAATTTGCCTACAAATGCCAGCGCCATTGCAAACAGAGCGGCCCAGACCATTACTGCCGGGCGCCACTTTTTGAAAACGGTCACTGCGCCGGTAACTTCGGCATAAATGCTGACCGGGGGTCCACCGATAAGCGCTGCGGTAGTGCTGGCCGCGCCGCTGCCCAATATTGTGCGATGGATGCCGGGTTCTTTCAGGAAATCCCTATCGGCAACCTCACCGATGGCGATGATATCTGCAAAATGCGCGATGAGCGGTGCGACCCCAGCCGGTATCAGAAAAACAACGGCATCAGGGTTGAATTGAGGGAGGACAAATTTGGGGAACGCAATCCACGGTGCGCTGGCAACGATTGCAAAATCTATGATTCCGAATGGGATCGAAACCAAATATCCGGCGATCAGGCCGCAAATTACGGGAATGAGTTGCAGGGTGCCCCGGGCCAGCAGAAAAATTAAAATGGTTGTCACCAGCGATATCGCTGCAACCAGCATGCCGACCTTTTCCGGTATAAGGACCGCGGGGTTTGATTTTCCCAGGGCCATGGAAACCGCCACGGGTGCCAGCATGAGCCCCAGGACCATAATGACCGGCCCAACGACAATCGGCGGAAACAACGTCTGAATGATGTTACGGCCCTTCCAATAAATGATACCGCCAATGATCATATAGACGATACCGGCGGCGACCAGCCCGCCGAGGGTCGCCGCTACACCCCAGCTTTTGGTTGCCGCCATAATCGGTGCGGTATAGGCAAATGATGATGCCAGGAAAACCGGGATTAGCCTTTTGGTGCAAAAATGAAAGATGAGGGTTGCGACGCCGGCGCTAAATAATGCGACAGCGGGATCCAGACCGGTGAGAATGGGCACCGTGATAAGTGCGCCAAATGCGACCAGAAGAATTTGAACGCTGAATAGGTGGTCTTGATAACCCAATTTATAATCTGCAATCCAGTCTTTTGCGGCCATAGATGCTCTGGCTTCCTGCTCGATTCATAGTGGGGTTGCTGAATAGGTAGTACATGGTACGTGGTACAAGATGTCGCAGGTCTTACTTCGTGCCGAATATCTTATCGCCCGCATCGCCCAGGCCGGGTAATATGTATCCGACTTCGTTTAGTTTTTCATCTATGGCCGCCACCCATATTTCGACGTCGGGATGGGCATTTTGCAGCTTTTCAATGCCTTCCGGTGCAGCGACCATAAATATTCCTTTAATCTGTTTACAGCCGGACTCCTTTAAGAGGTCAATTGTCGCAATCACCGTGCCGCCGGTGGCCAGCATGGGGTCGAGAATCAGGGCGATACGTTCTTCCATCTGGCTGGTCATTTTGACGTAATACCGGATCGGCTGGAGAGTTTCCTCATTGCGGTACAATCCAACGACGCTGACTTTGGCGGTCGGTATAAGATTGAGCACGCCGTCCATCATGCCAAGCCCGGCCCGCAGGATTGGGACCACCGTAATTTTTTTCCCTTTTATTTTTTCAACTTCAACAGGGCCGGCCCAGCCCTGAATGGTGACGGTCTCTGTCTCCAAATGCTTGGTGGCTTCATAGGTCAGAAGATTGGCCAGTTCAGAAGCCAGATCTCTAAAATCCTTGGTTGTGACATTGTGTTCCCGCATAAATGCCAATTTGTGCTTGACCAGGGGGTGATCAACGACATGTACCGGCAAGGCATCCTCCTTCAGTGACAGGTTAAGGGTGTATGGGATAACAGGCAGGGCAAAAACGAACAATAAATAGGTAAAACCGTATTATGAGTCATTAATTGCAGCTTCGTATATGCAATTAACACCCCGGTGTCAAGCACGAAGAAAATTCACAAGCCATCTCAAAAATGCATCTTACACTCAATAACTGTGTTAAAAGTCTCCTTAAAATGCTCACATACTGTGCGTATGCTGCGCTTTTGCGTCGGCTTTTGCCTTGTTCTTGAGCGTGATCTGCCATTTTTGAGATGGCTTGATTGGGAGTTAAAATTCCCCCAGTGGCCGTTTAAAGGTATATGCGGCGGGTTCTTTAACCAGCTTTTCAGTCGCTGTATCCGTGTTGTCACCCAGGGCTGAGAATGGCAGCGTGACAAGCCAAAAGACTGACCCGACGGCTGTGGCAACGATTCCGATCGGCCGGAGAACAACCATATCATATACCATTTCACCGCCGCCGGGCTCTTTCTGCTCAAAATATTCCTGGGCCAGAGCTGAAGTTGCAAAGGGCCCACCGATCAAGGCAACGATCATTCCGATGACCACCCATGATTTTATAAGTTTGCGCATAATGGTCTCCTTATGAGAGATAAATCGTTCAACATTGAAATTTCTTTAGATTTTTTTCACATAATTTTGTCCGTCTAAAAACAGATAAAGCCGACCGTTCGGCAAGCTTCATTTTCAAAAGATAAATATTCACAGAAACACGGGGTTGAATCCATTCAAACCCGGCGCTATAGTAGCGCAGGTTTCATTATTAGAAGTGGGTAAAAACCCAATCTCCCCGCTCAATGAAGCGGGATTTCGCATCTAATTTAAAGATAATTTAATGGGCTCAGGAGGCTCCAATGGCTGTTTTGTCCCGCACGAATTGAAATACTCACGCACTGACGCTCCGTTTTCAACCCGGGCGAGACGCCTTGTTTTGATGCACACCCTGATTTGTTAAATCAAGACGTGCAATCCCGCGTTCGAGCGGGAAACCTGGTCTGAGGTTATGAAACCAGTTCTAGTAAAGCAGATTTATTGAAAAATATCAACTATTAAAAAGCGATGTGTTCGACCGAACCGAATCGCCCCGGTGCTTTATTCTGGCATCAATGCCTGGCACTCCGGGTCAGGATTCTTTACCCAATGGCCCCTGTCACACGGTAGCCGAATGACTGCTGAGAATTCATATATTGAAGTTGCGGTGGCCCTGCCCGTCTATCATACATTCACTTACAGCGTCCCGCAATTCTTATACCCGTTTGTAATGGCCGGCAAACGCGCCCTCGTGCCTTTCGGCCAGCGGCGGGTAACCGGTTATATTCTGGGGACCTGCCAAAATGCCGGACCGGCTGAAATCAAGCATATTCTGGATGTGCTGGATGAACACCCTTTGTTTGGGGCGGCAATGATTTCATTTTTTCAGTGGATCTCAGATTACTATAAGCATCCCATTGGTGATGTAATCAAAAATGCACTGCCGGGCGGTCTGAACGTTTACGACTATGCGTCGATAACCATTACACCGCAGGGCAAGCAGGCCTTAAAGGGCGATGGGGTCAATCCATTGGAAAGGGCGATCCTGCAACAGCTGGAGGCCGCTCCCTGCCGCCTGAATCAATTGGGCCGCAAGTTGAATCAGTTAATTCCCGGCGCCCTCATTCAGGCGCTTGAGCGCAGCGGACACATATGCATGACGCGGGAGCTGCGGGAAGCTTCGATAAAGACCCGTCAGGAGCGCTTTTTTGTCCTGGCAGATTCCATTCCAGCGCTGGATCGTCTTTCGAAACCCCGAAAACAGATTATCGATTTGATCGGTGATCGGGGCGAAATTTCGATGTCAGAAATCAAAAGGCAGGTGCCAACCGCACCCCGTTTGGTTCGGGCTCTTGAAAACGAAGGATTTCTGACGAGCCGCAACAAACGGGTCTACCGGGATCCTTTTGGCGAGCCTATTCGTGCAGACACGGCACATGACCTGAACGCCGAGCAGAAGAGTGTCGTTTCACAAATCGTCGATTCACTCAATAAAGGGTTTGCCACATTTCTGCTGCAGGGGGTCACGGGCAGCGGCAAAACTGAAGTCTACATGCAGGTTGCTGCTGAAACCCTCAAGCAGAGAAAATCCGTTTTGGTGCTGGTGCCTGAGATTGCCCTCATCACTCAAATGGAGAGAAGATTCCGCGCCCGCTTCGGCGAACGCATTGCCGTGCTGCACAGCGGTCTTTCAGCCGGTGAGCGCTATGATCAATGGAGCCGCATCTTAAAGCAAAAAGCAGACATTGCCATCGGTGCGCGGTCGGCTATTTTTGCCCCTTTTCCTGAAGTGGGGCTTATTATTGTTGATGAAGAACACGACAGCTCTTATAAACAGGAGAGCAATCTGCGATACAATGCCAGGGACCTTGCGGTGGTCAGGGCTAAACTCAATAATTGCGTGGCGCTGTTGGGATCAGCGACGCCTTCAATTCAATCCAGCTATAATGCCGTCAAAGAAAAGTTTATTCGGGTTAACTTGCAGCAGCGCATCGAAAGCCGCCCCTTGCCCGTGATAAAAATTGTCGATCTCCGCGAAAATTTGGGATACCGCGGGTTAAACCGGTTTTTAACGCCGGTACTGCAAAAGGCCATTCAAGACACCCTTGATCGTCACCAGCAGGTGCTGCTTTTTTTAAACCGCCGTGGATTTGCCAGCGTTGCACTATGCCAATCATGCGGGCAGCCCCAGCGCTGCAAACATTGCGATATTTCGCTCACCTATCATCAAAAGGCCAATGCCTTCAGGTGCCATTATTGCGGATTTTCCCGCGCAGCGGCATCTCCCTGCGACATCTGCGGATCTTCGAAAATAAGGAAACTGGGGCTAGGCACCGAAAAACTCGAGACCACGGTCAGGAAAATTTTTCCCCAAGCCCGGGTGGCCCGCATGGATCGGGATACCACTGCAAGGAAGGGGGCGATTGTTAAATTGCTTAAAGGCCTCAAGGATCAAACCACGGATATCCTGGTCGGAACCCAAATGGTGGCCAAGGGCCATGATTTTCCGAACATTACGCTGGTCGGGATCATCTGCGCTGACCTCTCACTCAGCTTTCCCGATTTTAGAGCCGGTGAACGGACGTTTCAGCTTCTGGCGCAGGTTGCCGGTCGCGCAGGAAGAGGAACTTATCCAGGACGGGTTGTCCTGCAAACCTATAACCCGGAACACTTCAGCATAATGGCTGCCAGAGACCAGGATTTTAATTCTTTTTATGATCAGGAGATCAAATTCCGCAAAGCCTTAAATTATCCACCGTTTTCAAGGATGATTCAGTTTAAGATTTCTGGCAAAGACCCGAAGCAGACCCAAAATCATGCCCTCAAGCTGGGTGATTGCTGCCGGGCGCTGAAAACATCAAATCCATTGCTTTATCGCGCTGTCGAGATTATGGGGCCGATTGAATCATCCCTGGCAAAAATTGCCCGGCGCTATCGTTGGCAGATTCTTCTAAAAGGCAGGCAGGCAAAAATTCTGCATCAATTAGTCCGTCAACTCCTGACTGAAAATACCACCATGTTTCGCCATCCTCAGGTGAGGGTGGTCATTGACGTTGATCCCATATTCCTCATGTAAAAACGGCCCCTCAAACCCTCATCTCTTGCCCGATGGCTCTGTATTAAAATCCGGTTCAAAATACGTGCGTACTTGCTTGTACGCTCCGTTTTCGAACCAAATTTTGCCTTGCCCTCGAGCAAAGTTCAAATGCTCGCCTTGACATCAATTGCTCGACAACATAAAATTTCTGGAGTAAGTTAACTTATAGTTCAATGAAGGAGCAGGGCTTATGAAAAAAATGAGGCATGTTGTTTTAATTTTTATTGTGTATGTGGCTTGCTTCAGTGCATATGCATATGGTGCCGAAAACGACCCCGCACCGGCCGGGAGCGTTGAAACTTTGCAGGGGTCTTTAAAACAGCCTTCGGTCCATTTGCCGGCGGTGCGCTACGAATTTGCGCCGGTCATAGAGGGCCAAGAAGTCATCCATGATTTTGTCGTTCAAAACAAAGGTTCGGCACTGCTTGAGATTCAAAAAGTAAAAACCGACTGAGGGTGCACCGCGGTCTCTTATACGAGACAGATCCCTCCCGGCGGTGAGGGAAAAGTTACCCTGAGGGTTAGCACCAACAACAAAGGCGGCCAAAAAATACTAAAGAGTGCCACGGTTTATACCAACGACATAAAAAATCCACAGCTGAAGCTCTCAATTTTCGGAGATGTTGAAAAAATTGTTACGATGAGACCCCGTCAGGTTCGACTGCGTGGCGTTGCCGGCGAAGAGATAAAAAGAAAGGTGACCATCATCCCTGCCCCGAAATATCCTTTCAAGATCGTAAAGGTTCGCGCCAGAAACGGCAAAGACATTTCCTTTCAACTGTCGGAGGAAAAAAATGAAAACGGACCTCAATACGCGCTGACCGTTGAAAATAAGAGATTAGAGCAGGGCAGTTATTTCGATATTATTACGCTGGAAACCGACAGCAAGATCCGACCTGAACTCCAAATCAGAGTTTACGGTGAACTGCGGCAGCAGGCTGAAGAAAAAGAACTCACGAAGTAAATCAGGGATTAAGAGCCAGTTCGCTCTCTGAATAACTCCCGCGCTCCTCTGAGCAGGTAGATTCGTATGATCGATTGTACAGTGGTTGTCTTTGATTGTGACGGTGTGCTTTTTGATACGGAAGCGGCTAACCGGGCCTATTACAATCATATTCTAAGACATTTTGGCAAACCCGCGATGACGGCCGAGCAGTTCGTCTATGCCCACCAGCACACCTTAAATGAAGCCATTGCGAATTTATTCGGTGACGCTGAAAGTATTGCTGCTGTGCATGCCTATCGCCAGACAATGGATTACGGTCGGTTCCTTAAATTATTGAAAGTCGAACCCCATCTGGTTCCGTTGCTCTCAAAGATCCGGCCCCGCCTGAAGACCGCTATTGCCACCAACCGTTCTGATACCATGAATCGGCTGCTGGCTGAATTTAACTTGACCGAACATTTCGATCTAGTGGTCACTTCTTTCGACATCCCGCGTCCCAAGCCCTACCCGGACGCTTTGCTCAAAATATTGTCCTATTTCAATATTGTGCCGCACCAGGCGCTTTACATCGGTGATTCGCAGGTAGATGCTGAGGCAGCTATTGCATCGCAGATTCCATTTGTCGCCTATCGCAATGCAAAATTATCTACCCCTTATCACATTAAAAACTTAAAAGAACTTGAAGAATTGTTGGAGGTGTAAATATGCCGGATGAGCCATCCGATTTAAACACGCAAGAAGAAAACGCCCGGGATGATGACTGGGAAAACCGGATCTTATGCAGCGATGAAAGCTGCATCGGTGTTGTCGGGCCCGATGGTTGCTGTAAAGAATGCGGCAAAGCTTATAAAGACAAAGAACCGCAAGCCGGAAAAATGGATACAGCCCCGAGTGACGCTGCGCCGCAGGAAGACCCTGATGTGAAGCCGGCGACCCGTTTCGATGATGACTGGGAAAACCGTACATTATGCAGCGATGAAAGCTGCATCGGTGTGATCGGGCCCGATGGTCGCTGTAAAGAATGCGGCCAGCCATACGAGGGTTGATACATTACTGCTTTGACGAATTCATGTTATCCTGCTAATATTTATCCTGATATTCCAATAGTCCATGAAAGATAGACTCAAATAGGATATGATGATGTGCGACCGCTTTGATTAGAAGTGTTTACGGAGTCCTGCTTTGCATTTACTAGATCTCATTCCGACACCCACCTGGCGAGATATCGTCGATATTCTTTTTCTCACCATTGTCGCCTATCAGCTTTATATATGGTTCCGCGAAAGTCGCGCGCTGCGAGTCATCATCGGCCTGGTGGCCCTGGGCGGCATTTATTCGATCGCCAAATTCTGGGACCTTTTTCTGACAACCTGGGTCTTTCAAATTTTATGGCAAGTTCTTCTTATTCTGTTGCTGATATTGTTCCAGGCTGAAATTCGCCAGGTACTGGAAAAGGTCAGTCCGATGAGGTATCTGCGTTCCCGCCGGCGGGTCTTCCAAAAAACACTTGCAAAGGAATTATCACAGACGCTGTTTGAGCTGGCTGCAGAGCGAACCGGTGCACTGATTGTGCTTACCAGAAATGACAATCCTTCCGAATTTGTCCATGCCGGTCAAACGATTATGTCACTTCCCGACAGCGCACTGATCAAAAGCATTTTTAACCGTTATGCTCCTGCGCATGACGGCGCCATTGTTATTGCCCAGGACCGCATCACTCAAATGGGATGCATCCTGCCGTTGTCCAAAGATGAGAGTTTGCCGGAGAAATACGGCACCCGTCATCGGGCAGCCTTGGGGCTGTCCGAAGTTACGGATGCCGTGTGTCTGGTGGTATCTGAAGAGCGTTCGGAGGTTGCGACTGTCGTTGAAGGCAAAATCGTAACCTGGCAGAACCCCGAGGCGCTGGCCGGCCATCTCGGCGAAATCTTCGGTGGACCTGAGCTCCGGGTACCGGACCTCAAAGGTTTTCTCAAGGGGATTTTCGTTGAAAATTGGCGAACCAAATTGGGTGCGTTGGCGCTGGTCACCATTGCTTGGCTCGTTTTGGCCAGCCAGCAGGAAGCAGATACGACCATTACCACACCGGTGCAGCACACCAATGTTCCGTCGCACCTGATACTGGGCCCGGGCTCGACACCCACTGTCGATTTAACCGTGTCCGGCCGGCGCAATACGATCCGGTCCCTCAAAGAGCAGGATATTCAGGTCAGTGTCGATTTAACGGATATCACGCTTGGCCGTCACCTGATCAAAATATCAGCCAAAAATATATTTTTGCCTTTCGGCGTCAATATCGATCGGGTCGCTCCTCAAAAAATTATGGTTAATTTGCGGCCGCGCCCCAAAGACGATGAACCGGAGCAACCATCCTCCAGCGAGTAGCATGGCTTTTCGGGCTGCCAGGTTTACCGATTATTTTAGCGGCAGCCTAATGGTAAAGATCGCTCCGCCCTCCTTGGCATTTTCAGCCACAATATAGCCCTTATGTTCCTCAATGATCCCATGGCATATGGACAGGCCTACGCCCATGCCCATGGTTTTTTTTCTGGTGAAAAAGGGGTCAAAAATGTGCTCCAGATCTTTTTTGGCAATTCCCGGGCCGGAGTCCTTGACCTTGATAACCACCTCGTTATTCTGATTAAAGGTGTCGATAAAAATTTCTCCGCTATGCGTCGGCGTCTCTTTTAGCTTTTGCTGAAATTCGGGAGCCCCGGTAATGGATTCAACCGCATTGTTAATCAGATTCATCAGTACCTGCCCCAGCTGCTGCGGTGACGCCGTCAAGCTTGCGTTTTTAGCCGCCAGATTCAGATTGATTTTAATACGGCTTTTGATCAGATAGCTGCGAACCAGATTGGACGTATTCTCGATAACCTGGTTGATATCAATGGGTTGTTTTTTCTCTTTGCCCGGGCGATTCAGATCGATCAAATTTCGCACCGTGTCCCGTATGCTTTCAAACGCACTTTTAACCAGATCCAGCTTTGCCAATAATGCTTTGTTTTTTCCGTGTTTTGTTTGGATCACATTGAGCAGCGCTGTAATTCCCTGAAGCGGTGAATTGATTTCGTGAGCAATGGATGCCGCCAGCTGGCCGGTGGCGGCCAGTCTTTCGGAGCGGATCAGTTGATTTTGCAACATTTTTGTCCGGGTGATATCCCGGGCAACACACAGAAAGCAGAATTCACCCAGGTAGGCTACGTAACGACAATTGACTTCATAGGGTATAAGCTTTCCGTCTTTGGCTTTCAGGCGCAGTTCAAATCGGGCTTCCTTCTCCCGGCTCACCTGGTTCATCATGTTTTGCACAAAAGGGACCTGCTCGGTTTCAACCAGTTCGCTAATATTTAAACCCAGCAGTTCTTCTTTGTTATATCCCGTGTTTTCAAGGACCCGTTCGTTGGATTCAATAAGTTGTCCTTTGCGATTGATGATGAAAACACCCTCGGCGACATTATCAAAGAGTTCCTTATAACGCATCAACTCTTCGGCCTGTTTGAATTCCGTCGTGTTGGTTGCAATGATGGTTGCCGCCACGACTTTGCCGCTAATGCGCAGCGGCCCGACGCGATAGGTATGCCAGGTGGGGGCCTTGCTTTCGCCCGCGCGCACTTCAAAACTATCAGTTTCTCCCGTGCGAAACACACTTTCGACACTATCCATTGCCATCTCATGATACTCCTGTGGCAGAAAATCATAAAAACATCGGCCAATGGTTTGATCCGTCGAAAGCGCCCCCATGGACTGGTTGATAAAACGGATGATACCGTCGCGATCAACCGTGGTGATGATGTCCGGTGCCGTTTCCACCAGCGAGCGCCAAAGTTCTTCTGATTCATCCAGCTTTTTTTTGGCCAGTTTCAGTTTGTTGATGATCGTTTGTGCGTGTGACCCAAAAATAATGAACAGGCACAGCACCACCACTCGGATGTAAACATCATAAAGGTCAGGGCCGAAAAGTTCAGCGATTAAATTAAACTTATTGGAAAAAAACAGGTTCAAAATCGAATCCAGAACCCAGTAGATGGTCGCTATCAAAGTGACGACCAGGACCATATTATCCGACAGGCTTTCATTATCAAAGATCATTTCAGTTTTCATTTTTTATCTCGCTATAAAATAAGGCCGAAGCTTTGGTCATTTTAGGCACTTCAAACTTTAGCGCACCTTTGCAACTTTTATATCTGTCTTGAAGATAAACCGCAATTTTTGTGATAGGTTTCAGTATTTTTGACCCAGCTGCAATGCTGGTAGGATAGGAGATATTAAGCGTTTTAGCCTAATTTGAGCTCGATAGCAAATCCTTTACACTCAAGAAAGGAAATCCGGCTATGATGCCAATTTAATATCAGGGACGGGTTTGGTCAACAGTTCATTTTTGGAAAGCACAGAATTAAATTTCAGTTGATTTTTGACTGGAGATGGAATAAAAAGGCAGTGGCGCGACAATAATTGGAGGATTCAATGGGTTTTTCAATAGCAGCTGAGAAGTCTTCTGATAAAAAAGATTCCCAGAAAGAAGATCGCCGTTCGAATGTCGATCGGCGCAGATTTTCTTATACCGAATACATACCCGAAAGGCGCTCAAATGGGGATCGGCGCAGAGATGAAGAAGAAAAAACTGAAAAAGACACAAACAAGGAGTAATCGGACCCCACATTTTATGGTAAAATTCTCAAAGGGAACCTGTTAAACCGGGTTCCTTTTTTATTTGCAACTTTGACTTTTTCAATTTGCTGCCCATAATTGAATTTGAATGATTGTGGGGTTCTGAAAACACTTCCTTATTGAACGTTGAACGTGTAAATGAAAATACTGACAATTTCAGATCGGGCTGAGCCCGTGTTGTATGATCAATTTGATCGTCGGCAGTTTGAAGGCGTTGAGTTGATTCTTGCCTGCGGTGATCTGCCACCGGAATATCTTGCATTTGTTTTCATGAAATTAGACGTACCGCTTTATTATGTGCGCGGCAACCATGACCTGCGTTATGACGAAAGCCCCCCCAAGGGGTGCATCAATCTTGCAGATAAACTGGTTCAGTTCGGAGGGAAAAATATTCTGGGGCTGGAAGGCTCCCGCTGGTACAACGGCGGGCCGCATCAGTACACCGAAGGGGAAATGCAAGGCAAAATACGGCACCTGAGGCCTCGGATCTGGTGGAAAGGCGGTATAGATATCGTCATTACCCATGCGCCGCCTCGGCACATCCACGATGCCGAAGACCGATGTCACAGGGGCTTTAAGAGTTTTCGCCGGCTGATTGACAAATATGCACCCCACTATTTCATTCATGGGCACATTCACGCCGATTTTACGGAGCCGTCCCAGCGGGTAACGATCGTCAATCGCACAAAGGTTGTTAATACCTATGGCTATTATCTGTTTGAGTATGGGGACACCCGGGAAACAGATTAGAAGGGGTTCAAAACCTCAGATCAGGTTTCCCGCTTAAACGCGGGATTGAACGTCTTGATTTTATTAAATTAATGTGTGCATCAAAACAGGGTGCAGGCCGATCGAGAAAGTCGTTGTTCCCAGCATACGGATCGTATGTGAGCATTTATCGGAGGCCTGTGATGCTCCCTAATATCATAGAATCGATGCGAATCCCGCTTCGCGGGGCAACGCAGCCATTGGAGCCTTTTGAGCCCCTTAAATCATCTTTAAATTAGATGCGAAATCCCGCTTTATTGAGCGGGGAGATGGGATTTTGAAACCACTTCAAGTTTTTGAATCGACACTGGAAACAGCCGGGTAACTGTAATGCTTAAATCATTTAAAAAAGTACAGGAGCAAGAGGCGGCTTTTGAAAGCCGTGATCGCGGAACGCGCATGGTTCCCCTGGACCAAATCGTCGGCAGCGTTGGCCGTTATCATGATTTTGACGAACGTTTTCGAATCCGGTCTCATCTGCCTTCTGAAAGGCTGGAAAAGATAAAAAGCAAGATGAGGGCCGGTAAAGGGCTGCCGCCGGTCAAGCTTTACCAAATCAAGAATGAATACTATGCCCTGGACGGCAATCATCGAATCGCGGCTGCCAATGAGCTTGGTTACGGGGAAATTCTGGCCCGGATTATCGAGTTTATTCCCTCGAAAGGCTCCCTGGAGAACCTGCTCTACCGTGAAAAAGCCCGATTCGACGACCTGACCCGGCTGCCGTACACCATCGAGTTGACCGATTTTGGCCAATACGAAAATTTAATCGAGCAGATATCCAGACACCGGGATTATCTCGAAAAGCAAACCGGTGCAGCGATTGCCCTTCAAGAAGCGGCCAAAGACTGGTATGAAACCATTTATCAACCGCTTGTTGCCATCATTAAAAATGGACGCTTGATCGACCACTTTCCGGGTCGAACGCTGGCGGATCTTTATACCTTCATATCGGTTCACCAATGGCAGAGGAAAGACCCCGGACTCAGATATGGAATTGGAATCAGTCAGCTGGTTCCCAAAAACATGGAGGATTTTCGAAAAAAAATGGCGAAACTAAAAGAGACCGAATACCCTGAAATGCTGCGGAAGATTACGGCCTTTGTGCTGATCAACGTGTCGGCTAAAAAAGAGTTCCGTCTGGTTGACAAGCTCTACAGTCTTGAAGGCATAGAGGAAGTGCATTCTGTTCATGGAAATGTGGATATTATTGCCAAAATTGTGTTGAGGCGCGATCTGGTCTCATCGGATGCTGAAACCATCGGTGATTTTGTTCATAACAAAATCCGGCAGCTTTCGGGTGTGGTCAGTACCCAGACGTTAATTCCGGGCTATTCCAAGCAGAAAAGCGACTAGAAGCCAT
>Ga0209742_10000359_pt1 | contig 24685 bp, 24 predicted proteins | sample DeeMarSeWOR38_10_FD_187462 | JGI IMG/M metagenome (GOLD analysis project Ga0209742, IMG submission 187462) | Marine sediment microbial communities from White Oak River estuary, North Carolina - WOR-3-8_10 (SPAdes) (version 2) | ecosystem: Environmental > Aquatic > Marine > Intertidal zone >... | reverse complement strand
GCCGAAGGTCACGCTTTCGCCGAAGTTGTACTGCCGTTCGACCATGAACAGCGTGCCGCCGAGAATCGCGCAATTCACGGTAATGAGCGGCAGGAAGATACCGAGCGCGTTATAGAGCGCCGGCACGAACCGATCGAGCAGCATCTCGAGGATCTGTACGAGTGCCGCGATGACGCCGATGTACGACACCAGCCCGAGAAAACTCAGGTCGACGCCGGGAAGGCCCGCCCAGCCGAGCGCGCCCTCTTTCAGCAGGTAGGTGTAGATCAGGTAATTGACCGGCACCGTGATCGTCTGGATCACCATTACCGCGACGCCCAGCCCGATCGCGGTATCGACGCGCTTCGATATCGCGAGGAAGGTGCACATGCCGAGGAAGAACGTCAGCGCGAGGTTCTCGACGAACGCGGCACGGATGAACAGGTTGAAATAGAGTTCCATCAGAGCACCTCGGTACGGTGAACTTCGTGGATCTGGTATTCGGGTTTCTCGACCTGCTTCGGCCTCGCGACACGTACCGCCCAGATGAGCAGCCCGATGATAAAGAACGCGCTCGGCGGCAGCAGCATCAGGCCGTTGGCCTCGTACCAGCCACCGTTGGTCGTGAGCGGCAGGATCTGTGCGCCGAACAGGCTGCCGGCGCCGAACAGTTCCCTGAGGAAAGCGACCACGAGCAGGACTGCGCTGTAGCCCAGCCCGTTGCCAATGCCGTCCAGGAAGCTCAGCCCCGGCGTGTTGCTCATCGCGAACGCCTCGGCGCGGCCGAGGATGATGCAGTTGGTAATGATCAGTCCCACGAACACCGACAGCTGCTTCGAGGTCTCGAACGCGTAGGCCTTCAGCAACTGGTCCACGACGATGACGAACGAAGCGATGATCGTGATCTGCACGATGATGCGGATGTTGTTCGGTATGCGGTTGCGAATGGTGCTGATCGCGGCACCCGACAGTGCGGCCACGCTCGTCATCGCGATGCACATCAGCAGCGCCGGGAGCAGAGAGGTCGTTACCGCGAGCGCCGAACAGATGCCGAGCACCTGCAGCATCACCGGGTTGTTGTCGACCACCGGATCGAGGAGGATCTTGCGTGTTTCAGCCATTGTCGTTCGCCTCGCTTGAAATTCTCGCCAGGTAGGGGCCGAAGCCATGCGAGCCGGTCCAGTACCGGACCAGGTAGGTCACGCCATTCGCGGTCAGAGTGGCCCCGGACAGGCCGTCCACCTGGTGGATCGCGTCCGGCCCGGGTTGCACCGATCCGCGCACGACCTTGATCTGCGGGTTGCCCTGTTCATCGTAGAGTTTCTGGCCGGGCCACTGCGCCAGCCAGCCTTCCTTCTCGATCTGGTCGCCGAGCCCCGGCGTTTCCGCATGTTCGTAAAACCGCAGGCCGCTGACGGTATTGCCGTCCGGCTCGACCGACAGGTAGCCGTACAGCGTCGACCAGAGTCCCTTGCCTCGCACCGGCAGTATGTACTGCTGCGGTTCGTCGCCTTCCTTGACGACGTAGACCGGCGCGTACACCGCGCGGCGGCCGAGCTTGGCGATATCCTGCTCTTTCGGTATGCCGACACCCAGTTTCGGGTCGTTGGCGGCGGCTTCCGGGTCGAAGCTCTGCGGGTCCACGTCCTTGACGTATTCCCCGGTCTCCAGGTCGACGAGACGCGTTTCAATGCGGCTGAACTGCTGGTCGACCGGCACGCCGGGCTCATACAGGCCGGCAACCTCGAGCACGATGCGCTGCCGGAACTCGTTCTGGTTCGCCTCCTGCTGAGGTCGCAGCACGATGGCCGCCGAGGAGACGAGCACGGAGCAGACGAGACTGACGCCGATGGCGACGGTCAGCGTGTTACTGATGCTGTCGCGTGAAAATCCAGGTTTCTTGTCGTCAGACATTGCGTTTCACCCTGCGTCTCACGTTGGCACGAATGACGAAGTAGTCGATCAGCGGAGCAAAGATATTGCCCAGCAGGATCGCCAGCATGATGCCTTCCGGGAAGGCCGGATTGATGACGCGGATCACCCAGGTGAGGGCGCCGACCAACAGTCCGAATATGACGTGGCCCATCATGGTGTCCGGCGCACTCACCGGATCCGTTGCCATGAACACCGCACCGAAGGCGAAGCCGCCCACCGCGATGTGCCATTGCCACGGCATCTCGAGCATTGCGTTGGAGCCATCGCTGACGCCGCTGAAGAGCAGTGCCGGGATGATCATGCCGGCAAACACGCTGAGAATGATGCGCCACGACGCGATTCGCGTGTAAATCAGCATGGCAGCGCCGAACAGGCAGGCGGCGAGCGACGTCTCGCCCAGCGAGCCCTGCATCTGGCCGATGAATGCCTGCGAGTACGTCAGGCCGCTCGCGAGCAGTCCGGACATGCCCTCCTGTGCAGTGACCGCCAGGGCCGTTGCGGCGGTATAGCCGTCGACGGGAACCCAGACCGCGTCGCCCGACAGCTGCACCGGGTACGCGAAGTACAGGAACGCGCGGCCGACCAGCGCCGGGTTGAGGAAGTTCTTGCCCGTGCCGCCGAACACTTCCTTGCCGATGACGACACCGAAGCTGATGCCGAGTGCGACCTGCCACAGCGGCGTCGTGGCCGGCAGGATCAGCGTGTACAGGAACGAGGTGACGAAGAAGCCTTCGTTGACCTCGTGGTTGCGCACGCTCGCGAACAGCACTTCCCAGAAACCGCCGGCGGCCATCGTCACGATGTAAATCGGGAGGAAATACAGCAGGCCGTGAATGAGGTTGTCGTAAACGCTCGCGGGATCGTAGCCGGCGCCGAGCAGCGCCATCATCGAGCCGCGCCAGCCTTCGACCCATTCGATGCCGAGCGACGCCATCGCCGTATGGGCCTGGAAACCCACGTTCCACATGCCGATCAGGGCACAGGGCGTGGCGGCGAATACGACCGTGATCATCACGCGTTTGAGGTCTATGGCATCGCGGACGTGTGGCGAACTCCGCGTTACGTCGGCCGGTGAATAGAAGAGGGTATCGACCATCTCGTAGATGGCCTCCAATTTCTCGAAGCGGCCGCCGCGCGAGAACAGCGGCTCGATGCTGTCGAGGAACTTGCGCAATGGTTTCATCAGCCGTTCACCTCGATCTCATTGAGGTTCATGCGCAGGTAGGCGCCATAGTCGTGTTTGCCGTTGCACACGAACGAGCAAAGCGCGAGGTCTTCTTCCGCCAGTTCGAGGCAACCCAGCTCCTGCGCACGGTCCGTGTCCTCGACGAGCAGTGCCTTCAGCAGCGGTGTCGCGAGGACGTCCAACGGCATGATGCTTTCGAAGGAGCCCGTCGATACCATCGCGCGCGGGCTGCCGTTCTGCGTCGTAGTAAGCGGGAACTTGCCGCGGTGAAGCACACTGCCGGCAAAGGCGCGCGTCTGTGAGTACCGGTCGGCGCCGGGCAGCATCCAGGCGAGGAATTCGCGGCTCCGGTCTTCCTCGAGCACCGTGAGCTGGGTCTGGTAACGGCTCAGGTAGGCGAGCGGCCCCGCAGCCCGATGGCCGCCGAGTGCCGAACCGCTGACGACGCGCAGGTTCCCCGGGGCGGTCTCGCCCTTCAGGAGATCGACAGTGCTGGCGCCGATGCGGGTCCGCAGGACGCGCGGCCGCAGGGCCATCGGTCCGCACAGCGTGATCAGCCGCTCGGTCGGCAGCCGCCCGCTGGTGAACAGGCGGCCGCAAGCCATGACGTGCTGGTAGCCGATGTGCCAGACGGTCCTGTTCTTGCTGACCGGTTTCAGGAAATGGATGTGCGTGCCGACCAGGCCCGCGGGGTGCGGGCCGTCGAATTCCACGTGGTGGAATTGCTCCGGGTGAGGGCAGTTGATCCCGGAATCCGGTGCCGTACACACGTAAACGGGGCATTCCGCGATCCGTGACAGCACCTTGAGGCCGTTGTCGAACGCATCGGGATCCTGCTCGATGAAGAAGGCAGGGTCGATCGCCAGCGGGTTGGTGTCGATAGCGGTGACAAAGATCGCGTCCGGCGTCGCGTCCGGCACCGGGATGCGGCTGAATGGCCGCGTGCGCAGCGTCGTCCACAGGCCCGATGCAATGAGGTTGGTGCGCACCTTCTGTTGATCGAGCGTCTCGAGCTCGGATGCCTTCCAGGAATCGAATGATTCCGCATCGTCGCCCTCGAGCCGGATGACCACCGACTGCAGTGCGCGCCGCGCTCCCCGGTTGACGGCGATGACTTCGCCGGCGCCCGGTGCCGTGAACGGCACTTCCGGATTGCGCTTGTCGTGGTAGAGCACCTGCCCGAGCCGGACCTTGTCGCCGACCTGTACCGCCATTCGCGGGCGTATGCCCGAGACATCCGTGGCAACCGCAGCAACTGTCCTGATTTCCGGGCCGTCGCTGATGGTCTTCTCGGGTTCACCCTTGATCGGGATGTCCAGGCCTTTTCTGATTTTGATTCGCATGTAGCTGTGGGACGTCCTAGTTCAATTTATGCGCCGCTTACGCGCCAAGAAATGCAATAAAAAGGGCACAACCCGCGAGCCAGATCGATCCGATCGTGTGGATGCCCAGCGTCATCTCGATCGCACGCGTCATGGCCGGGCGATCCGCGATTCCCGTACGGATGGCGCGTGCGGCCTGCCAGGCCAGTGCCAGCAGCAGGACGGGCACGATCATCGCCCAGGCCGGGAAGCCGCCCAGCAGCGCGAGCGCGACCAGCGCCGCGACCCCCGCAGCGTGCAGGAGGAAATAGATGACTGATGTGCCGCCGAGATCGAGGCGGACCGGCAGTGTTCGCTTGCCCGTCGCGCCGTCGGCGGCGATGTCCGGTACTTCGTTGATCAGCAGTATCGCCGTGACCCAAACGCTGACCGGGATGGAAAACAGCAACACTTCGATGCCCAGCGAGCCGCTCTGCAGCCAGGCGGCCCCGGTCACCGGCAGCACGCCGAACGCAATGCCTACGGAGAGTTCACCGAGCCCGATCGAGGCCAGCCGGACAGGCCCGAGCGAATACAGCACCGCGAGCAGCAGGCCCGCGATACCGAACCACAGGACCATCGCCCCCTTGCTGAGAAGCAGGATCAGCCCTGCGATCGCGGCAACGGCGAGCAGGCTGATGCCCAGGCGCGCCATGCCGTTTGCGGACATGATGCCGGCCTGGATGAATCGCGAGCCACCCGTGTACGGATAGATCCGGTCCTCGTTCTGGCGGTCGGTGCCGCCCGCATCGTCGCCCACGTCATTCAGCACGTTGGCGCCCGCATGTACGCAGACGGTGGCGAGCAGGGCGAGGACGAAAGCGGACAGGTCGAACTGGCCCGCGACCATGAATCCCCAGGCCGAACCTGCCAGAACCGGCAGCACGGAGGCCGGGAAGAACTTCGGCCGCATAGCGTTGAACAGTCGCTTTGCGACCTGTGCAGGCGAATCGCCGGCAAATGCCTGCGTCGACGGGCCCGTAACCGTAGTTGAGTCTGATGACACGACAAATCCCCTATTGAGGCGCTGCGCGAAGCGCGTTATTCGCAAAGCGCCTACAATATCTCGCCATGAGACTACATTCCACGCCAGCGAAGGGTACCGCGGATTTTGCGACTTCCATTTTGGCGATATTTGTGCTCGTCATCGGGCTCCAGGCGCAGCCCGGCGAGGCGGCCGGAACGGGCGGCCGGAACGCCCCCGACAAGGCGGAAACCCCTTATTTGATACTGATTTCGATCGACGGGTTTGCCTGGGACTACCTGTCGATCTACCCGACTCCTGCGCTCGACCGCATCGCCCGGACCGGGGTTCGTGCTGCGTCGCTGCGACCGGTGTTTCCCAGCCTCACGTTTCCCAACCACTACTCCATCGCGACCGGCCTGTACCCGTCCGAGCACGGCATCGTGCACAACCACTTTCCCGATGCGGCCCGCGAAGGCTGGTACCACCTGTGGGACCGCCAGAGCGTGGAAGACGGCCGCTGGTACGGCGGCGAGCCCATCTGGGTCCAGGCGGAGAAAAACGGGCTGGTTGCGGCCGCTTATTACTTTGTCGGTACCGAGGCGGCGATAGCCGGTGTGTCGCCGAGCTACTGGCACAGTTTCGATGCATCGGTGCCCGGCAGCGACCGCGTGGCGCAGGTCATCCGGTGGCTCGAAATGCCGGCGGAGAACCGGCCGCACCTGATTACGCTGTATTTCGAGCACGTGGACACGGCCGGGCACAACTTTGGCCGCGGATCGCCCGAGCTGGCCGCGGCGGTCGAGACGGTGGATGCCGACATCGGGCGCCTGCTGGATGGGATCGGCGAGCTCGGCCTGTCCGGCGACGTGTACCTGCTCGTCGTCTCGGACCACGGGCAGGCCAACTACGTGAATTCCGAAACGACCTTCGTCCTGCGCGAACACATCGACCTGGACGGGCTGGAGATCACGGCCGGCGGTGCCTACGCGTGGATCTACCTGCAGCAGCCGGATCCGGACCGGGCGCGCGCGATCCGCGACACGATCAACGAGCGCTGGACGCATGGCCGCGCCGTGTTGCGTGAGGAGGCCCCTCCCGAATGGCGGATTGGCGACAGCCCGCGGTTTCCGGAAATCTTCGTGGTGCCGGAGCCGGGTTACGGCGTCGTCGTGGAGCGGGAAGCCGTGCAGCGCCTGAAGAAGGGCGACCACGGCTGGGAACCGTCCGCCAAGGCCATGCACGGCATTTTCCTCGCCGCAGGCCCCGGATTACCGAGGGGAGAGACGATCGACGAGGTCAGCGCTGTCGAGCTGTACCCGCTGATGCTGGAGATCCTGCAAATCGAAGCGCCGGCGCTGGCGAGTGACCGCGACAGGCTGCGTTCGCTGGTGGACCTGGATGGCCGAGTACACGCACCGCGTTAGCGACGAAGAGGCGCGCCGCATCCAGCGATTCCTTTACGGGGTCGCGATCGGCACGGTGCTGTTCGTGGTACTGATCGTTGTCGCCGTGGCGACGGCCCCGAGCTGGATCAGGATCATCAGTCACGAAAGCGAACGCCGCTTCATTGCTCCGTACGTCGAGTGGGTCGGCGACAATCTACTGGAGCAGGGCGACCCGGTGCTGCAGGCGTATGTCGAGAATCTCGGCATGCAGGTTTCGGCCGCCATGGAGTTGCCACCCGGACTCGAGCTGAAGTTCTTCGTTATCGAAGGTTCGTCGGTGAATGCCTTCACGACCCTGGGAGGCCATATTTTCGTGCTCGACAGCCTGGTGCGAGAACTGGACAGCGAAAACAGCCTCGCCATGGTGCTGGCGCACGAAATTGCCCACGCGATAAACCGCGATCCGCTGTCGGGCGCGAGTCGCGGCATTTTGCTGCAGATCCTGATTTCCTCCGTCCGCAGCAGCGGCGGTATCGATCCGAGGAGCAGCGCCGAAACCGGGCTGGGACTGGTGCTGAACGACTACAGCCGCGAGCAGGAAGAGATTGCCGACGCTCTCGCTGCATCCGGGCTGCAGCGATACTACGGCCACGCAGGTGGTGCGACCCGCCTGTTCGAGATGCTGGGTGTCGCTTACGGCGAGGACGAATCGCCGGAGATCTTTGCGTCCCATCCCCATATAGCTGATCGAATTGCCGCAATCGATGCGCTCATCACAGAGCGAGGATGGCAGGTTGCGGAGACGGTACCGTATCCGCCCGCGGTGCAGGATGTCCTCAGTTCGAGGCCTTGATATACCGCCCGGCGGAGTCCTTGAAGCCTCCGGTCACGATGATGATGAAATCGACCAGCGTCCATATGCCGAGGCCGCCAAGGGTCAGCAGCATCAATATGCCAGTGCCCACCTTGCCGACATAGAAGCGATGGATTCCGAACGCACCGAGGAAGAAACACAACAGTATCGTTGGTACGAAACCTTTATCACTAACGGCGATGTCGTTCATACAGAACCTCCAGTATTGAGCTTTTGACCGGGATACAGCACCAGCCTGCCGCCACCGTCCCGAAACGATCCCGTCAGCAGCATGATGGTTACAATGAATGTGTGGATCGCGTCTATCGCTCCGACGCCGATGGCCCAGATGATCTGGCCCCTGACGAACAGGTAGATAGTTGCGACGAACAGAACGAAGTCTATCGTCGCCTCGACATAGCGGCCGAGATAAAAGTGTTGAATGCCGACAACGCCGAAGATCGCCGACAGGCAGACGGCAATCGTGTAGCTCTTGTCCGACGGCTGTTCGTACGTGGTCAATGGCAACCCCCGATTTTCAGCGCAATATAGCCATCCCGGACCGCAGCAGGCAAACGACCAGGTCGCATTTTTTACGGTGAAACAGGCTTGACGTTGAACCTGACGCCGGTTGCCGCGAACTCGCTCGAAAGGCGGAAACGGGTGAGCGAGATCGCGGCAACTTCGAGTCCGGCCGGGCTCAGGTACTCGATGCCTCGAAGATGCTCTGGATCGACGAATCGAGCATCGCATCGAATTCTTCGTCGGACTGCTGGGCACTGAGGCCTTCGGACAGTGCGCGCGAAAAACTCGCGACCATGCCGTTCTGACGGCTCAGGCGATCGTTCGCCTCTTCGCGCGAGTAGCCGCCGGAGAGTGCGACAACCCTGGCCACATTCGGGTGTGCAACGCAGTCCGCGTAAAGGTTGTCCTTCTCGGGCAGCGTCAGTTTGAGCATGACGAGTTCGTTCTTACCGAGTTTGTTGAGTTCCTCCATGATGGCGGCATGCAGCAGGTCCTCTGCCTCAGCCTTGTCCGGGCAGTTGATGTCGACTTCGGGCTCGATGATGGGCACCAGGCCGGCGGCCACGATGCGGCGGCCGATCTCGAACTGCTGCTTGACGACCGCGTCGATACCCGCAGGATTCGCGTCCTTGATCACCGAGCGCATCTTGGTGCCGAACACGCCGTTGGCCTTGGCCTTCTCGAGCAGTTTGTCCAGGCCCGGCATCGGCTTCATGACCTGCGCACCGTTTTCGACGTCGGCCAGGCCTTTGTCGACCTTCAGGAATGGCACGACGTTCTTCTCGCTCCAGAGGTAGCGCGCCGTCGGCTGCCCGTTGATCTCGCGGTCCATCGTGTTCTCGAACAGGATGGCGCCCAGGATACGGTCGCCGTTGAATGACGGGCTGGTGATGATTCGAGTGCGCATCTCGTGCACAATCGCGAACATCTCGTCCTCGTTCGACCAGGCATCCTCGCCGATACCGTAAAGGCCAAGCGCCTTTGGTGTGCTGCCGCCGCTCTGGTCGAGTGCTGCGATGAATCCGGGTTTTGTTCTGACTTTCTCGAGTTGTTGTTCGAAGCTCACTTTGATCGTCCCGATTGATGTATGGATTGGGGGGAGAAGGCAAATTGTACAGCAACCGGGCGAAACCCCAACAGGTAGTATTAATACGTTCACGGCAGGGAGTTCCGAAAGATCATGAGGTTCTGCAGTCATTTCATTGCCGTCGCGGCGAGCTTGCTCTTGCCGGCGGTGGCGTTTGCCGCCAAGACGGATGTCGTTCTCCTGGTCAATGGCAACACGATCACCGGCGAGATCAAGTCACTCGAATTCGGCGTCCTGCGGTACAGCACGGATTCCATGGGTACCGTTTCCATTGACTGGGAAGACATCGTCGGCATCACGACCACGCAGACGCTTCAGGTCGAGGACTCCAGTGGCTGGCGCTACTTCGGAACGCTCGACTCGGCGAATGACCGATTTGAAATCAAGGTTCGGTCCCCGGACAGCGAGACCGCTCTGCACACCTCGCAGATTGTCCGGATGGTTCCCATCGACGCGGAAGAGTCGTTCTTGGAACGGCTCGACGGTTCCTTCGCGCTGGGTTTCGATTCGGAGAAATCGAGCAACGTAACGACGCTGCGTACGACGGCAGACCTCGCCTACCGCACGCGGACCTATCTCGTCGGCCTGCAGGCCACCGTCAACAACACCACGCAGGCGGAGGACGAGACGCGCAATCGCACCAACATCCGGGGCAACTACCAGCGCTTTCGCGGCAATCGCTGGTTCACGGACTGGTTCTCCGGCTGGGAACGCCACGATGAACTCGGTATCCAGTCGCGCGTCTCGGCTGGTGCCGCCCTCGGGCGCTACATTGTGCAGACGAACCGCAACCAGCTCTCGATGACCGGCGGTCTGAACATTACGCATACCTCGTTTATCGGCGACGACCCGACCAGCGAAACGGCCGAAGGCAGGATCCAGGTGCGCTACCTGCACCGAAACCTCGACCCGGAGGCGAATATCACCTTCACCACGAATATATTCCCGCTGCTGGAGGACCTGAGCCAATATCGTGCGGAGTCGGAGCTGATCTTCCGCCGTGAATTTTTCGAAGACCTGTTCTTCGATATCACGCTTTCGCATTCGTACACGACCAACCCGCCGACGGATGCCAACAAGACTGACTACACGCTGACAACGTCCATCGGTTATTCGTGGTAAGCGGCTTACGTTTCGGCACTTAAAAAACGTAGTCGCCGACGAGTTCCAGGAGATGGTCGGTCCAGCGCTCGGGAAATGGTTCGGTGAGCTCGACCGATGCAGCGAAATCGGCCTCGAAAACACGCCGCTCGAGGTCCGCGACGGTATCCGGGTGAGACGTCGCAATGTTGAGCTCCTTGTTGATTCGGAAGCTCCAGCGGTCCCAGTTGGCTGAGCCGATGCATGCCCAGCCGTCGAAAACGGCGGCCTTGATGTGCGACATGCCGGGATAGACATAGACCCGGATGCCGTGCTCGAGCATGGCGTTTGCAGCGAGCACGTTGTTGCGGGTGATGGGGCCGCGATCCGTCACCAGCGGCATGATCACCCGCACGTCGACGCCACGTTTGCGGGCCCTGGCGAGCTCGTAGAGCATGGCGTCGTCGGTGAAGTAGGCGTTTTCGACATAGATGTATCGTTGCGTGTTGCGTATTGCTTCGCGCTGCGCCCTGAAGATCTCGTGATCGTGCGGCCGGGTGAAGAGAACGCGAATCGGGAAGCCGCTTCCATCTGCAGCGCCAGGTTCCGGCCCGAACCGCGTGAACAGGTAGTTCAGGTCACCGAACAGGCCGGCGTGTGCCCACGCCTTCTCGAATTCGTACTGCAGCACGTCGACGACGGGACCCTGCAGCTCCGTCATGAGATCGTGCCAGTCATAGCGATACTCCCTGGCGATGTTCATGCCGCCGGTGTATGCGAGTCTCTCGTCGATGATCGCTGTCTTGACGTGGTCACCGGTCAGCCAGGGGTTGCTGGCCTGGCGAACGTCGATGCTCGAATCGTGTTCCAGGAAGCGCCTGACCGAAGACGGCCCGTGGTAATCGTCCGGCAGTGTCGCCTGTTTCTCGATCGTCGAAACGATCGTGCCGAGGCCGTCCAGCAATATGCGCACGTCGATACCGTCATTGGAGCGTCGCTTCAGCAGGTCGCCGATGCGAATCGCGTAGTCATCATTGTCAAAAATGTAGGTTCGCAGTGCGATGGACGACTCGGCGCTGATTACGGCGTCGATGAATCGTGTGAAGAACTCCTGGCCATCGACGAGGAACCGCATTGTCCCGCTGGTGGATCGTCGCCGGGTAAGCTCGTCGAGTGCTTGTTCCCACAGGTCGAGGTTCATGCCCGGTGCCTTTGATACCGGCGGAACGGGCTGTTTCGACAACTCGGCCAGGAAAGTAGGCTTGATGGTCTCCGCGACGGTGTCGGTGGTCACGAACAGCAGCCGGTAGAGCGACGAGATCGGCCTGAACACGATGCCGGCCGTGTGGCTGCCGGCGACGTGCCCGGCCGTCTGCACGTAAGGCACCGGCGCAGGTCCGGAAGCAAAGTGCCGGTTCGGTCCCGGCATGCGTACGAAAACCGCAACGGGCAGGTCGCGATTCACGTACAGGAACGGCAATGAGTAATAGCCGGTGTCTCCGGTGTTGAATGCGACCCGTCGATCGTCGATGCCGCGTTCGGCGAGGAATTCTTCGAGGACCGGCAGTCCCCGGTTGACGAGCTCCGACATGGCAATGCGCTTTGCAATGGCATAGCCGGCAGGTTTCGCGTCGATGACGGCCGCGACAAAGTCGCCATTGTCATCGTAATAGAGAAAATAATCGTCGACGTTGAAGTGCAGCACGATGCCCGCGCGTTCGTTGCGGGGGAGCAGGGTCGCGAAGAGCCGCTTGCGCAATGCGTGCCAGTCCTCGACGCCGAAGATTGCTGGCGAGACACGCTCGTCGGGCAGCGCCGCCCAGCGTCCGGCCCGCTCGTACTGTAATGGCAGCAGGTAAGGACCATCGTATCGGCCCCTTTTGCCCAGCTCGAGGATCGGTATGCGGTCCGCCCAGTTGCCGCCGCCATAGCGAACTTCACTGCCGCGGCGGAAGCGCACATAGAAATCGGTGCCGCTGAGGTAGGCTTCGTCCGCTATCAGCAAGGGCTGCTCGCCCTCATCGGCGAACTGGCCGACGAGCGTGGGATAGTCGAGCGGTTCGTATTCAGATACGCAGGCCGCCAGCACCGACAGCATGGTGGCCAGGGGTAGCAGCGATTGCGACCGTGCGGTCATGCGCGCTCCGCCAGATGCGTACGATTTGATTGTATCGACGTTGAATGCGGACCGGTATCCGCAGATGCCGAGAGTCCTAGAGTTCTCTCAGCGCCTGCGCGACCGGCAGCCGTGCCGCGCGAATAGCCGGGAAAAGCCCACCGACGACGCCGATGAGGAGGGCTACCCTCAGGCCGTCCGCAAGCAGATCCGGGGTCACTGCGAAGTCGAAGACGACCTGGCTGAAACTCGCGAAATTCAATGTCGATACCTGGAAGCCATTAAATACCAGGAAAGCGAGTGCACCGCCGACAATGCCACCCGCAAGCGCCAACAAGGTCGATTCGACGATCGTCGAAACGAGCACCGGAACCGGTCCGAACCCGAGCGCACGCAGCGTGGCAATTTCCTTGCCGCGAACGGAGATCGAAGAATACATGGAATTGAGGGCGCCAAAGATCGCGCCGATCGACATCAGGATGGTCAGCGGATAGCCCACGAGCTTGATGAACTGTGTGAGCTGCCGCGACTGGTCCGAATAGAACTCGCGCTCGGTCATCACATCGGGGTCGATTCGGGGGTCGTCCCTGAGGCTGGATTCGAGGATTTCCAGGCTCTCCGGACTATCAAGTTTCACCCGCACGGTTTGGAACGAGTTGCCCCGTCGGTAGGCGCTCTGCAGGATCCTCACATCCGTCCACAGTTCCGATTCCGATACGCTGCCGCCGGCTTCGAAGGCACCGACGACGGTCCAGTCGGTCTTGCCGAACCGTATCGTCGAGCCGACGTCCAGGCCCTGGAATTCCGATTGGGCTGCGCGCCCGACGAGGATTTCATTCCTGCCGGCTTCGAACATCCTGCCCTCCGTGATTTTCACGTCCCGGCGTACGTCGAACGCGCTGGCCTGCACGCCTCGAAACGGGACGTTTGCGTCCGTGTTGGTGGACTTCTTCTTTACGTCGACTATGACGAACAGCTCGGCAGAAAGCACAGGCGTGTCTCCGTCCTTCAGCAAGCCCGGGGCACTCGCTATGACCAGCACCTGGTCGCCGCTGAAACCGCTGCTCATCTCCGATGTGGCACCGCTGCGCATGATGATCGCCGTGTCGTCAGCGCCTGCCGACAGCATCGTGCGTTCGAAGCCCCGGGCCATGGAGAGCACGGCCGCAAACACCAGTACGACCGCGGCCACGCCCACAACCGCGACGACCGATGCACCAGGGCGTTGCGGCAGGTTCTTGAGGTTCAGCAGGGTGACTGCGAGGATCTGGTTGAGAATGCGCATATCAGTTCCTAAGCCCGGGCGAGCGCGTCGACAATCGACAGGCGCATGGCACTCAGGGCGGGGAATATGCCCGCGACGACACCCGCCCCGACCATCAGGCCGAGGCTCACTACCATCGCCGTTGGCGAAAAGTGGAACCCCGGAAGAATTGCGCCCGCACTCGCCGCGACACCCCGAACCACGATGGCGCCGATGCCGATGCCGAGTAGTCCGCCCATTAACATGATCAGGATGGACTCGGACAAAACGATCCCCAGCACCGAGCGGTCACTGAATCCGAGGGTCTTGAGCACGGCGAGCTCGGAGATGCGCTCCCGAACCGATTGGGACATTGTGTTGCCGCTCACGAGCAATAATGTGAAGAACACTGCGCCGAGGATCAGCGATACGATAAGTGCGATGTTGCCGTATTGTTTCGCAAATGCCGCGGCGAACTGGGCCTCTGGTGCAGACTCAGTCTGGTTGCGCGAATTTTCGAACTCTGCATCGATTGCGTTCTGAACCTGAACCGGATCTGCCCCGGGATCCACGCGAACGATATACCAGCCAACCAGCCCCTGACCGAACGCCCTTGCCTCCTCGAAGTAATCGTAGTGAAAGAGCAGCATGGACGTATTGCCCCGAGATTCCTGGTTCGTGAAGATGCCCTCGATGTCGAACTCCCAGGCCGTCTCGCCGCTTTTTGCGGTCCAGATCGTAGACTGGATCGGGATGCGATCGCCGACCTTCCAGCCGAAGGCGTCCGCAATGTCTTTTCCCACTACGGCACCGGTTCGGTTTTTCACCCACGCGTCGAACTGCTCCTGAGGCATTTTGAATTCGGGATACATCGCGAAGTATTCGTGCGGATCCACTGGAAATTGCCCGAACTGGTTTTTCGGGTCCTGGTAGTAACCGCCGAACCAGGTCGCATGAGTCACGCTGTGAACGCCGTCAATTCCGGCAATCTGGTTCTTGTAGGCAATCGGCAAAAGGTTTATCAGCGAGACCTTGTCGATGACGATCAGCCGCTCGGCGTCCGCTGATTCTTCGCCGTACTTGAAGGCGAAGCCCAGCGCGGACAACAAAGCGAACAGCAGGAACGCAACGAAGACGGAGAGTATCGTCAGCGACGTCCGTACCTTCTTGCGCCAGACGTTGCGCCATACCAGGCCGAAGTACTTCATGCTGCATCCCGCGCCTGAAGCGTGCCCTTGTCGCAGTGGAGCGTGCGGTTTGCATACTGCGCGGCCTGGGCGTCGTGCGTCACCATGATGATCGTCTTGCCGTGTTCGCGGTTGAGGATCTGCATGAGCTTCAGTATCTCGTCGGCGGTCTCCCTGTCGAGGTCACCGGTCGGTTCGTCGCAAAGCAGCAGCGACGGATCCGAAACGATCGCACGCGCGATCGCGACCCGCTGCTCCTGCCCGCCTGACAGTTCACGCGGGTAGTGTTTCGCGCGATCGGCGAGGCCGACGATATCGAGCGCAATGCCGGCGCGCTCGGCGCGCTCCTTCGCGTTGAAGCGGGTCAGCAACAGCGGCAACTCGACATTCTTCTGCGCCGTCAGTACGGGGAGAAGGTTGTAGAACTGAAAGATGAATCCCACGTGAGTCGACCGCCAGTGCGACAGCTGGCTGTTCGACATGGCGGTCAGCTCGGCGTCGCCGACGTGGATCTTGCCCGAGGTCGGGCGATCGAGTCCGCCGAGCAGGTTGAGCAAGGTCGTCTTGCCGGACCCGGAAGGCCCCATGATCGCGATGAAATCGCCCGCGGGAATCTGCAGGTCCAGGTTGTGGAGCACCTCGACCTGTTCCTTGCCTTTCTGGTATGTCCGGCTGACACCTTCGAGCCGGGCGAGCACATCTGCCATTGTCCTGTTCCCGTTACTGAATTTTGACTTTCCCGCCCGCGCTGAGCGGGCCATCCGCGGCGCGCACGACCGTGTCGCCCGCCACGAGCCCGCTGGCTACGAGTACCTGTGATCGGTCCCGCGACCCTCCGAGGACGATCGAGCGACGTTCGACCGTGTCGCCACGTACGATCCACACGAAGTCGCCACTTGCGTCGGATTGGAGTGCGTCGGCCGTAATCATCACGCCCTGGATATCGGCGCCGCGCTCTCGTGGCGCGCCGTCGCCGAGAAAAGACACCTTGACGCCCATGTCGCGAAGAATTCGATCGTCGCGCTCGAGGAATCCGACACGGACGCGGACCGTGGCTTTCTGCCGGTCCGCGGTCGGGATGATCGCGATGACCTCCGCCGGAATTCTCCACTCGGGGTAGGCATCCAGCACGGCCGAGACACGCTGGCCTGCCATGACTCTCTGTATGTAGGACTCGTTGACGTCGACCTCGATCTCAAGGGAGTCCGTGTCGATGATCGTGCAGATCCCCGTGCGCGTGAATCCGCCCCCGGCAGACACCGGTGAAATCATCTCGCCCGGCTGCGCATTCTTTGTGACGACCATGCCCGCGAACGGCGCCCTGATCGTCATGTTCGCCAGGGAATCCCGGGCCAGAGCGACGTTGCGCTCGGCGACGTCGACGTTTTCGCGACCGGTGGCCAGCCTTGCGGCAAGTTCGTCATAGGTGGCCTCTGCAGTATCGAGACTCGATTTGCTGGCCAGATCTCGTCCTGCAAGATCCCTGGTGCGGTCTCGATCGAGCCTTGCGTTGCGCAGCTGTGCCTCGATTTCGGCAAGTGCGGCGCGCGCCGAGTCCACCTGGGCAAGTGCAAGTTCGAGTTGCGCCTGCTGGGTCGAGTCGTCGAGGGTCGCAACGACCTGCCCCTCCTCGACGCGCATGCCCTCTTCGATAAATACCTGCTCGACCTTGCCCGTCACCTTGGACGACACCGTCGCTTGCCGCCTGGCGACAACGTAACCGGACGCATCGAGCACGCTGTTGGCGGCCGCGACACTCGGTGGTTTCCGGGCAACTTCGGTTTCGATGAGCACGCCCGCAGAACCCGGGCGCAGCACGATTAGCCAGAGAGCGACGACCGCAACGGCAGCAACGCCTATCGCCGGCAACAGCCAGCTGCGGCTTGAAGTCTTGTCCGCGCTCCGGTCGATCTTGAGCTTGCTAATTCGGTCCGAGGGGTCTGCCATCATTGTGGTTTTTCGCCGCAGCCTTACATTTTGTGACAAACGCAGGGCGCGTGTCATGCGAAAATAGAAAACTATTCGATCGCTCAGGATAAAACAGTGAAAACAGCAATCATCGGCGGCACCGGTTTTGTCGGCAGCTATATTGTCGATGCGTTACTCGATGCCGGCCACGAGCCGCACGTACTGGTGCGATCCGGCAGTGAGGCCAAGCTGCACCGGGCGGGCGAGTGCAAGGTGACGACTGGGGACCTGGAGTCCCCGGACGCCGTCGATGCACTCGTCTCGGGCTGCGATGCGGTGATCTACAACGTCGGCATACTGCGCGAATTCCCGGGCAAGGGCATCACGTTCGAAGCCCTGCAGTACCGCGGAGCGAAAACCGTCGCCGAGGCGGCCAAACGCGCCGGTGTCAGGCGGTTCCTGTTGATGAGCGCCAACGGCATAGACAGTGCCCAGACTCCTTACCAGACGACCAAGCTGAAGGCGGAGGCGATGATCCGCGACAGCGGCCTCGACTACACGATCTTCCGGCCCTCGGTCATTTTCGGCGATCCTCGCGGCACCATGGAATTCGCGACGCAACTGTACCGCGACATGGTTCGTGTGCCGGTGCCTGCAGTGGGGTTTCACACCGGCCTCAGTCCGGCTCACGGCGAAGTGCTGATGTCGCCCGTGCACGTCCGCGATGTGGCCGATGCGTTCGTGAACGCGCTGTCGGACGAGTCCACCGTCGGGAAGTGCTTCGTGCTCGGCGGACCGGAGGTCGTCTCCTGGCCGCAGATGCTGCAGCGCATTGCGGAAGCCGTTGGAAAGAGAAAGCTCATCCTGCCCATGCCGATCGGCTTCATGAAACTCGGTGCAACACTGCTCGACTGGCTGCCGTTCTTTCCGGTCACCAAGGACCAGCTGACGATGCTGGCGGACGGCAACACAGCCGAGCCCGACGACCTGGTCTCCCTGATCGGCCGCGAGCCAAGGGAGTTCTCGCCCGAGAACCTCGGTTACCTCGGCCGCTGAGCCCTGCATGGGCGCACGACGACTCTTCGTGGTGCTGGGCAACCAGCTATTTCCGTCCGGCCGGCTCGATGACTACCAGGATGCCGTCGTCTTCATGGCCGAGGACACGGGCCTCTGCACCTACGTAAGGCATCACCAGCAGAAGATCGTTTTGTTCCTTGCCGCGATGCGCAGCTACGCCGATGCGTTGCGTGCGGCAGGATTCGACGTGCGCTATTTCCCGCTGGACGAGCACGGCAACACCAGCTACGAGGAGAAACTGGAGCGAGTCGTCACCGAGCTCGACTGCAAGGAGCTGATCCACTTCGAGATCGAGGACAAGCCCATGGAGGAGCGCCTCATTGCTTTCTGCGAGCAGCGATCCATCGACCGTGTCGAGCTCGAATCGCCGATGTTCTGCGGAACGCGCGAGGATTTCCGGTCATTTGCAGCCGGCCGTTCGCGGATGCTGATGGCCGACTATTACAAGCGGCAGCGGGAGCAGCTGGGAATACTGCTCGATCGGGACGGTAAACCCGAGGGCGGCAAGTGGAGCTTCGACGAGGCCAATCGCAAAAAACTGCCGAAAACCGTGCAGCCGCCGGAGGTGGCAGCGGCGCCTCGAGCCCCTCACGTCGAGGATGTCATCGGCATCGTCGAGCGGAGGTTCGGCGATCATCCGGGACGGGCCGGCGATTTCTGGTGGCCGACAACGCGCGAGCAGGCCAGGGACTGGCTGCGGGACTTCCTGGATCAGCGACTGGCGGAATTCGGGCCATACGAGGATGCCATCAGCCAGCGCTCCGCAACGGTGTTCCACAGTGCCCTTAGCCCATGCCTGAATCTCGGTCTGCTGACGCCGGCCGAAGTCGTCAACGCGGTACTGGAGCGCCATGAAGCGCAGGATCTGCCGCTGGCGAGCATCGAAGGATTCGTGCGCCAGGTAATCGGCTGGCGTGAGTTCATCCGCGGCATCTACCGCGTGTTCGGCGATCAGCAGGAGTCGAGCAACTTCTGGGGTCACCAGCGCAGCCTTACCGATGACTGGTACCAGGGCACGACGGGCATCGCGCCGCTCGACGACGCGATCAAGACCTCGTTGCGGCTCGGCTGGGCGCATCACATACAGCGCCTGATGGTGCTCGGAAACCTGATGACGCTGTGCGAGATTCGACCTGCCGACGCCTGGCGCTGGTTCATGGAGATGTATGTCGACTCGTCGGAGTGGGTTATGGGGCCGAACGTCTACGGCATGGGGATATTCAGTGACGGCGGGGTCTTCGCCACAAAGCCCTACATCTGCGGCTCGAATTACCTCCTGAAGATGAGCGACTACGGCAGGGGTGAATGGTGCGACACGGTCGATGGCCTGTACTGGCGTTTCATCGACAAACACCGCGAATTCTTCGCATCGAACCCGCGGCTCGCGTTGATGCCGAAGGCGCTTGACCGGCTGAATGAAGTTCGCAGAGAGACGATTTTCAGTGCGGCCGAGACCTTCCTCGACAGATTCACGCGACAAGATACGACCTGATACAAATCATCACAATCCTGAAACCCTCTTCCGGGCCCGGCTTGGTATCGTTCATCTCGTAAATTCAACTCACGAGATAAATGGAGATTATCAATGACAAACAAGATTGCAGGATTTTTCAAACTCTTGATTGCCGCACAGTTCGTGCTCGTTGCCGCGCAGGCTACTGCCGGACATCACGCGAAAGACGGCAAATCGAAAGACATCGTCGATACCGCCGTAGCCGCAGGCCAGTTCACGACGCTCGCTGCCGCGCTGCAGGCCGCCGATCTCGTCGACACGCTGAAGGGTGACGGGCCGTTCACGGTGTTCGCTCCCACGGACGCTGCGTTTGCGAAGCTGCCGGAAGGCACGGTCGAGTCGCTGCTGAAACCCGAGAATCGCGACCAGCTCGTCGCGATCCTGACCTACCACGTTGTCGCGGGCAAAGTAGAAGCGGCGGACGTCGTCAAGCTCGACGAGGCGAAGACCGTCAACGGGCAGGACGTCCAGATTACCGTTGCCGACAACGGTGTCCAGGTCAACAACGCTAACGTGATCAAGACGGACATCGAAGCGAGCAACGGCGTCATTCACGTCATCGACACCGTAATCATCCCGAGTTCGTGAGTGGTAGCGTGGTGGCACAGGGACGTGCCGCCACCTTTTCCTGATGTCAGCCCTGAATTCCTTTCCCAGTGACCTGAATGCCGTGGTCGTCGGCGCTTCCGGCGGTATCGGCTCCGAGTTCGTGCGTCAATTGGCTGCTGATGCACGCGTCGCCGGGGTCCATGCACTGTCCCGCGCGCACGTCGAGCCCCGGGACGACAAGGTTTTGACGGTAACTATCGATTTCGAGGATGAGTCATCCATCCGGCTCGCAGCCGAGGAGGTCGCATCCCGGGGCGACATCGATATCGTCATCGTCGCGACCGGTATCCTGCATCGCGGCACCTCGATCCAACCGGAAAAATCCTTACGCGACATCGACCCGGAGGCGATGCTCGATGTGTTCAGGATGAACACGATCGGCCCCGCGCTGGTTGCGAAACATTTCCTGCCGAGATTCCGCCGCGATAGCAAGACCGTTTTTGCGGCGCTGTCGGCCCGCGTGGGCAGCATCGGCGATAACCGGCTGGGCGGCTGGGTTTCGTACCGCGCGTCAAAATCGGCGCTCAACATGATTCTGAAGACACTCTCGGTCGAGCACGCAAGGCAGTTCCCGGATGCCGTGGTCGCCGGTCTGCATCCCGGGACAGTCGACACCCGGCTATCTGCGCCATTTCAGCGCCGGGTTCCCGAGGGCAAGTTGTTTTCGCCGCCGCAATCAGTGGGCTACATGCTGTCGGTTATCGACCGGCTCACGCCTTCCGACACCGGGGGCTTTTTTGCCTGGGACGGCACACCGATCGAGTATTGATACAGCGTCCAGGAGCTATATGCTGCAATGAAGAGAGTATTCCGATTCCTGTTTTTGGCGCCGATCCTGTTCGGCAGCACCGCTATGGCGATCGAAGAACCGACCTACGAAGTCCTGCTGGAAACCAGGCACTACGAGGTGCGCCGGTACGAGCCGTACATCGTCGCCGAGGTGGACGTCGATGCGGACTTCGAGCGCGCCGGCAACAGCGCGTTCAGCGTTCTCGCCGGTTACATCTTCGGCGACAACGAACCGCAGCAGAAGATGAGCATGACCGCGCCGGTCGAATCCGCCGGGGGCGATGCCCCATACACCTACTCCTTCGTGATGGAGCGCAAGTACACAATGGAGTCGCTGCCGGAGCCGAACAACCCGGACATTCGCCTCGTCCAGCGGCCCGGAAGAATCATGGCCGTGCACCGCTACTCCGGCGGCTGGAGCGAGAAACGCTACCTTGAGCACGAAAAAGTCCTGCTCGACGCCCTGGCGGAGGACCGGGTAAAAACGCGGGGAACACCGGTCTTCGCGCGCTACAACGCGCCATTCACGCCCTGGTTCCTGCGCCGCAACGAGATCATGGTCGAGATCGACTGGAAGGAAACGAACTGACGCGATCTCAGGCGGAGTCTGGAACGCGCCTGGTCTCGGCGTCGATGCGCAGAATGTGCACCAGGAAGTCGCGGAAAACCGGCAACTGGTCCGGGTCGATGATGTTGATTCCCGGCAGCCCGGTGAGTTTTTCCACGAGGTCGAGCGCGGCGCTTGTGTTGGTCGCGGGACCGGCCACCAGGTCCGGCATCAGTCCATAGGCTTTCTGCACGCCGACGACGGCATAGGGGTCGGTGGCGCACAATATGCAGCAGCGCACGTTGGCGCCGAGTTCTTCGATGGCGGACGCGCCGTTGTAAGGTTCCAGCGGAGATGCCCCGGCCTCGACGACCATGAAGTCCGCATCGCGGCAAGCAATGTGGCTCAGCAGCGGCCGGATCGCGACGCGGAACTCCTCTTCCGGAACGACCGTGGACGGCAGCCCGGCGTCGACGAAGTCGTAGATCTCAGCGGCACCGTGGTCACGGAAGCTCAGGATGTCTCGATAGCGCCCCGCGCCGGTCAGCTTGGTCCCTATGACCCGGTACCCGAGGTCGGACAGGATCTGGCAGGCGAACTTGCCGACCATCGTCTTGCCTGCCGACATCGACGTGCCGACCATCAGGATCGTGGCAACGTCGAGTCTGCGTGGCGCAGCAACGAGTGCGTAGTCGCGCATGCACACCTTGCTCCCGGCACGCAGCACGTGTCCCGTGTATTGCAGGCTCATCGGTCGCGGCAGCAGCTTCGATACCGAGGTGAAGCGGCCGAACAACCCGGCGCTCGTCATGGCGTTCATCTCGCCACCATCGATTTCCATCCAGCTGCCGACGCCTTCCAACGTGGCGGCCCGATGCCCGAACGCCCCGATGACAAGGTCGCCGGGCGCGACCTCCACCATGTCGCCGCTGAGAGATTCGATGTGGTAGAGCCTGGTCGGCTCTCCTGTCACCTTGCCCTGCACGTAATCCCCGGTTTCCCAGTCGCTGCGCGGGATCATCGCCACTTCGAACGGCCTGGCGTCGAAGTCCGCGATTCTTGCGAGCGACCCCAGGACCTGCTTCTTCATCGTGCCGCCTCCGCAGGCGGTACAGACGGGGATATCAGCAGCAACGCGAGCAAGGCCGCCCGTTCGAGTGTCTTGTCGATGTACAGGTGCTCGTGTTCAGCGTGAGCGCCGTCGCCCACCGGCCCGAGCCCGTCGATCGTGGCCGTGTACTGGCTCGTGGTATTGCCGTCGGATCCACCGCCGGCGCGTGCGGGCCGCAGATCGAGACCGAGTTCGGCCCCGAGCGCTTTTGCCTGCTTCCACAACGCAATGTTGCGTGGCGTTGCTTCCATCGACGGTCGGCCGATACGGCCTTCGATGTGCAGTCGCACCCCGGGCGTGGTCGGTCTGATGCCGTGAATTGCTTTCTCGATCGCCCTGCCGGACTCGAAGGTCGGCACGCGGACGTCGACGACCGCCGTGCCGTGTGGAGCGATGACGTTGGGCTGGATACCACCGTCGACCGTGCCAACGTTTACCGATACGCCCTTGTCCGGGTCGTTGAAGGCGAACAGTGCCTGGATGACGTGCGACAGTTCGAGTATCGCGCTGGCACCGCCTTCGGGGTCGAGCCCCGCATGCGCGGCCTTGCCGAAAACGGTGACCGTGAAGCGGCCGATGCCTTTGCGCTCCGTCTTCAGGTCGCCGTTCACGCCCATCGAAGGTTCGAGGACGAAAGCCCGTTCGGCGCGCCGGGCGAGCATACGGATGTACGACGAGGACGTCCGGCTACCGATTTCCTCGTCGGCATTGATGAGTACCACCGGCGTCAGCGGCGGTTCGAGGCGCAACTCGCGGATCGTCCGCAACGCGAGAACGGCCTGGGCGAGCCCGCCCTTCATGTCGAACACGCCGGGCCCCTTTGCCGTATTGCCGTTGACCGTGAACGGCCGCTTTTCGATCGTGCCGACCGGCCAGACAGTATCGAAGTGGCCTACCAGAAGTTGGCTGCCGCGATCGCGGCGACGCTCCGCGGGCAGGGCGAAGATGTGGCGAACGCCGCCGCGGATTCCCGGTTCCCGTACCCTGTAGCCCACATCCATCAATGCGCCGGACAGGATGCGCCGTACGCTGTCGTGACACTCCGGATGTGCGGACGGCGACTCCGCCTCCACGAGACCCTGCAGCAGGCTTACGAGCGCGTCTTTCTGGCCACTGATAAAATCTCGTACCTGGTCGACAACGGGACCCGCCATGCCGCCATCACTTTTTCATTTCTGCAGGAAACGGAAATGCATTGGACCTGTCGATGGCGGTGAAACGCCCTGGCGCCAGGTACGCCAACAACGGTGAATCGTGAAGGAGATCCTGGCTGTCGTGTTCGGATGCACGGATGAATGACGCCTCTGCGCGCGCGGCGATGATCTCGCCTGTTATCAGGCAGTTCTCGCCGAAGCCCCCTACCGTCTTGAAATGCCGGCACTCGAAGTAGAGGTAGGCGCCCTTGATGAATGCGCCATCAATCGACTCGGCGGCGAACGTGTCGAAGTAGTCGAGTATCGGTTTGCCGCCGTCGATACGTGGCGAGGCGGCGAGGCTCGAGTAGAGCACCTGCGACGGTTTCGGATAGCTGACGGTGAATTCACCTGTGCGCTCGATGTTTGCACAGGTTGCATGGCTGGGCGTGCAGACGAAGCCGAAATAGTTCTGCCAGCCCATGGGCGTCACCATGTGCTTGGGTGCCATGTCGAGCGAGCCGTCCTCGTCGACGGTGCCGATGAGCACGAGCGGCGCAACCGTGAAAAACCGTTCCCAGACGGGCTCGCTGGCGTCGATCTCGACCAGGCGGCGCTTTACGCTCGATTCGGTCACGTCCGCTCCCGGCAGGCGCTGCTCCCACGACCCTCAAAATAGAACCGGGCTCGCTGCTTGAGAATAAGTAGTTGCCGCGATCGGCTGCAGATGACGGTAAGTTATTGAAAAAACTCCAACAGCAGGGACGACGGCGTGTCCGGTGTTTGCGGACGTGCCAGAGAAGGACCGGGTCGGAAATGCGCGTGCCCGGGTCGGCTCCGCCGCCTAATTGTCGCGCTGCTGTTGGTACGATTTGACGTAGTCGAGGTAATAGCCGGTATACTTTTCGAAATGCTCGTCGAGTTCGGCGAGCTGGGTCTCGGTCCCCTCGAAGTATGCGAGCAGATCCTCCTGCTGGAACGCGAGGAGCCGTCCGAGGTTCGGTGCGACGTCCACGACATTGTAAAGATCCATATCGGAGTACTCCAGGATCGGGCGGTTGTCCGTGTGGATCGGCGCGCCGTCCACGAGCGAG
>Ga0209742_10000357_pt1 | contig 24730 bp, 26 predicted proteins | sample DeeMarSeWOR38_10_FD_187462 | JGI IMG/M metagenome (GOLD analysis project Ga0209742, IMG submission 187462) | Marine sediment microbial communities from White Oak River estuary, North Carolina - WOR-3-8_10 (SPAdes) (version 2) | ecosystem: Environmental > Aquatic > Marine > Intertidal zone >... | reverse complement strand
CGCCCTTCATCAATGCGATAGCGATAAGTTAAATCCACTTCTTCGCCATTGTGCCTGTTCAATGTGTCAGTTACCCATTCCAGCTTCAAGGAGCCGAACGCGCCTTTTAGAGTAAACGAGAGTCCGGCGTCCACCGTCTGCTCCCGTTCCTCCAGGTCTTGATAGTAGTCACTGCGTTGTGGATCCAAATGATCGAAGCGATAGCGCGCCAGTATATCCGCACTAAAAAACTCGTTTCTGAATAAATGCAAACCCACTGACGTTCCATGGGCGAACAATAGTTCTCCTTCGTAGAGAAACATGGGCACCCAATCGATATTCAACATATCGGAGGAGCTGTTTCCCGTCTTATATGGTGAGGTTTCCAGCCTTACGCCAAAGCCCAGTCCCACGGTACCGGGTGGCGCATCCAGGATAGGGATGCGGGTCACTTCCGCATCAGCAAGAACCGGGCTGCAATAATAGCAAGCCAAAATGAACACAGCTTTTGTTGTTATTTCTTTTAACGTGCGCCGGATGTTAAATGGTTGAAAACGCATTTAAGATTAATATTCTATTCATTCAATCAGTTAACTGCGAAAATTCACGAAACTGTTGATGCTATATAGTGACTATTGATTGGCGCAAATGGACAGTTCGGCCTGAAGCTTGCCTGATATAATTACTAAAATAAGCTGTAGAATATTGGCCCATATATAGCCATTACCAATCACTGACTCATGAAAAAAATTCTGCGAAATAATTTAACGGGCCTAGCATTGGCGATCGTAATTTCTGGTTGTGTTTCTATTCCAGAACAACCGCAAATTATCAGTCAATCGAGTGATGGTAACATCAGCACCCTGCCTGGGTCCTGCAATACTTCGCCGGCACACCAAGTCAATCAGCCGATAGAACATGCATTGAACCCCGCCGGATTTTCCTTGCTAAACTGGAATGTCTACAAAGGCAACCGGAAAACCTGGAGCGACGATTTTATCAAAATCAGCAGTCAGAAAGATATTGTATTGTTACAGGAAGCATTACTCAGCGTTGAACTAAAAAGTATTTTGAATGCTCAAGGTTTAAACTGGCATCTGAATACAGCATTTTACTACGGCGACCAGGAAACTGGTGTTATGACCGCGGCCAAAGTCGATTCTAATACTCATTGTGCGCTACGTGCTATCGAACCCATCATTCGCACACCGAAAACAACATTGATTAGTCGCTATACGCTTGCGGGTATGTCAGAGCAGTTGCTGGTTGCCAATATTCATGGCATTAACTTTACCCTGGGATTGGACGCCTACCGGGACCAGTTGAATGCCCTGGAGGACATTTTAGCGCAACATGGTGGTCCAATAGTATTAGCCGGCGATTTTAACAACTGGACTGATGCTCGTACGCGGCTAATTGCGGAAATGGTGGGACGACTGTCATTACAGCAATTGCCTTACGAAAATCATAATCGCACGATGGTATTGGGTAGCACTATCGATCATATTTTTTATCGGGATTTATCGGTAGTCTCACATGAAACGCATCAAGTGACATCCTCTGACCACAATCCCATTACTGTGATATTTAAAGCAATCGACACACGTATCGCAAGGAAGTCTTAATGAGAAAAACCGCATTATCGGCGCTTTTTTTTGCCAGCTCGCTGGCTTTTAGTACTAGTCACGCGGTTGCGGAGATGCAGGCCGAGATCAACCATTTGCTGAGCTACGTGGAAACATCAAATTGCACTTTCATCCGTAATGGGTCGGCCCATAGCGGGCCCGACGCCAAAGAGCATATCGTAAAAAAATATAATTATTTCAAAGACCGCATAAGCAGTGCGGAGCAGTTTATTGAATATGCGGCCACGAAAAGTACAATGTCGGGGAAAAAATATAAAGTACGCTGTGATGGCAAGGAGTACCTGACAGCACAGTGGTTAAATGACGAATTGAAACATTATAGAAATAACATAGGTTCATCAAATTAGCACGAATCGTCGTAAATCCACCCGATATGATGGCCAATTGAGAGATCTCTCGTACTAGTCAGAATTTTTTACGTATCCTGCCTGCCGAGCCCCCTTCACGAAAAGATGGGATGACCCGTCGCAATCTCACGTGCTTAACTGAGGTTTGACGCAAATTTATACAAATACTTCATCCTGTTTTTACTTCCATTTGTTTTCGTTCTAAGATTCAATAAAAATTGAACAACGAAAATCCGTTCTGTACGCATCCCAATATCACCGGAATTCCTAAGTCTATGGAGAACCAAACTTATGAAAAGCGCCTTTAGGATCCAAAGTTGCCTGACGACTTGTTTAGTACTGACGATTTTAGGAGGTTGCGCATCTTGGGAAGGTAAATTCTCGGGTACTACAGTGGCTAACGTTGGAGTATTTGCGGATCAAACCATTGCAACCATCACTAACCCAGACCTTGGATTACCTGTAGGCAAATCGGTTTACGTACGAGAGTACATCGTACAATCAGAACCTGAAGAGCAGGATTTTTCAAAACTGGAAAAAGAACTGGAACACAGATTACTACGGCTCGTCCAATATTCTGTCGCCCTGGTGGATATCGCCGAAACCAGTAAATCAGAAGCAGAAAAAGTGGAAAAGTATGCTAACTTTCTCAAAACACTACAGAAACAAGCCGAAGAAAGAGCCGAGCTGGAGCCCGGTTACTACGATGATGTGATTGAGAAAATCAGTCAACAGGAAAAATTTCATGAAGCACTACAGGCTGCACAACCTATTCTCAACGCAACAGGCCGCGGCTACCAAAAATTACTGGATAATTTAGAAAAGTCTTTGAAGGTACTGGAAGCAAAACTGGACCGAAAAATCGATGAACGCTTTGAAATCGTCATTAAATATCAAAGAGCCCTGGAAGAAGAAAAATATGCCGTACTCATTGCCTTGGGCCGGCTTTATCAAACCTATAAAGGCGAGCCAGAAGGATTTCAGCAATTGCGCGACGGTGGCGTCATACGCAAAAAAAACTTACTGCCGAAAGGCGATCCAACAGAGGAAGACTTGTCCAATATCGCAGAGCATTTGATCAAACGCCTCGAGATAACCCACAAGATATGGCAGGAAATAGAACCAGACTGGGAATTATATCGCGCCACACACCGGGAACTCGATGAGCTATACGCACTTATAAAGACTGGTATAAACCGGACCCGTGCGACCGTGATCATTTGGGCGAGAGCCCATCAAAAGATGGCGTCAGGAAAAACCAATCCTGCAGAATGGTTCGATGTCGACGACGCCCCCGCGCAGCTATTTCGACTTGGTACCAAAGCAGTATTCTGATTTATGTTTGCACAATATACTTAGGGTGGTTGACATGAATCCCAAAATATTTGTTCTGATCTTGTTTTTGGTCTGTGGCGTAGCGTTGCTACTTTTCGGTTGCGGACAAATGCAGTTCCGTGTGACTCACAAATCGAATCCCAATTATGACTTTAGCAAGATTAAAAGTTACGAGATCGTCAAAAACCGCCAGGATAAAATTGAAAACTTACCGTTTGATGAAAGCTGGCTCCAAAACACTGTTATCGCTTCGCTACGGGATAGTCTCGATAACAAGGGTTTAAAGGAAGACCTGGAACAGGCAAACGTAGTGGTGTCCTACTATATAGTGGTTGAAAAGACCGTAGATACCGTTGTGATTGACAGTTATTACAACAATTATTATCAGTACAGTCCTTACCCCACAACGGCCATGCCGGCACATCGGAAAGTCGCCTATGATAAGGGCACCCTGGTAATTGACGTAGTGGATAAAAAATATAAGCAGTTTGTCTGGCGCGGGGCGGCAGACACGGTAGTGCGAGGAAAAGGCGACAAGGAGCAAGCGGAAAAAAACATCCGCAAAGCGGTTGATGAAATATTTAAACAACTCCCCCGCTAAACTAACTAGTACGTGGAAACCGGATTTGGCAACCGGAGGCACTTCGGTCTCGCTAAAATTTTCTCGCAAAACACAGAATATAAAGAGGTTCAACATTGTAGTATGCATATATTACAATATCGAATAACTGCTCGTATTAACGAGACCAAATTCGTCACCTATAATAGTTAAACGTAAACGAAAAAAGGAAGGGTATTGTGAAACTACGAATGCTATTAGTAATCAGCGCCTGTCTAGTACTGGTCGCCTGTTCCACTATGCGGGCCAATACGGATTATGACCCGACTTACGACTTCGATAAAGCCAAAACCTATAACTGGATTCCCAATCCGCAAATTGCCCAGGAGGATGAACTCTTCGATAAGCAATTTCGCAGAACCATGGATGAGAAATTGGCAGCAAAAGGCTACAGCGTCAATGAAAGCAACCCGGACTTTCTCATTGCTTATCATGGAAATGTGCAAAGTAAAGTTGATGTCACTAACTGGGGATACCGCTATCCGGGATGGTATGGCGGTGTGGAAGTTTACCAATACGACGAAGGCACATTAATTGTGGATTTCGTCGATAGTACATCCAAAGACCTCATTTACCGCGGGACTCTGACCGCTGAAATGGATCGACGTAGTGCTGATTTCGAACGGCGCCAAAAACGCATAAATGAAGCGGTAGACAAAATACTGAAAAGTTTCCCGCCACCAAAAAAATAAGCTGTTAATTTTTATAACTGCCGGGAAGCGTTATACGCTTTCCGGTAAGCAAAAGCCCTTCAGGGTGCCTTTGCCGCGCTTTTCAATTTAACATCCACTTTTCCTGCAATTTCTACCTCGCCCGAAATTTGTAACAGCAACCGGGTAGCTTCATCAATGTACATGCTGATTTCACCCTGTAAGCCCATCACTTCCAGGTCTTTGACAGGATTTCCCTGGGTATCCACTGGCTTAACCATCACCTGGATAACACTACGCTCTTTTTCATTGATACGTTGAGTTTTGCCATTGTCTACAATGGTAAAATCCGTCTTCAACTTAACCTTTCCTACGACAATTAGCCTGGTGTCAATCAGTTGCTCGTCTGAGTACATCAGCAAGCTCGCTTCGTCACCGGCATTCTGTAATTTCAACTGGCTGACCAGGTAAAGCAACGCGCCAGTCTCTGAGATAACTTTATCTTCTGGTGCTTTAACTAGATATGGTTTAAAGCTGTTGCCCCAGCTATTGATTTCACCGAGATCGACGACGTAATCCTCGTCAGGATAATTCTTTCGGTAGTCTCGATAACCATTATCGGAGAAACGATAAAACTTTACGTTACTCTTGCTCCCTCTTCTGATTTCTCTCATCCATTGCACTATCGCTGAGCGTTCATCAAACCACAACGTATAGGTGGTATGTTTGCCGAAAAATGAAGAGTCCGTAGTAACAATATAGATACTGCCGGATTTAGGCGTGATAGCATTACCCTCTTTTGGTGTTACCAGGTCAGCACTTACTTCGGCAACAGACTTTTTACTCAGGGTAACCTCAGTGCCCAGAGTCAACAGCAGTTTGGATGCTTCATAGGTGAGTTGGTTATAAGGAATTTCTCGCTGTTCATTGAGAAACTCCATGGCATAAGAAGGCTGACATAACCAGACCGTCATTAATAGAAAAAGAAAATGCCTTAAGGATTTGTTCAGCATATAATAGCCCTCGGTTAGCGCTTCTTACTTAAAATTGGAACTGTAAAATCTTCAATTGTTCGCGTAACCTGCAGATTACAATGAATTCCTCCAGATAACCACATGATACGCCAAGGAAAATTATTTTTCAGCGCTATTCTTGTATTCATGGTCATTACAGGGAAATCTTTCGCGGCAGTGCTAGAGGATGTGAACTATGGTTTTGCTACTTACCTGGGGAGCGGCATCTATACAGCAGCAGGGCAGGATGTGCAGGTTTATCAAATACCACTTATCTACCAGTTTATCACCAGGGAAGAAAAACACTGGGGCCTGCAACTGAAATTACCTGTCACTCTGGGATTTTACGACTTTAAACTGCAAGACATTACCGAAGGATTTCCCGAAGAAATATCAACGCTCTCTATTGTTCCTGGCTTACAGGTTGAATACCCCATCACGCGCCACTGGCTACTACTGCCTTTTGTGGATTTTGGTATCGCTCAGAATATTAGTAACGGTGATTCTTCTAATATCTATTCTTATGGAATGCGTAGTTACTACGAATATCCTGCGGACCGGGTGACATTTACGCTGGGCAACCGTCTGTTATTTGCTCGCGCAAATAGAAGAGATAACAGTAATAAAAGTGATTTTGGCACTTTTGAAACCAGCCTGGATTTCCGGTTTCAACAGTTTCCCGTTTTCAAAAAACACCTCGGAGATTTCAGTGTTTATTACGCCAATTTTCAATATTTCGATTCTTTAAATTTTTTGTTCCCCAACGATCAGGTCGTAAAAGTTGTGAAACAAAATGAAATTGGATTTACCTTCGGCGTGCAGATCAAGAAAAAAACCAGATACGTAGACATTCCGCGAGTAGGGCTGGCGATACGAAAAGGTGATGGACTGGACGTCTACCGCCTGGTGTTTGGCATGCCATTTTAATTACTGCAATCATAGTTCATTACAGTTCGTTTCTTATTCTGAATCGGTTGAATTTAATGGATCCCAATTACCCTCTTCGTTTATACAAAAGGTTGCTTCTTTGGCTATCTTGGTTTGACCCTGTTTCCAGACCTCAAATAACGCAGTTCGGCATTCTCTTCTGTCTTTGTCAAAAATCTTTAACAATTTAATGTTGCCATATGTACCAGTATTGGGATTTTCCCATTTAGTGACTTCATTAACAGATTTTGACGGCAAATTTTTCGCTGCCTCATGTAGAATTTTTATATCGTCTTCTGTTAGTCCTTCCATTTCAGCCCGCGAAAAACCCAACGATTTGCCAATATTTCCGACCAGCCGGAAGGGCGCGGCGAAGATGCCGGTAATGACGCCGGTCACTGCGCCTTCACTGGCTTTGCGCCCGGCAACTGCCGCGTCGCCAATCATGCGGTCTACTCTATCCAGCGTTGGCGGCACCAGTTCACGGGTTTTTTTCACTTCTTCCAGAATGCCCGGTACGGTTTTACGCACTGCAGCGACTTCCTTGATGGCTTTGTTGCTGGTGTCCAGGATAGCGGGCAATTCCTGGCGGGTAGCTTCCACTTCATGCAGGATGGACGGTATTTGCTCCCTGACTTTGCCGACTTCTTCAAGAACGGGCGGCACCAGTTCCCGGGTCGCTTTCACTTCGTCGAGAATTAAAGGGATTTGTTTACGGGTCTCCGTCCACTCATCCAGTATGGGTGGGATTAATTCCTTAATCTCACCAACCTGTTCAATCATTGGTTCAACACTTTTACTGGTACTTTCCACCGCACTCAGGATCACAGGAATTTGTTTACTGATACTTTTCACTTCGATAGTGAAATAAATAATCGCCACTGCCAATGCAAATATACTTGCAGCAAGCGAATATGTTGCGAGATTGCGTGTATCGGTTTTGTCCATAACTTCCTGAAGTTCAATTAGTTATTCTTAAAGAGAAATGCTGATTGTGTAGCAAATGATTTCTTTACAGCGGCAATCAAACCTGTTCTTCACAAGATAATCCCATTATAGTATTCATACTGTTCCACTCTGCAATAGGTGGCAAATTGCATGAAAATTATACTAAATACTGTTGTGCTGGCCTTCTTATTACTGCTCACCGCGGCTGTTCACGCCGCCAGCCCCGAAGAGCTGACTACACTATATTATCAGCACATTGATAAAAGCCAATGGAATAAAATCGCCGACATGTTGCATGAATCGGCATTGAATGAGTTTAAAACACAGCTGCTACCGTTGTTAAATTCGGAAGCAAACAACGGTAGAAACGGCCTGTTGAAAAAGACCTTTGGTAAACAGGCTACCTATGAGGACGCGAAAAAAGCATCGGAAAAGGTATTCTTCGTGAACGTTATCAGCAATGTTGCCGGCCTGATGAAAAACTCCGGTATTAAAAATACCCAAACCACGGTTATCGGAAAAGTTACAGAAAACGATGACCTCGTGCATGTGCTGGTGCGCGAACGCTATAAGCTGGGTGACATGGCGCTAACCAATATGGAAGTTCTAAGTTACAAACAGGCAGGTAAAAACTGGGCTCTGTTATTAAGCGGTAAAATCCATGCGCTGGTACAAACATTACAGACCAGCATGTATCAATTACGGCAGCGCAAAAAGTAACGGTAATTTGCAACAGGCGGCCACTTTGCCAGAGCAGATATTACATGGTTTAATACTTCACACAGAAATTATCTCTAACCCATATTGTTGAGACCGCTCATTATGATTAACAAACTATTCGTTGCTGTGATCCTAGCCGGCGCTGCAATACTGCCAACCGCTAACGCTGCCAGCCCGTTTGACAAGGGACGATCCAGTGTCATCGCATATCTCGGTTCCGGATCCGCATTTAGAGATGACTATATTATTCTTGGATTGGGTTACAATTATTACCTGGTAAATGGCCTTAAGTTAGGCATTCAGTTTGATTTATGGCTGGACGGCGACCCATCCATTTATCAGGTTACCCCCGAGGTCGGATATGTATTTCACAAGGTGCCGGTCGTAAAACCCTATGTTGGTGCGTTCTATCGCCGTAGTTATATAGAGAGCTTCGATGACCTGAGTGCTATCGGTTATCGTGGCGGAGTGTACTTTGTGCCGGGCGGCGGTAATACCTATATTGGTATCGGGGGTGCTTATACTGAATATCAGGACTGCGAGGAAACCATTTATTCTGATTGCAGCACGAGTTACACCGAACTGACATTTATGTTTTCCTTTTAAGTTGCGGCTAGCAGCTACTGGCGCATGCGCACTAAAGCATGCCAGGAAACTCCGTCATCAGCTGTTGCATAATGTTTCTTAGCCGCTGGCTTCGCTCGGCCGGCGAGATTTTTAAATCAGCAAATCCCTGCACCACACCGCGCCAGACACTTTTATTGTCTTTCCTGTCAAAAATATCAACAATAATCGTGCCTTTTTCGTATTTATCCTGATTCGGTGTTTTTCCTCCTAAACCGGGTATCATACCGAAACGCTGAGTTATCTCCTGATCAGATAATTCTGTTTCCAGACCGGCAGCGTAAGAGACCAGCAAATCACCTTGCTGCGGATCAGTGGAAAACGCATAACCCTTGTTCTTCAAGGTTACGATAATCGCCTCTTCCAGCAGACGCCTGTAACTCTCGCCATCTATACGCTCGTTGGCGTGAATAAAGGAGCTGTCCGGTTTCCAGCTGATGGTATTTTTGCTCGCTGAAATAGCATATCCGGAGTCTAGATGGGACACCATGGCAACCCGTTGCGTCTCCGTACCATGTTCAGGCGTTTCAACTGTCTGGCAGGCCGCTAATGGCATAAGCGACAACAACAGTATTCCAGGGTACTTTATAAGGTCAAACGCGGACTGGCTGCGCGAGTACAATATTCTAGTCATGTTATAATCACTCTTTGTTTTCAATCGCTATATTAATTACACTAACCTATCTATTACAGCTGATACATTGAACCACGAGATAAAAATATGAAAAATCCTTGCACATGGTTGCTATCGACTTGTTTGCTTTTTTCCGGCGTCTCTCAGGTTAGCGCCAGTCCGCTGACTGATCTGTTTAACAAGACCAACCCCTCGGTCGTTATTCTACATACCTTTGAGCGGGTTCCCAAAATAAATCCAGCAACCAAAGAGCGCATGACCAGCGTGCAAGGACTAGGCTCTGGCGTGGTCATATCGAATGACGGGCTGATTCTGACTGCAGCACACGTGGTTCATGTTTCAGATTCTGTGCACGTTGAATTCAAAAACGGCGAGAAGGTTTTAGGCAAAATTGTCGCTTCGGAACCTACAGCCGATATTGCACTGGTTAAATTGGAGAACATCCCCAAAGATTTGCAGCCCGCCAGTATTGGCGATTCAGACAAAGTCAGTGTAGGTGACGAAATTTTTGTTATAGGCGCGCCTTATGGCATCGGGCATTCTTTGACTGTTGGTTATATCAGCGGAAAGCGTACGCCACCAGAAAAATCCATGTTTGCTGATGTGGAGTTTTTCCAAACTGATGCTGCGGTTAATATGGGTAATTCCGGTGGCCCCATGTTCAACATGAAAGGCGAAGTCGTTGGCATCGTCAGTCATATCCTCACCCAATCCGGTGGCTTTGACGGTATCGGCTTCGCGGTAACCAGCAATTCGGCAAATCAGTTATTACTGGAAGAAAAACGTATCTGGAGCGGTATCGACGGTCAGCTATTAACAGACGAAATGGCCGGCATCTTTCAGCTTCCGCAGAGTGCGGGGGCGCTAGTGCAACGGGTTGCCGAGGGTTCATTTGCCCACAAGAGCGGGATAAAAGGTGGCGATATCCCTGCTGTTATTGGTGGCAGAGAGTTACTCCTGGGGGGTGATATTCTGCTGAATATCGAAAACGTGCCCATCAAGGATGAAGACAGCATCAAGCTTATCAAGAAAACCATAGCCCGAAAAAAATCCGGCGAAGACGTACGGATTACCTTGCTACGCAAAGGCCAGGTGGTAAAGGTCAAAGCAATTATGCCCTAATCCATCTCATAGCAGAATTGAGCTGAACAGGAGGCCACATGGATCTGAGTAAGTTATTATCAAAGATGGTAGAACACCAGGCATCTGATTTGTACATATCCGTGGGCGCGCCTCCGATCATTAAAATCGAGGGCAATCCCATGGCCTTGGGTTCCGAAACTATTACTCCTGATAATGCTTACCAGCTGGCTTATGCGTTGCTTAGCGACGAGCAAGGCAAAACTTTCGAAAAAGACCTGGAACTCAACCTGGGTGTAAACCTGGAAAACATCGGGCGCTTTCGACTTAACGTTTTTAAACAGCGCGGGGAACCGGCTTTGGTGGCGCGCTATGTAAAAAGTGAAATTCCCTCAATCGACCAACTTGGTTTGCCAGAAGTATTGCGGGAACTGATTATGGAAGAACGCGGCCTGATACTGGTAGTTGGTGGTACGGGCACCGGCAAATCCACGACCCTGGCGTCCATGATTGATTACCGCAATAGTAGTCGACCCGGACATATACTCACGATTGAGGACCCAATCGAATTTGTTCACCACCACAAAAAATCTCTAGTGAATCAGCGCGAGGTAGGGCTTGATACTTTATCTTATGGAAACGCCCTGAAAAATGCTCTACGCGAAGCACCCGATGCCATCATGATCGGGGAGATACGTGATGTGGATACCATGAAGCATGCGCTTGCCTATGCAGAGACCGGCCACTTATGCCTGGCAACGCTACATGCCAATAATGCCAACCAGGCCCTGGAACGCATTATCAACTTTTTCCCGCAGGCCGCACACAAGCAATTGTTAATGGATATGTCATTGCATATGAATGCCATCATTTCCCAGAGGCTGGCTTCCGGAATCGATGGCAAGCGCGTTGCCATTGTAGAGGTTCTGATTAAAACGCCATATATTGCCGAGCTGATCATGAAAGGCAATTTCGATAAAATCAAGGATGCTATGACGCAAACTTCCGGACGCATCGGGCAGACATTTGATGATGCGCTGTATAAAGCTTATAAGGCAGGGAAGATTGCCGACCAGGAAGCACTGCGCCTGGCCGATTCCCGCAACAACCTGTCCTTGAAGCTGAAACTGGAAAAAAGCAGTCCAAGCCAGAGAACTGCATTAAAAAAACAGGTGGGCTATGATAAAAACGCGGCGTTTGTTGACTACCAGTCCTTTAAGATAACTCCCATCAAAGTCAGCAAGGAACGTCGCGGCGATATGGAACAATTGCTGACAACAGCATTGATCTTCGCCTTTAAACAAAAAGGCTACCGCCTGGAGCATGCGACGCCTGACATCGATGTACAATACATGCTGGGACTTAAAAGCAACGAGGGACTGTCGCTTACTCCCCTGGATGACAAATATGATCCACTAACCAGCGTTCCAGTTGACACCGAGCACAAAGCTACTCTAATAGTAAACATTGTTGACACTCGCACTAACAAACCGGTCTGGCGCTTGACGGGTCAAACCGTACTAAGTGGTCCATTGATGACGCAAGATGAAGCCAATGCGGGAATTGCAGAAGCAATACTGGAATTTCCACCTACATAATAATCCGTAATAGAATTCGTTCAGTAATATATTACGTATATGTCAGACTTAATTAAAAGCGCAAAAGTCTATGCCACGCAAGCGCATCAGCGCATTAATCAGCGTCGCAAATACAACAACTTGCCTTATCACGTCCATCTGGAGGCTGTGGCCGAGTTGGTGGCCTCTGTTACCAATGACGATGAAATGATTGCGGCCGCATGGTTGCATGATGTAGTGGAAGACACACCGGCTACTCTGGAAGACCTGGAAAAGGAATTTGGCAAGAATGTGGCGCAACTGGTGGAAGAATTAACCGACGTGAGCCGCCCCAGTGATGGCAACCGCAACAGGCGTAAGGCCATCGATCGTGATCACATCGCCAGGGCATCGCCACGCGCCAAAACCATCAAACTCGCTGATATGATTCATAACAGCAGGGATATTACCCAGCACGACCCGCACTTTGCCCGCGTCTATCTTTCGGAAATGTCGGCGTTACTTAATGTTCTGGGTGATGGTGACAGCATATTATACAAGCGGGCAAGCGATGCCTATGAGATGTGTCAGAAAAAGCTCGGGCCACTTACCAAGCGCCACGAATACGTAGTAATCCCCAAAGCGAAAGCAGAATTTTTTTCCCCCGTATCGCAACCGCATTTTAAACGCCTGTTTGCGGAGCTGTTTTCCGCCAAAGATATCGCCGATCCGCTACTCTCCTTTGATGCCGATAAAGCATGCAGGGACGTCGCAAAAGCACTTGAAACTTACCAGCAGGAAGTCGCCAGTGTGCGTATCCATGGTGCAGTGCGCGGTTACCTGCAAAAAATCGATGTCACTGAAGGCAATGAAGAGCCTTGCGCACAACGGATCCGTCACTTCACCGTTGACCAGGTTATCGCAGGCGATGCACCGATTTCGGATGTTATACATATCCTGACTCGCCATAATTATTGTTTCGTCGAGCTACTTGGCGACATTGTTGGCGTCATCGACCGTGGCAGCATTAATAAACCGCTGGTGCGCATGTGGTTATTTGGCATTATGACCCTGATCGAGATTCGGCTGGTTGATCTCATTGAAATCCACTTTCCTGAGCAAAGCTGGGAATCTGAAGTCACGCCAAACCGGCTGGAAAAAGCACGCGCCGTCCATGAAGACCGGCAGCGACGCGGGCAACACAGCCGGCTGATCGATTGCCTGCAACTATCGGACAAAATACAGATCATGTTGAGCCACCAACCCACTTTTGACAGCATGGAGTTTCAATCAAAAAAGGCTGGTAAACGCGTGGCAAAAGAAATGGAACAATTACGCAATCACCTGGCCCATGCGCAGGACATTGCTGAACACAACTGGGCCCAGATTGTACGTCTCACGCAACGCATTGATGAACTAACCAGGGATCAATAGCATCAACAGCTGTATTTGTTTGACAGGACAGACTCAGTAGAACATGCTTATTGCTTTCGTATTAAAAAACTAACTGACACCAACTTCTTGCATCTGAAACACAGGATAAAACATGTTAACAAAGAACCTTGGCTCGTTCTGCATGATTGCGCTGTTTACCCTGGGTTGCACAACTGTAAAAACCCATACCAGTCATGAGTCCACGTACGATTTCAACCAGTTAAAAACCTATACCTGGGGCGTAAACTCCATCAACGCCGGTAGAATCGGTCGTGGAACTGATACGATGCTGGATGGCGTAGAACAAATGGCCAGGAGAGATATCCAGCCCATTGTCGAAGGTATGTTGGCGAACAAAGGATTCAGCAAAGACACATCGGGTAATCCGGATTTTATCATCGCGTATAAAGCAACCGGCACTGCTACTCATGATATACCGCAAGCAAATTACCCAGGCACACCATCCTACATCGTATACAGTGGGCAAGTTGGTACTTTTATGATGGGCGCAATACAGATCGAGATCAGCGATCCCAACACCAATAATGTCGTCTGGCGCAGTTATGGCGAAACACCCATTACCGGCGATGGCTCCAGCAACGCCAAGTTGACCCGTGCTTTGGAAAAAATTCTGCGGGACTTCCCACCCAAATGAGGCATGATCACGGCAATGGTAAGGGGCACTATTGACTACAACTGATTCTCGATAGGCAGGATACCGAGAAAACCTACGCCGAAGCGGCGCCAAAAACCGGTTTTTGGATCCACGCGATAGGTAACAATTTCGTTATTCAGATGCTCGAGCCAGATCAGCGAAGTCCGTTGTTGTTCCCAATCGTCCGGCACATCTTCCACATGCAGCTTAAGCTGGTAGGCATATTTCTTTACTTCTTTATCCCAAAAATCTCCGATTAGTTTTGCAAATTCCTCATTTTCAAACAGAATACCCAGTTCGGTATTGATCTCTGTCGAACGCGGATCCAGGTTCATAGACCCGACAAACACTTTGCTACGGTCAAATACATAAACTTTGGAATGCAGACTGGAGCGTGAAGAGCCGCCATAACCTGACTTCTTTTTTTTCTTACGCGCATCCTCGAAATCAGGATCAGCTTTGGCCTCATAGAGTTCCGCTTTGGCCTGTAGCAACGGTATGCGGTATTTCGCATAACCGGCGTGCACCGCACCAACATCCGTTGCTGACAGTGAGTTCGTTAATATTTTAACGCTTATTCCATTAGAAACGAGACTCGCAATATCTTTAACGCCATCTTTTCCGGGAATAAAATACGGGGAAACAATGATTAATTCTTTTTTCGGCTGGTCGATAAACTCCGACATTTTTGCCAGTAAATGGCTTTCTTTTTTTTCGACGTTGCCTGCCGCCTTTTCAGGCTCGTCATACAGCACATGTGCCTCTCCCCAAAACAGCGGTAAACTCCGGTTGTTAATATGCTCTACGAACCTGCTATTTTTCACTGCTTGCACATAGGGGGAATTTCTTAATTTGTCTTGCTGATCTACAACAGTCTTGACAACATCTACAATTGATTTGCTGCTCGGCTCAATGATTTCTGCGACGGGAATAGCCAAGTCGCTGTTCCAGTACTTGTCAAATGAAGCAGTCACTTCCTGGGCAACCGGCCCCAAAGCCAATACATCAAAATCTTTAAAATTAACGTTCGGATCTGCATCATAATATTCATTACCCACATTGCGTCCACCGACGATGGTGGCCTGATTATCCACGGTGAATGATTTATTGTGCATACGGCGATTGATGCGCGCAAAAGAAAACACCGATTCCACCGCGCGCCAGGCTCGGTTGATCCGGGGATTGAACAGGCGAATTTCTATGTTCGGATGGGTATCAACAGTAATCAGCCCTTCATCGGATGCCCCGAGTCCAATATCATCTATCAAAACTCTGACACGCACACCCCGCTCTGCAGCGCCAATTAACGCAACTGACAATAAGTCGCCAACATCATCGTCATGCCAAATGTAATATTGAACGTCAATGGACTTTTCTGCCAAGCCCGCTAATAATGCCCGTGCTGCAAACGCATCGAGACCGTCCCCCAGCGGACTAAAACCGGACATAGAGCCCTTACCTTCGCTCAGTTGGCTTACTGCTTTTCCAAGTTCTGTATCATCAGTATCGCTAATAGCTGTAGATTGCACCCGATCAGGATTTTTAGGCAGACTGGTGCAGCCGTTTAGCATCATCACTAGTAACGCAATGAGCAAAAACAGGGAAGATCTGGCGCACATAACTATTGTTGCGGAGCAGTTCATTTATAATCAGATAACAAGCATTAACTTTAGCATAATGAAAATTGTGTTGGCCTAGTTCATAAAAAAACCAAAGTCGATAGTAATATTATTGAAGCCGGGATGACTTGAGGTATTAGATATATCTTGCTTTGTCCAGTTGTAGCTCGCTTTCATAAAATACCTCGTTGATATATCCCAGCGCAAACCCAGACCAGCACCGTAACCAAAAACGGTTTTGGTTTCTGTGGGTACATAGGTACCACAAATATATCCCCAGAAGGGATCCCACCAACAGACTGTGCCCGGCGGACCGGTAGGAATATTGGTGTCGATGTGTGTCCAACCCAATTGTGCAGACACAAAAGGCGTCATACGGGTTTTCATTAAATAATACGTGCCGCGAAAAGTCAGGGAGCTTGCATCCAGGATACCGTTATAGTTTGAGCTATCGCCATTATCATCCACGCGGGTTGCACGGTAACCGGTACTGAGCCAGGAAAAATCTCCGCTTAAGCCAATATTTTCATCGACGTTGTAGCCAAAACCAAAACCCCAGCCGTAATCACTATTAATGTCCGCCTTGGCACCACCCTCAAAATCAATAGTTTCTTTCTCTACGTAACGCAGACCAATAGTCGCTTCAGTCGTGAGGGAGCGGTAACTGGATTTATTGAAATCTGCGGCAAAGGATTCTGTGGCAAGCAGGAATACGAACAGCGTGACAGCGGCTACCCAATACAGCTTGCTTCTATACATAATTAGATATATCTCGAAACAAGTTTTATACAAAGTGTCTTTATTTCCGTCCGGGTGGAAACACTTCGAAGTTGATAACACCGTTGTGTTCACTGCTGGCCGCTAGATAGCGTTCGCCTAATTGATATACTGTCGTGGATACTTCTCTGCCCTCCAAAACAGCATGCAGCTGATCATTATCGATGCTGTAGGGGTCACGTGTCGCGCCGGTCGCGTTGCCACCCTGGATAGCCACCCCTTTATCAAACTCGATCAGGGTACGGGTACCGTCTTCATTGTAATAGCCCGTGATTTCTTCCCCCGATGACAGGCGTTTGATACTGACCATCTTACCTACGATTAGATTTTTGATTTCTTCAGTATTTAGTTTTCTGGCCCCTTGTGACTCAACCTCAGCAATAGTCATTGGCTTGACTGATGCCGCTTGATCTTCCTGTGCTTGGGCAACTGGATCCGTTTGCGCTTGCTCTTTCTCACAACCCGCAATCACAATAGTTGTAATAGCAATAACTATCATTGCGTAGAATTTAATGTGCATCTTTTCCTCCTTGACAGGGCACTGTATGATTTTAATTGTTGTTTTTGGCAACGCTGTGGTCCTACAGCAAATGCTGAATTGTACAATTCATCACCTGCGAGCAAGTCGTTCATGCCACCTTCTCAGCAATATATTTTAACAAAATTCGCTGAAACAATAGTATTGTTCAATTACCTGAAAGCAGCTTTCCTGATATTCGAAGGATCAGTTTGGCTAATCATCCATATTAAAAACTGAAAAATTTAAGTATTATCCCCAAGGTTGAAGTAGTATTTGATACATATCAGTCAATAGTGAATTTTAAAATATGCTAACGACCCGCTTGGCTAGATACCATGAAAACTGGTTCTCCATCTATTATCTGATTGTCTTATTTAGCAGCTCACTCCTGTGGCACCCAAACCTGCGTGCCGAAGATCAACTACAGACCGTTCAATACGAAATAACACCCTACTTATGGGCAGCTAGTTTTAGTGGCACGACCGCTGTGAGCGATGATGGATCGCCACCCGAGCCATCTCCACCTATCGATTCTGATTACAGCTTCTTTTCCATGGATAACCTGGATGGGATAGCCTCGGCAACATTTACCGCGCGCGGCCAACAATGGGGGTTTCTATTTGACTTTCTGTATGTTGCCTATGAAGACACCTTTTTTGAAGGTAGTGTCTTACAGGCGACGCCTCGGCTGGAGGGCCGGATTTTTGAACTCGCTGGCAGTTATCAGCCAGCATCAGTAAACAAGCTGAATGTGATAGCCGGCCTGCGACGGCAGGACATTGATGTTACGCTCAATTTCTTAACTCTTACCCCGCACGCTACCATGGACTGGGTTGACCCATTTATAGGCGTGGTTTATCTGCCGACGTTAACCGACCACTGGTTCCTCTCCCTGCGTGGTGATATTGGCGGTTTCGGTATTGAAAGCGATAGCGCAATCAATGTGGAAGCCATGCTGAGTTATCAGTTTGGTAAAACCTTTTCCGCCAAATTTGGTTATCGTTACCTGAAAGTTAAATTCGAAGACAGTACTCTGGTATATGATGTAAGCCTGGACGGATTTCTGTTTGGCCTGGGCATACACTTCTAAATCCCTTAATCGCGAATATTATTATTAACGCTTCGTGATAACAATTTGGCGCTTTGAGATAATCTGACATTGAAGCTACCGCTATATACTTTTTCCATGGACACAACCGGGAGGTTATTGACAATGGAAAAAGAGGCGACTGCAATGATTGAAAAGGAAAGCGCGGATGTCATCTCGGGCATCATCGTTGGCTCATCAATCGGTATAGGGGTTTGGGCTATTCTTATTACACTCATTTACTATTTTCTGCTGTAATAGCCAACGGATAACAGACCACCTCACGTAAACAGCGACGCGTGGTTGTAGTTTAAGCAGGCAAAAAAGCCTGCCCTCCTTCTAACAGCGATTGAAATCCGCTCACATTGATCACAAGCTCAGTTCTCTTCATCCGAGGCATCCAGCGTCAACGGCAATGGCGGTAGTTCTTGCACCGGCACTTGCGTAGCATCAAAATCTGTTGACGGCGCCATTACCGGTGTTATCGGGACGTTTATGGAAGGGCGTAGCGCGACATCGCTGGGAATGCTGATGTTGAGCGAAAACGAATATGCGGAGGGCCACACACCACCGCTCCAAGACGTAGTAGTTGCACCCATACTACCAAATGCCAGCACATCAGCGTCCACAAAGAGACTTGAAAAAAGTGTAGTTACAATAAAAATCTGGTTTTTCATGGTTGGTTCCGGAGTCGTGTTGTTATAATTTATTCGACAAATTATCCAGAACGGCCGCCTGTCGTTTTACGCCAAACGATTGTTTGATGCTGCCAGCAACTAATTACTTATCGCGAGCTATCCACACACCGGCTACGAGAACGGCATCTGTTACTTGTAATTCACGATATCAACAGAGCCGGGCACAAACTGCGGGCAAAAAAATCCACGTGATCAAAATGACCACGTGGTCGCGTTAGAAGTACGCTTGACGGGATTAATGAATCCCAATGGGGAAACTTTTACTAAAAATTAGATCACCTGTTCACTGAGCCTTTTGTGGATAAAATTAGTTATCATTCATAATGGGGCGGCGGGCAGTCCTTAACCATGCCCATACTACCCTGGTTCGCTCCAGTTCCGCCCAGACCACCATTCGCGAACCTAGAACCACCCGCCGCAAAACAATAGGCTGCAATGAGCCAGTGATACTTTTTCAACAAATACGCTAACTGTTTATCCCGTTTCATCGTCATAGGCTTAGGTTTTGTTATTGCTTGATTTACTGAATTGGACAACTTAATGCGGAACACCAATTGTCTTTCACTGCCAAACAATTATCTTTTTATGACAGCGTCAATTGGTGTTAAAATAAGCTAATTTCGGGGCTGCATTACCATTCCACTACAAACGCAGGTATAACCATGAAAACAAAACTGTTGACTGCCGTCACCGCTATCTCGCTTCTACTAGGTGCTTGCACATCAATATCTACCAAAACCGAGTTCGACAAAACAACGGATTTTTCCCAGCTGAAAACCTATCGATGGGGGCAAAGCACCACCGACATTGAAAAGACAGGTAAAACTCTGGATCGTATCATCGAAGACGTTGGCAATATTGCCAACGACAACATACCACCCCTGGTCAATGAAGAATTAAAGACCAAGGGCTATACTTTGATTGATGAAGGCAAACCGGATTTTATTGTGCAGTATGCGTTGAAAAGTACCGTCGAGGAACAACAACGCAGAGAAACCTATGTGCCCGGTACTAGCCATGTGACCAGCATTGATCAGGCAGGCGCCATGGTAATTGGTAAAATGACAATTTATGTACTGGAACCTGATAGCTTTAAATTACTCTGGCGTGGCGAAGCCGATGCGATTATTAAAGCCGACGGAAAAACCAGGACCCGCATAAACAGGACCGTTAAAAAATTAATGGGTGATTTTCCGTCGCGTCAATAAGGTTGGCCCACAAGTGATTTAATGGGTTAATTTGTCACTCAGCACTATACTTACCCGGATACCGTATGGGCGCCATGAGTATGGCTGCTAGATTCTTTCATTGGTAATAGAAGTCACTTCACCGTTGTCTTTGAAGCGGATGCGTGTCACGGTACCATTGGGCATGGAATAGATCCAGCTATTGCCATATTTTGAATAGGGAGGGCCACAGCGTTGCTCGACTTCCTGCTTGGAGATACCGCGCCGGTCGCCATCATCAATAATAGATCCGCCACAACGTATGGTTCCTGCCACTGCATTTACACTGAATAGCGCTAGCGTCATTGCAACAAATAAAACAAACAGTATAGTCAGTTGAGTTTGATTCTTCATTATCAAGTCCTCGCCAATGATTCGTTGAAAGTTAAATTCTTTTGTTATTTCATTTTTGGAATATTCACTTTCATATTGGGCCAGACTACCAAACCCGTTGCCGTGCGCATCGCGGAGCCACTGGCAGTATCCAGGGACAGACCACCAAATGCAGCACGCGATATCATGTCACTTTCACCGGTAATGCCTTCGTATTCGTCAGTCCCTCCGGTGATCGTAAACTTACCCATACAACTACCCACCTGTCCTTTACAAGTGAATTTGGCAAACACGTTTCCCGGCGCACCGATGATGTGGCAACGACCATGGGCTTCTGTTTTGAGAGTATCGGCTTCGATATCCTGAATGGTGGGGCAAACAAAGATAGCGGTATCAAAATCGTTCTTACTGCCTTCTTTTTCTATATACATGATACCTTCAAACTTGCCTACGAATTGATACAACTTGGGACCAACTTTAAAAACTTCCCCTTCACCTTCCCAGGGCGCCAGTATCTTACCCGAAGATTCCCTGGCCTGGGCCGATAAAACAATAAACAAACTTAACATCAGTACCCACAACATATTATGAATCGCTGTCCGCATCATTGCTTGTCTCCTGGGTTCATTGAGATTGACTGCCAATAATTGTAATAAACCTAAATGAATGGTTAAGGCAAATTTCTAATGTATCTGGCCTCGAAATAGTATAGTTGAACATGTTTCTTTAATTATCGTGCGCTTTTCTCGGTAATGGATTTAACAGTGGGGTTATCCGCCAGGTTTTTAAACTTGGGATTGTTCAGTAATGCATCGATATTACCGGCATAAATTGCCTGCATGAGTTCAGGATCAGACAATATGGCCTGCACCTGGGGGTCGTTCTGGAGAGTATTGATGAGCGCCATAATTTCCTGATTGGACATTAATTGCTGCTGCATTGCGCTGATTTCCCCAGGGGAAATAGAGACGGCGCCTTTGTTGCTGTCCGATATCGATCCAGGAGTGCGTATCACGCTGACCTCAGCATTGCCGATATTGACCGTGCCCAGGCTGGGGCTGTTCACCGTATAATGATTGCCATCAAATTTCAGGACTTCGCCGGTGATCACGCTGCCATCCTTCAGAACAATTTCCCGCTGCTCGCCTGAGAAACAAGGATAAGTTGCGCTAACAAGCAACAGTAAAATTAGTAGCTGATACTTCATAAATAAACCGCCTTGATTGAATGTTTTATTGCTTCGCCAACACTTCGCTTAATGGCCTGTATTTTATTTTGTATAACAGGGTATAAACGACAGGCACTACGATTAACGTTAGCACGGTCGCAAAACCCAGACCAAACATGATCGTGACTGCCATGGACTCAAAAAACACATCAAACAGCAACGGAATCATACCCAGTATCGTCGTAATCGCCGCCATGGATACAGGTCGCACCCGGGAAACCGCCGAGTCAAACACGGCCAAATAAGGTTCCTTACCCCCCTCCAGTTCCGTGTTAATTTGATCCACCAGCACAATACCATTTTTGATTAACATACCAGACAGACTGATCAATCCCAGCAGCGCCGTAAACGTAAAAGGTTTATCAAACAATAGTAAACCGATCGTGATGCCCACAATAGATAATGGCACTGTAGTCCAGATCGCGATTGGTTGCCGCATGGTATTAAACAAAAAGATGGTAATCACAAACATGACCAACAAACCCAGCGGTATAGAAGAAAACAACGCGGTTTGCGCCTTGACCTGTGATTCGTATTCTCCGCCCCATTCCAGTTGATAACCTGGCGGCAGTGGAATGTCTTCTATTTTCGGGGCAACCCTGTCAAATATTGCAGCCACCGTGTCGTCCATTAGCAGATTGGCGTCAGCCATGGCGGTTATCGTGCGTTTTCGATCACGCCGCGCAATAATGGCATCCTCCCATTCCACCTTAAATTCTGATACGACCTGTTGCACTGGTATATACGCTTCATTAACGGGACTCCAAACTTGTAAATTGGCGGCGGTTCCAACATCCAGGCGTTCGTCAGCGGGCGCACGCGCTACAATGGGCATCAATGTGGTGCCATCTCGATACAATCCGGTGTTAATACCGGTAAAGCTGTAGAGCAATACATTGTCTAGATCTTGTTTGGAAATACCGACCAACCGCGCCTGCTGCTCAGCAAATTGAGGACGAATCAGTTTACTGCGTTCCATCCAGTCGTCCCGCACAGCAACCGTAGCAGGATCATCTGCCAGGATTTCCTTGGCTTGAATGGCCAGATTACGCAGCACTTCCGGGTCGGGACCGCTAAAACGCGCTTCAATTTTCGCGGGAGTCTGCGCACCCAACGCGAGTTTTTTAAAATTTACTATTGCGGCCGGGTAGTTTTCAGATGTGAATTCCTGAATTTCCTTGATCATGGCGTCAATATGCTCATAGGCAGTAGTCTCCACGATCAGCTGTCCGTAACTTGAGTACACCTTTTCTGGCGCATAGGTCAGCATGAAACGGATGCCGCCTTTACCTACCGTCGAGCTAACTTTGGCAATTTTATTATTTCCTAATAACCATTGCTCAATTTGACTCAGATCTTGATAGGTCTCACGAATATCGGTACCCTGGGCGCGCCAGTAATCCACGTAAAACATGGGTGTCGTCATGTAGGGAAAAAATACGTTCTTGACATGACCAAATCCAACGATAGCTCCAACAAATACTACAACGAGGACGAGCATAGTGACTGTGCGTTGCCGCATACACACATCCAGAAATTTGCGATAGAAAGTAAACAACGCACCTTTATACGGATCTGCGTCTGCTTCAGTGACACCTTGTTTGATTTCTTCTTTGAATAACAAATCGGCGAGAAATGGAGTGAGACTGATGGCCGTGAACCAACTCAACATCAGCGAAATCATTAACACGTAAAACAGTGACCCCATGAATTCGCCAGTTGAGTCGTTGGATAGCCCAATGGGTGCAAATGCAGTAACCGCAATAACAGTTGCCCCCAAAAGCGGCCACATGGTCTGTTTAACAATAGCGTTTGCAGCCTGAATCTTGGTAAGACCTCGTTTCAGCCCGATCAGGATACCTTCCACAACGACAATGGCGTTGTCTACCAACATACCCAGAGCAATAATCAGGGCACCCAATGATATGCGCTGCAGGTCGATGCCATAAGCTTTCATGAAAATAAAAGAACCGGAGACAGTGAGGAACAAAATAGCGCCTATAATAATCCCGCTCCTGACGCCCATAAAAACAAGCAGCACAACGATTACAATGGCAACCGCTTCCAAAAGGTTGATTAAAAAGTTGTCGACGGAAGTCTTAACATAATAAGGTTGATCGTAGAGGGTTTCGATCTCAATACCCACCGGCCGCTGATATTCCAGCTCATCGAGTCGGGCCCGGACTGCTTTACCGACCTCAACCACATTGTAACCAGGCGCGAAGGAAACTCCCACAGTAAGAGCGCGATGACCATTGACGGAATTAATATGAGTTGGCACTTCCTGAAAACCACGACTGACCTTGCCTACATCGCCCAGGCGAATCAGCTCCTTTGCGCCATAATCACTAATGATTAAGTATTCCAGTTCCCTGACATACTGAAACTCACCGGTCGGGTGAAAACGAATATATTCTTCACCCGCTTTTACGGCGCCAGCATTGGATACCACATTTTGAGTTTTCAACAATTCAAAGATGCGGGTTAGCGGTATGCCAAGTTGCGCGAGCTTACTGCGGGAAATTTCCACAAACACCTGCTCTTTCTGGTCGCCTGCTACTGAAACTTTGCCCACCCCTTTGACTAACACCAATTCTCGCTTCAGGTAGTCAACATAATCAGATAGCTCTTTGTAACTGAATCCGTCACCAAATACTGCCAGGAGCAACCCGTAAACATCGCCGAAATCATCATTAATCAATGGTGGATTAACACCCGGTGGTAGTTTCGGTTTTACATCATTAATCTTACGCCTCAGTTCGTCCCAGATCTGCGGTAACTCGTCAGGCCCGTAAATGTTAAGCATGGTAACGGTGATTTGTGACAAACCCTTGGAAGAAATAGACCGGATGTAATCAACATAGGGCAGTTGCTGGATGGCGTTTTCCAGCAAATAAGTCACTTCTTCTTCAACCTGCTGGGCAGAAGCGCCGGGATACTGGGTAATGACCACGGCATCTTTAATCGTGAATTCAGGATCTTCAAGTCTGCCTAGATTTTTGTAGGAAATTATGCCGCCGACCAGGAAAGTGATCGTCAGTACCCAGGAAATAACCTTGTTGCGAATGAAATATT
>Ga0209742_10000355_pt1 | contig 24842 bp, 19 predicted proteins | sample DeeMarSeWOR38_10_FD_187462 | JGI IMG/M metagenome (GOLD analysis project Ga0209742, IMG submission 187462) | Marine sediment microbial communities from White Oak River estuary, North Carolina - WOR-3-8_10 (SPAdes) (version 2) | ecosystem: Environmental > Aquatic > Marine > Intertidal zone >... | reverse complement strand
TTGCGGACTGTGTGTGACCACCTGCCCGACAGAGGCCATCCAATTGATAAAAAAATCCGAAGACCGGCTTTACGAACCCCCGAAAACCGGGGTCGAGACTTACATACGCATCATGCAGGAGCGCGGTAAACTTTAGCGCGAAGCGCATTTAGTTATTGGTTATTTGTTAATGGTTATTGGGTGCGACGGGGGTTTAAAGGCCCAAGTTAACGGTTTCATTGGTTTTATTTAGTCTAATTAGTTTGATTGGTTATCTCTGATAGCCGGCGTCTTGTGCGCCGTTACCAATAAAACCAATAAAACTAATTGAACCAATTAAACAAAAAAGAATCAACCAACACCCGAGCCTTAACATGAAGGTCTGAAATATGAAAGACGACAGAGGCCTGTACTATTATCCCTTTCCATTGAACAAACGGGTGCGAATGTACGTGCGAGAGGGGTCAGAAGACATCTGGTTTCGGCTGTGTAATTCCGACGATCCGAAACTATGGGACGATCACGGCTGGGTTCCCTACGATGCGATCAAAAAGGCGCAGGGAATCTATCAGGTAAAGGATTTTGACCCCAAACAGGCCTACGATATTCAAATTGCACAGGCGCTGATCAAAGAGGATAAACAGTCAAAATAGCCACAGACCCACACAGACATACACAGACAAATCTTTTCCTCGGGCGACTTTGCCCGAGGAAAAACTGTATGCCCTGCGGGCAACAGTTTTATTATGGTCAAAAATTAGTTAGTAGTTATACTATGCGCTGGACCCTAGCAAATAAGACAAAATAATTCCTTGTATAATCGCGAAGCGATTGACAGTTTTTGTTCGGCCAATGTCGGCCGAGCAAAAGTTAGTGTGAGTCTGTGTGTGTCTGTGGCTAATTAATTTTAACAATTCCTCTGTTAACCGTTCAATGTCTACTCTGACGATCACCATCAGGAAAAATCTTCAACTTGAGAACGTGCCCCCCGAACTCATGGAGACCCTTGTCGAGAATCTTCAATTTCTCAACCCCAAGTGGCTGGAAAATGAGCGCATGGGCCGCTGGAATCGGGGCACGCCTAAAATTCTCAAATTTTACGATAAAGTGGGGCAAAGCGGGTTGTGGATACCCCGCGGTTATATCCGGCATTTAATTGACCGGTGCCGCCGGCAGGAAATTCCTTTCCGTATCGATGATCAGCGGCGCCGCCTCAAACCGGTGAATTTTAAATTCAGCGGACGGCTAAAAGATTTTCAGGAAGTTGCTGTGAAGAAAATGCTGGCTAAAGATTTCGGTACGCTGAGTTCCGCCACCGGTTCCGGTAAAACGGTCATGGCGATTTACATCATCGCGAAACGAAAGCAGCCGGCCCTGATCATCGTGCACACCCGAGAACTAGCCACCCAATGGGTCGAGCGAATTGGAACATTTACCGGTATCGCTGCCGAAGATATCGGTTTTATCGGGGGCGGCAAGAAAGGCATCGGTGAAAAGATTACGGTTGCCCTGGTGCAGTCCCTTTATAAATGTGCCGATGAGGTCGCTGAGAATATCGGCTTTTTAGTGGTTGATGAATGCCACCGCTGCCCCAGCCGCACCTTCACTGAAGCGGTCTCCTGTTTCGATTCTCAATATATGCTCGGCCTTTCGGCCACACCCTATCGGCGGGATAAGCTTTCAAAATTAATTTTCTGGCATCTGGGCGACAAGCATCATGAAGTGGACAAGACCCAATTGATCGAAAGCGGCGATGTATTGCCGGCCAGAGTGGTCTTTCGCGAAACACATTTCATCACCTGCCATGATCCGGTCAATGAATACAGCAAGATGCTGGCTGAGCTTACCACCGACACAGAAAGAAACATTCAAATCGCCTCCGACGTTGCCGCAGAAGCCGCCAGAAACCCCGGTATCTGCCTTATCCTATCCGATCGCAAGGCGCATTGCGAGAATCTGCAGGCGCTGCTGCGCTACCGCTTCAAATTGCCGGCTGAATTACTTACCGGAGATCTCGATGCGGCTGAGCGTAAAAAAGTATTGGAGCGGATCAACCGCGGACATGTTCATGTCCTGATTGCAACCGGACAGCTAATCGGAGAAGGATTTGACTGTAAGGATCTGACCACCTTATTTTTGGCGACCCCGATAAAATTCAGCGGGCGCCTGCTTCAGTATCTCGGCAGGGTGCTGCGCCCGGCTCCCGGAAAAAAATATGCCAGAGTATATGATTACGTGGATGCGAATGTGGATACGCTTAGAAATGCGGCCAATGCCAGGCAGCGCGTTTATCGGCGTTAGGCAGCTAAAGGCCGATCCACAGATTACGAAGATTTAATCGAAATGGAGAATCATTTATCCACAGATTACGCCGATTAACCCAGATTTTATTTTAATAATTTCAGTTTTAACCACGAAAACACGAAATACTTGAAGCACGAAATAATCAAATAAATTGCTCGATCACTAGCCATTGAAATTGTTTTAATAAAACTATTATATTTTTTCTTTTTCGTGTTTTTAAACCTTCGTGCTTTCGTGATGAATTGTTTTTCTCTATCTGCGGGCTCCGTGTTAAACAACCTATGTCCATCCTGCCATATCATCACCCTATAAATTTTCCTGTGCATTCACTAATCTTAATTTGTATAAATAAATACAATTTTTAATTGATAAAAGAGGAAAAATACGATATCCTATTATTTGATGCAATATTGGGTATTTAGATAATTCAGTCGTCCCGGGGAATTCAAAATTAAGATGAAAACAAATGCCGTTCATGCTTTGACGGGAAAAACCAGCGGACCGGATGCTGTATTGCGAATACTCGATTCGCTGCTGGCTGATTCCAGTCAAAAGCGGCTCACCGGAAGCCAGGCAACCGTTGTTCTCGATGCGCTGGCCAGCTCCAACGATCCGGCTTTAGTTGTCCGGTTCCCGGTGGTGCTAAGCATCTGCGTCCGCAACGGCGTTTCGCTTAACAGCCACACATTGTTTTCCAGGTACTGGGAATCGAGCCCGAAAAAGAAAAACCTGGAAAAATTGTTGTTGATCAGTGGCGAGCTGTTCGAGCTTGAGAGAATTGAAGCACCGCAAAGCCTGAAGAAAATCGTCGGGTCGCTAAAAGCAAAGTACGGCTCTCTGCAATCAGCCAGCCGGCTTTCACTGAGCAGCGGTATGACGATCCCCGTCAAAGATTTGCAAGATACCCTGAGGGATTACACTGCGAATATCACAAAGGCCGCCGGGCAAAGCGCAAACCAAACGTTGAACCGGGCGTCCAGCAAGGAGACACCCCGGCGGTCTGCTGAGCTGGATGCCTGTCTGGACCGGCTTTTTTCACCCAAACAAAAGGATCTGGTTTTCAAGAAATTAAACGGCGAATTATTTACCAAAACCGAACGCGAATATTACTCCCGGGTTGTTCGGAAAAAATTGCTGGCCATCGCCAATTCTCAGATGGGAGAAATTGCCATCAAGCTCACTCAAAAATAAAAGGCATTAAGACAAGTGCCTAAAGTGCTAAAATTCTGGTGTCGCTTTGCTCCGTCGTTTATAGAAATGACAGCATGCCATAATTTTAGTCACTTGCAACTTTAGTTCACTATAGTCACTTTTTTAAACCGGCTTAAGTTATTCGATAAAACGGCGATACCGGAAATAAAGCCGGTTCGGATCGATAATGAAAAATGTAAGGGACATTCTATGGAAATCTTCTGGGATATAGCGTTACATACGGTGGAAATTCTTACGCTGCTGTTCGGTGTTCTGGGGATGGCTTTTTCCCTGCTGCTTCTGTTTTCGCCCAGCCTGACGGAATCCATCGGCACCTTTTTCAATCGTAGCATCAGCGTTGAATCCAAAATAAATATTTTAGATAAAGATATATCAACGGAGGCTTTCATTTACAGCCATCCAGTTATTTTCGGGCTGTGTCTTGTTACGGGCTCCATTTTTGCCCTCATCTTTTTCTTTTTTAATCTCGATATTACCAATTTTGCGAATGTGTTTCTCGGTTCCCCCAAATATTTCATGACCCTTGAGGTGATTTTTATCGTTTTTGCCTGGATTGCCAGGATTGCGTGTATTTTAGGGCTGGTTTTCGGCCTGTTTCTGCTGTTCGCCCCCCTCAAAATGCGGGCGGTCGAAAGTAAACTGAATACCTGGTTTGAGACAAAGACTATTTTTGAAAAGCTGGATCGTAGCGGTCCTGCGCTGGACATCCTTTTTTTCCGCCATCCCTTCTTTTTCGGCATGGCCGGCGCGATTATCTCTTTTCTGATCATTACGCTGTCAATCGTCAACCTGCTGAGCTAAAATTCCATATCAGTCAATTCGCTTGGATTCCGTTAAATAATTGAGAGGTCGCGGAGTTTTTCCGTCATGCCCGCGCCAGGCGGGCATCCGGCATCGTCCCCGCGCAAACCGTGAACCGGACACAAGCATTTCTGGATTCCCGCCTTCGCGGGAATGACAGGCTTGGAATAAAAAAACTCCCCGATCCGCTAAATAATTAAAGCATCAATTCGGTTGAGCAAGATATCTTTTGACAGTTCGACGAATTCGCCTCTATCCGGAACCTGGTTAAGGGGTCGATTAATCAAAATGACGCCTTCCATAGTAGACCATTTAACGAATCGGCTAATTTACTGTTTAGCCAACTCGTGTCCGCTTTTTGATTGACCTGAACCTATTAATTCCCTATGTATAGCTTAAATCCCAATGGTCTTTGAACAAGACGCACACTCAGGGGGGCAATGGTGCAGATATCTGAAAAAGATAAGTTTCGGATTTTTCCGTCCGAAAGAATGGATGTCAACTTTCCGTGGCAAATCTGGGCTGTGGGCTGGCTGTGCATATTCAAAGGTATTATCTGGTTGGCCTATGAGCCCAATCTCTCGGGTAATCTTCTGAGTTTTTTCGGTGCTAAATACCTTGTGGGCATACTGCCGTTTGTTATCTTTGGTATCGGCATATGGAATATGCGCAAGTGGGCCGTATGGGGAGCCGTTGTTGTCTGTGGCATTGATTTGGCTGTATTTTTCTTTACTCCCCACGCGCTTGGCGCCATCCTGGTAAAATCCGAAGTCATGGTCTGGTCGGTTTTGTTGTCGGGTGTCACGCTGCTTTGCAACGGGCCGGTGGGTGATCTGCTGGTTCTCATCGCCGCTCCTACCTTATTAAAACACTCCAAAACATAGCGTTAAAATGTCGAAACCACAGGTTTCATTCACCGGGTTCAAATAATTAAAGAATTGTGGCTATTTCTTTAATAAGAGGGGGAAATCGATAATGCAATCAAAGATCAGAGCCCCATTTGATGTCACCCGCACCACGCTGGCGGTACTGTTCATCAGCCTGCTTATCTTGGCCAGCTTTTGGGTGGTGCGTCCGTTCATCACCGCGTTTATCTGGGCGACCACGATCGTCGTGGCTACCTGGCCGCTTCTGCTGGTCCTCCAGGAACGGCTCTGGGGCAAGCGCAGGCTCGCCGTTTTGGTGATGACATTGCTGTTGCTGCTGGTTCTTCTCGTGCCGCTTTCGCTTGCAGTTGTCACCATTGTTGACAAAGCGGACGCCATCGTGGCCTGGGTAAAGTCTTTAGCATCGTTTGCGGTTCCGCCGCCACCGCAGTGGCTTGCAGACATTCCCGTTGTCGGAGCGAAACTTGCCGATCGCTGGCAGCAACTGGCCGCGTTGAGTCCGGAGGAGTTTTCTGCGCGGCTTGCGCCGCATGCGGGCAAGATCGTGCGCTGGTTCGCTGCCCGGGCCGGCAGTGCCGGGATGATGATTTTTCAATTCCTGCTGACGGTGATTATCGCAGCGATCCTTTATTCCAATGGCGATGCAGCCGCAGAGGGCGTAAAGGTTTTTGCCCGCCGCCTGGCGGGAGAGAGAGGAGAAGAGGCTGCCGTTCTCGCTGCCAAGGCGATCCGGGGCGTGGCGCTCGGTGTCGTCCTCACGGCCATTATCCAATCGATTCTGGGCGGAATCGGGTTGGCCGTCACCGGCGTGCCCGCTGCAACTGTGCTTACGGCCGTTATGTTTATACTCTGTGTGGCACAGATCGGTCCGGGCCTGGTGCTGCTTCCCTCGGTGATCCTGTTGTACTGGAATGGTGACACCCTCTGGGGGACCGTGCTGCTTGTCTGGGCGGTGCCCGTCGCTATTCTTGACAGCTTCCTGCGGCCGGCTCTGATCAGGAAAGGGGTTCACCTGCCGCTTATATTGATCTTTGCCGGTGTTATCGGTGGTCTGATCGCCTTCGGTATCATCGGACTCTTCATCGGTCCGGTGGTGCTGGCGGTCGCATACACCCTGCTGAAGGCATGGGTGGCGGCCGAAGAACCAAAGCAGGAGCCCGCTGTCACTGAAAGTGAATGACGAAAACACCACGATTCAAGGGTTCCGCGTTCCGCGTTCCACTGGCCAGGGGGTTTAAAAAAAATCAAAGCCGGTGTCGTTTTATAGGTTTGAGTGGCTCAAGGTCTTAATTTCTGGTTTAAAAAACATTTCGATGATGATAGAGATTAAGTGCTGGCAATGAGCGCATTGATAAGGCTGAACTGCCGGATTTAAACGTGATGGTCTGAGTCCGGGAATTTTTTTTGCCTTCGAAAGGTGACGGTTTTGAACCGCAGTATTCGGTTTGCATCGGATTTATTGTCTGTCGGTCTCGCGATCTTTGCAATTATCGTCGCGGCAATTGGTGTTTTTGATATGGTTGTCGTATCGGGACTTACGGTGTTGCTGGGCTTGCTGATCAGCTTTTTTCGACTGGAAGAGAAAAAGAGCGGAAAGCCTCGCAATTGGTCTCACATCACGCTGCACGGATTGATGGCCCTTGTTCTGATTTATATTTTTCTGGAATGGGGTCATGTGATGTTTGAGCAGGAGGTGTTCTTCATCACCATCAGTGCACGCCAAAATGCCTTTGCCTGGGTCGCGATTGCATTGATCGGATATCTGACCTATCGCTTTTTTGGAATCCCCATGCTGCTTGTCCTCGTTCTGGCGGCAGCCTATTTACTGGGGCCTCCCGGTCTGGGTGGCGCAGGCGTAGAATGGCGCCACGCTGCCGAAAATCTCTGGTTTTCTACCGATGGGGTGTTTGGCCGTCCCGTTGAGGTCGTCGGTCGGATTGTCCTTATTTTCATCGTATTCGGTGCCGTCCTGCAGCGGTCAGGAGCCGGTGAGGTGTTATTAAGGCTGGCCCTGGCTGCAACCGGCCGATTTGCGGGTGGACCGGCCCATGCCGCTGTTGCCGCTTCAGCCGCTTTCGGTTCACTTTCGGGGACCGCGGTGGCCAATGTCGTTTCCACCGGTGTTTTTACCATACCGATCATCAAGAAAGTTGGATTTAAAGCCAAGTTTGCAGGCGGTGTCGAAGCGGCCGCTTCTACAGGGGGGCAGATTATGCCTCCGGTTATGGGCGTGGTTGCTTTCCTGATGGCTGATATCACGGGAATCCCCTACCTGATCATCATCATCGCCGCTCTGGTGCCGTCACTGATGTATTACGCTTCCCTGTTTGTCGTTGTCTTTATAGAGGCCAAAAGACTGGGAATCGAAGGAATTCCGGAAAGTGAGCGCGTTAAACTGACGCGTGACGACTGGCTGAGAAGCATTGCTTTCGCGATTCCGCTCGGTGTGATTATCGCTGTTTTGGTTACCGGCAGGACGGCACAGAACGCGGGCTTTTACGCGCTGCTCAGTGCGTTTGTGCTCTGTCTGGCGTTTTTCCCCGGTTTCCGGAATCCGAGGAGGTGGTGGGACGCGCTGATCGATTCCGGCAGAACCTGTGCCATTTTGATGGTCATTGTCAGTGCCATCGGTTTTGTGATCGGTGTCATCAATATGACCGGAATCGGCCTGATGTTTGCCGAACGGGTCCTGTCGGTGGCGTCCAGCAATCTGTGGATTGCGCTTTTTTTTGTGATGCTGGCCTGCCTGGTAATGGGGATGGGCGTGCCTACCGGCGCCGCGTATCTGATGATTGCGATCGTGCTCGGGCCGGTCTTGCAGAAATTAGGGCTTTCATTGGTGGCGGCCCATCTTTTTGTTGCCTATTTCGGGGTGCTGAGCGTCGTCACACCGCCGGTGGCTCTGGCAGCATTTGCGGCAGCGCCCATTGCCGATGCAAGGCCGATGGAAACCGGTTTTGAGGCCACGCGCCTTTCTATTGCCGGTTTCATCATACCCTACATGTTCGTTTTTCATCCGGACTTGCTCCTGGTGGTTGGAGACTTCAGTTTCGGAGGGCTGATCTGGGCGCTTTTCATTTTCGCCGTTGCCACCTGGGGGATTGCGACCGGCCTGGGCGGCTGGGAATGGAAGAAATTATCGGTCTGGCAACGTGCGGTTAGATTGTTTTCGGCAGTTTTGTTTATCGTTCCAGGAATACCTTCTGCAGCGCTGGGAGGGGCTTTACTGGCAGGTTGTCTGGGTTTAAATTGGCGGGCGATTCGAAAACGCCAGAGCATATCAAATAAACACCTGGATCTTGCATGAAAATTAATGAGAAGTTGAGATTATATTAAAGGACGGCTGGTCAGGTAGAATTTAGCCGTCAAAAAATACAAATCAGGTATAAAGGGTGAAGCTCATTTTATCTCATTAATTTTCACCCTGTGGGCGAGCCGGAGGCTTCCATCTGCGGCGTTATTAAGGGCGAGACATAGTTCACTATAGCCTCGCCCTTAAGTGCCTTGCATATGAAAGTCTCCGACTCGTGCAAAATTCAGGAAACTACAAAAGGAGGGAGTCGCATCATGAAAAAACACATCTTGAAAGCCGTGCTTATCGGCGCACTGGTCCTTGTAATGGCCCCGCTGGCGCAAGCGGGTCAAACACTTAAAATGGCGACCATTTCTCCCGGTTCCTCAGCCTATCTGACGATGACGACAATGGCGACCATGATCAACCAGGCGCAGAAAGAGATCGAAATCAAGGTTGATGCAACCGGTGCGGCCACCAAGCATATGATCGATCTGGCGGAAGGCAAGATCGATATCTGCATGAACTCGCCGGTGGTCTATTCGCTGATGAAAGCCAAAAAAGCAATGTACAGCAAACTGGAAAACGCACCGGAGCTGGCGCAAAACCTCAATCTGTTGTTCTGGTTCCCTTACGGGCAATACCATGTTGTGACCTATGCTGACGCCGGTATCAAAACGCTTAACGACATTCGCGGCAAGCGGGTCTTCCTGGGTCCTCCGGGCGGTGGTGCCTGGAATGCAGCCAGGGAATGGGTAGAGGTGACGACCGGCATGAAACCGAACGAAGACTACGACAACGTCAAGGGCAGCTGGTCATCGGCCTTCCAGGGTTTTCAGGATCGTCAGTTCGACGTCTACATTGCCGGTGGTATTGCACCATTTCCCCAGGTCGATCAGCTTGGACTGACTTCCAAGCTGCATTTACTGGGTTTGAGCAAAGCGGAGTTCGAGGCGAACGAAGCGGCAATGAAGTCGACGTCAAAACCGGGGCGCGAGGTGGGGATTATTCCCGCCGGCATCTATGGAAAGGGGGTTGACAATAAAGAAGATGTTTACACGCTCGGATCCGTTGTCGGGGTAACTGTGAACAAGTCCATGGACGATGAAACCGCCTACAAACTCACCAAGCTGTTCTGGGAAGAAGCCAAGAAAAACAGCGACACGCATCCCTGGTTGAAAAACCTCTCGGAGCAATATGCCGTCCAGGAAGGCGGCATGAAGCTGCATCCGGGTGCCGCCAAGTACTATAAAGAACAGGGGATCACCATTCCGGCAGGCTCAATGTAGAAGTGGTTTCAAAACCCCATCTAAGGCTCAATGGCTGCGTTGTCCCGCTCATTGAAATGCTCACGTACTTACGTGTACGCTCCGCTTCCAATGCGCGGGACGCCTTGCCCTTGAACCTGATCTAGTATTTTGAAACCACTTCTAGTAATACTTATCAAAAGCAGAACCGCATCTCACTTCCGCCCGGTGGAGTGAGATGCGGTTTTGAAACCCCTTCTAGTCTTCCTCCACCTCAGGGACATTCGCCACACACAAAACCGATGCGGTCTGGTAGGGCCGAACGCCTTCGACCTCTGCGATATCAGCCGGTCCCGGGGCGGCGGCACCGGGCATCCGGAAGGTGGAGACATCCACGGGTTCAATCGGCACCTCTTTGGGCGTGTCCAGCTGAGGCACCCATTGGTACGGCAGGCGATAGGCCCGGTAGACCATATTGAAGTGAGCAAACTGGCCAAAGTGCGGGCTGATGTATTCCCAGACGATTTGATGATCTGATGTCACCTCGATGATGCGGCCGCCGGACCCTTCTGTGATCAGCGTGTTGCCGTTGGGCAATCGTTGGGCGCTGCTGATAAACGGGCTGTAAAAGCGGTTGGCATCCATGGGCATGCGGTGCCCGGCTTCCTCGGGAGTATATTGCCAGATGATTTTCAAGGTGAGCGGATCGATTTCCAGTACCCGGGAATAATCCCGCTGGGCGTTTTTCACGCCCTTGGGAGCGCCCGGGTTCGGGGCGCCGTATCCGGCCCACCCGCCATTGTCAAAAACGAGCAAATGGCCCTCACCGGGCAGCCCTTTAGGGATCAGGTGGGCATGGTGCTGGCCGATAATCCACCCCAATTTCTTAAGCGCCGGGCTGGCATGATAGTCAGGGCCGATTTTCCAGACAACATTGCCGGTTTGTTTGTCGGTAATGGCAACGATATTGGTTTCACGGGAAGACCAGATGATATTCTCCGGGTGAAAGCGGCTGTCACCGGCATCAAACCATTTATTCGGTCCCAGGGCAGACATTGAATTGACGTGCATCCAGTCTCCGCCGCAATTGCGCACATTGGGATCACGAAACAAAATATTTCTGGCTTCCTCGCTCCAATCAAATTCATGAAAGTGGTCGCTCAACACCCATTCCCAGACAATTTCGCCTTCCCAGTTGACTTCGATGATGCAGTCATCCAGCAGCAGCTTGTCTGAGATGTCTTTGTTGTGCAGGTTTTTATGGCAAAGGATCAATGTATGGCCGTGATCGGTCAACGGGTCCATATCCGGCGCGTAGTAGCCTACCGGATTGCCCTCCCGTTGAAAATCGTGATGATGTCGGGCCATCCATTGCGGGTCTTCCCCCGGATCTTCAACATATTCGTATTCATTGAACTTCCATGTGATATTGCCGTCCCAATCCACCTGGACCACATCAAGGTAATCCTGCATGCCGTATTTCGTATTTCGCTCTCCGGTGGCGCCCATCACATAGCCTCCGGGAAGCATTTTGTTGGGCAGCCCATGCAAACCTTTCCACAATTTGAGTTCGGCACCGTTCATATTGATCAGCAAAGCGCCATAATCTTTGGCCTGATAAATCGTATAACCGTTCCAGCAGCGTTCAGGGTCGTAGATCGTTGTTCCTGTGGGGTAAATGCTCGGGTATGTCATGTCTGCTCCTTTTAGGAAATCATCTGTAATGGCAAATGAATTGCCATTTTAATCAGTTCTTGTCAAGATTATTGCCGGCCCGGGCGGCCATTGACACGCATGCAAGGGTTTGCCATACTCGGCCTGCAAGAAACTAGCAAGCTACCCCTTTATATTTAGAAGTGGTCTCAAAACCCCGGATCAGGTTCGAGGGCAATGCGTGGGACAACGCCGCCATTGGGCCTCAGATGGGGTTTTGAAACCACTTCCAGGAGGCTTGACGATGAGCCATATCCTTTATACTGCCGCCGGCTGCGCCCGTTGCAAAATCACCAAGCGCTTTATGGCCGAGCAGGGCATTGCATTCGACGAATTTGATATCAAATCGGACGGCAAAGAGGCCTTTGCCCGGTTTTACCGCGCCAATCGCAACGCCATCTTCCGTGATGAGGACGGGGTGGAATTTCCGGTGTTCAGCGACGGCAGCGTCATCCGCCAGGGGGTCGGTGTGGTGATCGGCCACCTGATTGCCGGCGACGGCCTGGACGGATTTATCGGCCGCAGTGCACTGCACGGCGAATGGATCGACGGGTTTAACATTTCCGGCGGCGATCCGGACCGGGCCGACGAGCTGATCCGCGTGCTGTCTTACTTAAAACAGAGCCGGCTGAAGATCCAACTGTACACCAGCGGGAAAAACGCCGGAGTGCTGGAAAAGATCGTTGCCCAGGGTCTGGGCGATCGCATGATTATGGAAATCAAGGGCCCCGCAGCGCTGTATGAACCGCTGACCGGCCAGGGCATCGATGCCCGGGAGCTGGAGCAATCCATCCGCCTGACCACCCGGTTTGGCGAATATCAGTTTTATACCACCATCGCCCCGCTGAAACGCAGCCACGAACCGGTCAGCTTTCTGAGCCCTGAAGAGATCGGGCAAACCGCCCGGATGATCGAGGCGGCCACCGGCAGCAAAAAACAACCATTTGAATTGTATGCCTTTGATCCCGCTAACGCTGCCGATGAGGCCCTCAAATCGTTAGCAGCCCTGCCCGATAGCGCCATGTTTAAATACCGCGCCGCCGCCCGTCGCTATCAGGTGATGACCGAGATAAAAAAATAAGCAGCGAAAAATATTTTAATGCGGTTATCTGGGAAACTCCAGTTTGATACATTTGATATGGGTCTCACCACGAAGAACACGAAGATCACAAAGGGAAAATACATATTTTTTTTTATCCTTTCGTGTCCTTCGTGCCCTTCGTGGTTATGTATGCCTCACTTGCGCTTTCTGCATAACCACATATTTTAATTTATCAAAATGATTTAAGGATGTGGAATAAAACATGTTTGAATTGACGAAGGAACAATCGGAAATCAGGAAGGCCGCCAGGGAATTTGCGGAGGGAGAATTCACCGATGTTGCCAGAGAATTGGATGAAAAGGGTTGTTTTGACGACCGTTTGTGGAAGAAGGCCGCCGATCTGGGATTCCTGGCGGTGTTTGTGCCGCAAAAATATGAAGGCCTGGGCATGGGATATCTGGAGCAGTGCCTGATTGTGGAGGAATTCTCCCGGGTTGACCTCGGTATCACCCATGCCATTGAGTCCACCTTTTTCGGCAGCCAGCTGATCGAAATGGTGGGCAATGAGGAACAGAAAAAACGATACCTTCCCCCCATCTGCCAGGGCGAGATCAGGATGGGCATGGCCATCACGGAACCGGATGCCGGCAGCGACGTTGCGGCGGTCAGCACCGAAGCTGTTAAAGCGGGCGATGAATATGTCATCAACGGCGGAAAGGTGTTTATCACCAACTGCAAATCCGCCGACTTCCTCGTGGCCCTTTGCGTCACCGATCCGGACAACCCTAAAATTCATAAACGTTTTTCCACCATAATCGTTGAAACCGACCGGCCCGGTTATGAGGGCGTGCCCTATCACGGCAAACTGTCCCTTCGCACATCGGAAACCGGTGATGCGACCTTTAAGAACGTGCGGGTTCCGGCATCGAACCTTCTGGGCGTAGAAGGCCGTGGGTTTTATAACATCATGAATTTTTTCAACCGCTCCAGGGTTCAGGTGGCGGCGCTGGCCGTCGGGACCGCTCAGGGCGCACTGGATAAGGCCGTGGCCCACGTGCGTCAGAGGAAGCAGTTCGGTTCCCCTCTGGCCGCCCAGCAACTGGTTCAGGGCAAAATCGCCGAGATGGTGACCAAAACCGAAGCGGCGCGCTCCATCTGCTATCGGGCCGCAGGAAAGCTGGACGCAAACCAGGCGGATCCCGCGCTGAGCTCGATGGCCAAATGGTACTGTGCAGAAGTCGCCGTCCAGGTGGCGGACGAGGCAATCCAGCTTCACGGCGGCTACGGCATCCTCGAGGAATACAATGTGGCTCACTACTGGCGAAATGCCAAGGTACTGGAGATTTTCGAGGGGAGCAAGGAAGTGGAAAAAGTGATTATCGCTAAAAAAATACTCGGCAAATATTAGACCAGGATTTCATCCATCTATTCATCTTCTGAAAGCGCTTTTGTTACCCGGACATCGTCGGGTTTTTGATGATCCTTTCCTCCAACTGCTTTGACAGGCCCTTCGGTACAATGTAGGTCACCTTCGGATGCGTTTCCCTGAAGGCAAGCAACTGTTCAGACCTGGATAATTTTTTTCGAATGGGACTTTCCGGGTCATCCAGGTCTCCAAAGGTCATGACCTTTGAAGGACACTCCGCGACACAGGCCGGTTGCCTTCCCTCGTCGATTCGGTGGGCACAGAGGGTGCAGGTCGAAGCCTTTCCCGGAGGGTGTATTCGATGGGCACCCGAATTTTTCTGAATGGGCAATTCCTGGCCCGGAAAATAATCCTCATCAGGGTTCATGTGGATGACGCCATAGGGGCAGGCTTTTATGCACTGGCCGTGGCCCTGACACTTTACCTGATCGATCAGCACAATACCGTCGGGACGTTTATAAATTGCCTTCTGCGGACAGGCCTCCATGCAAGGAGGATTGTCGCAGTGCATGCAGGCATATCTGAAATAGAGAATACTTTCAAGCGCCCTGCTTTCCAGATCCAAGACCTTGTTCCACCACACGCCCGGCCTGGTAAGATTTTCCTCTTTACAGGCAATGACGCATGTCATGCAGCCTGTGCATCGACTCAGGTCATGGAGTATCCCGTACCTTGCCATAATATCGTTCCTCCTTTTATTTAACAGGCCGCGGTTCCTTATCAGAGAGGCGCGGCAAATTTTCACAAGATGATCCGGCCTTGCTCGCCAACATTCCTTCATCCACCCGCGGCGTCGGTCAAACTTTGACCACGTCACAGACGACTTCTTTATAGGGAGGAAAACCGGAGATCGGATCGAATTGCCTGGGAATTAATTCGTTGACATTCGCCCCGGCCCAGCCGTGCATGATAGCCACCACGCCCGGTGGCACCATGATCGTGGGCTTTGCCTTAACTTCTATTCGGCCCCAGGCCGTCTTTAAAAAAACCTTATCTCCTGAAGCGATATCCTTTTTCTCCGCATCGTCGGGATTGATGCTCAAAAGGGGCTCCCTTCGCAGCTCCAATAGCCAGGGCGCGTCCTCCCGCCATTTGCTGTGGGTAATATAGGGGACTCTTGAGCCGGATATGAGTATCAGTGGGAATTCCGGGGTCGTTTCCATGGGGTCCTGACATTCGGGTAAGGCCGGATAACCGAATTTCTGGAGACTCGTTGACAGCGCCTCTATCTTTCCCGAGGGCGTCATAAAACCCTTTTTACCGTCAGGCCGCATACCACCGGTTTCGTATTTTTTGAAGGAGTCCGGCCCCGGGGACGGGATCTCGATTCCCTTCAGCTGATTTTTTCTCAAGTCGTCATAGGTGAGGCCCCACAATCCCAGGATATCGTTACAGGCCGCTTCTACGTTTCCATTATAAAAGATATCCGGATATCCCAGACGGGTTCCGATCTCCAGCGCAATCTGCCAGTCCTCCCGGCACTCGCCGGCCGGCTTTATCGGTGTGCGACCGAAGAGCCGCCTGCCGAATACGGCAAAAGGAGCCAGTCGCTCATAATTCATGGCCGCCGGCAACAGGATGTCGACATAGTCGTGCGTCCATGGGCGATAGAAGTAATCCACGGCCATAGAGAATTCAAGGTTTTCAATGGCCTCCTGGTATTCATGGGTCTGGGGCCAGATCATGGTATTGAGCCCCCAGGAGAGAAGGGCCTTTACTTTGCCCTCCTTGATCCACTCAACGAGATGATTGGTCTGGATTTCATGGAGTTTTTCCACCCATGCCGGAAAAGCCTCCAGGTCAAGACGGTGCGCTTTCATCTCCAGCATCTTATCGCGCATGCAAAACTTGGGAGGACCGTCGGCCCAGGGACCGGCCATTTCCGCAAGGGGGTAGGTCGGTTTTGTCACACCCCCTTTCATATCCACGTACCCGCATATGGCCGGGATCATCAGTATGGCGCGGTGATTGTTTGTGGCGTTTAGGTCGTGAGTGGTACCCTGTGCCCCGACCATCATGCCTCCCGGGGAGTTGCCCGCATAGAGGCGGGCCGCATCAATAATCTTTTGGGCGGGGACCCAGGTGATCTTTTCCACCCGCTCCGGGGGAAAGTCCTTGACATAAGCCTTCAGTTCGTCGATGCCATGGATCCATTTTTTACAGAACGCTTTATCCTCAAGACCTTCCTTAAAGATGACGTGCATCAGTCCGGCGGCCAGGGCCGCGGTCGTGGCCGGCCGGGGCCTCAAATGAATGTCGGCCAGCGTCCCGGCAGTCGGGCTGATTCTGGGATCCACCACAATAAATTTGACACCGCGTTCCTTGGCGTCGGCAAGGTGTCCGTGGCACATGAAAGGCTGCCCGGAATAGGCCGGGTTCGTACCCCATATGAGCATGACCCTGGTTTCTTTCGTGGGGAGATCTCCCATGGTTGGGAAACCATATGTCAGAAGCTCGGCCAGCAGGGCCGCCCTTCGACAGGCCGTTGAACTCTCGCAACCGTAATTCACGGAACCGTATACGGCGGCCAGCCGCTGAACCGCGGCCCGGGGTTCCTTCGGGTCACCCACATAGAAAAAGACCGAATGAGGCCCGTGCTCTTGTTTTATTCGATTCAGCTGGTCCACGATCGTTTCATAGGCCTCGTCCCAGGAAATGCGGACATAATCCGGGGATCCCGATCCCTTGGGGTTGGTTCGTTTCATGGGATATTTGAGGCGATTGGGGTTATACAGTCGCTGTAGACCGGCGTAGCCCTTTGAGCAGAGGGGAGAAGCGGGGTAGCCGGGCCAGGGCTCGATACGGGTGACAACATTTCCTTTATGATAGAATTTTATGCCGCAAAAGGGAACCTCATTGCAGCCGTCACAAATGGTATATCCTTCCCTTTCTCTCTCAGCGCTTTCCTCATGCCCTTGAGATCCTCTTTGTCCTGCAATCTCCTCAGCTGCCATAAAATATCCTCCTTTGCTAAAATTCTTCATCTCCTGCCTTCATCAAATCCCAGAGAGTTTCAACTGTCAGGCCTTCCGGATATTCCCTCGCGCCTTCCAGAAAAAAAGAGCAAATCAGAGAATCCCTGACCTGCTTTTTTTATTAAAATTGGTGGTCGGGGCGAGAGGATTTGAACCTCCGACTTCCTGCTCCCAAAGCAGGCGCGCTACCAGGCTGCGCCACGCCCCGATTCGAGTTCTGCGTGAGGCTCCATACCATGCATTTACCATCACTGCAAGTCATAAGGCTGTGAGGGTGGGATTCGCATAGGCCAGAAAGCCAGGAGGCTGGAAGGCTGGGAAGCTTGAACGCTTTTAACATGCATAATCTGCAGTATTCGGGTTTACTTCGGCTTTTCCGCAAAAAAGGCATCAATCCCGCTGCCGATCGCCTCTGCAATCCGAGACAGAAACGCCGGATCACCTAACGCTTTCTCTGCATTTGCGTTTGTCAGGTTGCCGATTTCAATTGCCACGGCCGGCATATCGGCGCCTTCAAGAACCAGCAGCGGCGCCCCCTGAACTTTGACATCCGGTGGCTGCCCGAGCATTGTCAGCCGGGATTGGATCTGATGGGCCAGCTTTTCACTGGTTATGCGGTATTTTGCCTGAATCATGCTCCAGTCGACTTCCGGTTTGTTGTCCTGCAGCGGTTTGGTCTGCTGATTTTCAACCGTCAGGGCAGATTCCTGAAATGACTGATAAAAATATACAGTTGACCCATTGATATTATGGATAAAACTGCCTCCGGTGTGCAGGCTGATAAAAATATCCGCATTGGCGTGATTGGCGACCGCCGTGCGGGCTGCCGGATCGAGTCCGTAATCTTCGTTACGGGTCAAAAGCACCCGGTATCGGACTTTCAGTTGCTCTGCGAGTATTTGGGCCAGGTTCAGCGTGATTGTTTTTTCAAACGTATGGCTCGGGCCTTTCGCACCGGCATCTTTTCCGCCATGCCCGGGGTCAATTACGACCAACGGCATGTCCTTTTCAAAGAGAGGCTGTCTGGCATTTGCATCCGGCAATATGATGCAATTGATTAAAATAAAAAGGATAGCCGATATCACGTTCAGGCTCGAGCAAAATCTTTTTGTCGCTGGCATGTTCATCTTGCGGTTAAGGTCAACCTCCGGCCGGTTAAATTGATTGGTTCCGAAAACCATTTTATTTTTATATAAAATACAATCATTTTTTTCAACTCTCTCAGGCCGGCTGTTGCCAGTTTTTACTTGACAGCCGATTAGATTGACATTATCTGTTTTGTCTTTTATACTGGGATTTAACGGATTTGGGTACCGAGTATAGTCGTTAGAGCCCAAAAAATCATGATTGAAAATTTTATCCTCCAAGGGCAGTCTGCCCAAATTACTTGCCCGGATTTCCTTTTTATAAGCAATTGCGAGAGTGGCGGAATTGGTAGACGCACTGGACTTAGGATCCAGCTCTGGAGACAGAGTGGGAGTTCAAGTCTCCCCTCTCGCACCACTCAAAGACGATAAGTGCCTTGGGTTTGTGTCGAGTGAATTTATTCTACCAGGCGCTTAAATTTTGTTGAACTGGGAACATTATGCCATTTAAAGTTGAAGATGTCAGCAGCGTCAAAAAAACGCTTCATATCGAGATTCCGCAGGATGAAGTCGTTCGGGAACTCGACAAAGCCTATAATCAATTGAAAAAAAGCGCCAGGGTAAAAGGTTTCCGGCCCGGAAAGGTTCCGCGTTCGGTTCTGGAACGGATGTTTAAAAAAGATGTGCATGCCGATGTATCCTCCCGACTGATTCAGAGCTCGTTCATCGATGCCATCAAACAGACCGAACTTAAAATCGTCGGCAATCCCGAACTGGACCCGCCCGAGCTGGCAGCCGACCGTTCGTATAAATATATTGCCACCGTTGAGATCACACCCGAAATTGATACGATCGATTTCAAGGGACTGAAGCTGAAACGAACCCTGCATGAAGCCAGCGACGAAGAGGTGGACATTCAGCTCAAATCGCTGCAGAAGGGGATGGCTAAACAACAAAAGATCGCAGAAGATCGGCCGGTTAAAAAAGAGGATTTTGTCTCGATCGATCTGGAAGGGTTCCAGAATGGAGAGCCCGTGCCGGAATTTGCCCAGGCTGACAATTTTAACCTGCAAATCGGCAAGGCACTTATTTCCAAAGATTTTGACGACCGGCTGATCGGCATGAAGCCGGGGGAGACCCAATCGTTTAGCATAAAATTTGACAAAGAATTCCCCAACGAAAAATTGGCCGACCGGGAGATCGATTTTAAGGTGGTGCTGAACGAAATCCGGCAGGAGATTTTACCGCCGATTGATGATACGCTGGCCCAAAAAGCCGGTCCCTATCAAACGCTTGATGAACTGAAAAAAGTGATCCTGGATAATTTGAAACAGGGTTACCAAAAGCGTATTGAGCAGGAGCTCAACGAGCAAATTTTCACCCGCTTAATTGCCGCAACGGAGTTTGAAGTACCGGATGCCATGGTCGAAATGGAGCTTCAAGGAATTATTGAGGAGGCCGAGCGCTCTTTTGCTTACCGCAATACCTCTTTAGAAGAGATGGGGCTCTCAAAGGAGACGATTGCTGAAAAATACCGCGATACGGCGCTCAAGCAGGTTAAACGCCATCTGATTCTGGGTAAAATCATCGATCAGGAAAGCCTTAAGATTGATGATGATGAACTGGAAAGCGGGCTGAAGGAGATGGCGGAAAATTTCAACCAGCCGCTGGAAGATATCAAAAGTTATTATGATCAAAACCAGGACAAGCTGGGGTATTTTAAGCATACGTTACTTGAAAAGAAGGCGATCAAACTTATAATTGATAGTAGTACGATCACAGATGTGAAGCCCGAAACGCCGGATAAAGCCAAAGACGAAAAACAGGCCAATAAGGCAAAGAAGTAAGGTTTCAAGAAGGCTGAAAACCGCAACGTCTAACGAACAAAGGAGTTAAACTGTGCCTCTGATTCCGATGGTAATCGAGCAAAGCAGCAGGGGTGAACGCGCATATGACATTTATTCGCGCCTTCTCAAAGACCGTATCATTTTTCTCGGCACGGCCATGAACGATGAAGTTGCCAATCTCATTATCGCTCAACTGCTTTTCTTAGAATCTGAAGACCCCGACAAGGATATTAATTTTTATGTGAATTCTCCCGGGGGGCTGGTGACTGCCGGTCTGGCGGTGTATGACACCATGCAATACATTAAACCGGATATTGCCACAGTTTGCATTGGCCAGGCTGCCAGCATGGGTGCGGTTTTACTGGCGGCAGGAACACACGGCAAACGTTACTCTTTGCCCAATTCCAGGATATTGATCCATCAACCCATGGGGGGATTTCAAGGTCAGGCGTCTGATATTGAAATCCAGGCCAAGGAGATCCTGCGAATGAAGGAGCGATTAAACCAAATTCTGATGAAGCATACCGGCAAAGAATTAGAAGACATCCAAAAAGATACTGATCGCGACTTCTTCATGTCGGGCGAGGAGGCCAAAAAATACGGAATTATCGACCACGTCATTGCCAATCGTGACGATCTTGACCATTTAGAAGAGTCGGAGACCTAAAATGCCAAAGAAAAAAGATGAAAACGACAATCTGTTTTGTTCTTTTTGCGGAAAAAATCAATCTGAAGTTCGCAAGCTGATTGCCGGTCCGGCGGTATATATTTGTGATGAATGTATCCAGCTATGCAGTGAAATCATCGAGGAAGAAAGCGAAAAGGATTCCCAGGCGTCGGATCGTATCCTGACGCCGAAAGAAATTAAGGAAAAGCTTGACGGTTATGTAATTGAACAGGAAGCAGCTAAAAAGGTGCTGTCGGTGGCGGTTTACAATCATTACAAGCGCCTTGACTCTTCATTTAATTCCGGGGATGTGGAAATCCAGAAAAGCAACATCCTGCTGATCGGTCCGACCGGCTGTGGGAAAACATTGCTGGCACAAACTCTTGCCAGATTTTTGAACGTGCCGTTTACCATAGCAGATGCAACCAGTCTGACCGAGGCCGGTTATGTCGGCGAGGATGTTGAAAACATCATTCTTTCCCTGCTTCAGAATGCGGATTACGACGTAGACAAAGCCAAGCGCGGGATCGTCTATATTGATGAGATCGATAAAATTGCCAGCAAATCAGACAATCCATCGATTACACGTGATGTATCGGGGGAGGGCGTTCAGCAGGCACTTTTGAAAATAATTGAAGGAACAACAGCCAGTGTACCGCCGAAAGGCGGCCGTAAACATCCGCAACAGGATTTTGTTAAAGTCGACACCTCCAATATCCTTTTTATCTGCGGGGGTACTTTCAACGGACTGGAAAAAATTGTTCAGCGTCGTCTCGGATCCAAGCAGATGGGGTTCGGAGCCAAGATCCTTATGGAAACCGAGAAAACGATCGGCGAGATTTTGATCAACGTTCAGCCGGAGGATCTGATAAAATACGGTTTGATCCCTGAGTTTTTAGGGCGCCTGCCGGTGATTGCGACTCTGGATGAGCTCAATGAGAATGCACTCATCCGGATTTTGAAAGAACCCAAGAATGCCTTGCTCAGACAATTTCAGAAGCTATTTGAAATGGAAGGCGTCAACCTGAGGCTCACCGACAGTGCGCTGGTGGCGATTGCCAGAGAAGCGATGAAGCGCAAATCCGGCGCTCGCGGGCTGCGGTCAATTATGGAAACCTGCATGCTTGATATCATGTATGAACTGCCGTCAATTACCAATGTAAAAGAATGCGTCATTGGAGAGGATGTCGTCTTAAACAAAGAGGATCCCATCCTGTTGTATGAGCAGACCAAGAAGCAAGCCTGAATTTTTTAAATAACAAGGAGTTGAGGAATCAAATATGTTTTTGCCCCTTTTGCCATTAAGAGACCTGGTTGTTTTTCCGCACATGGTGGCGCCCCTTTTTGTCGGGCGCGCCAAATCAGTCAATGCGCTGGCTGATGCCATGAATAAAGATAAGCTCGTTTTTCTGTCGACCCAGAAAAGGGCCAATGTGGACAACCCCGGAGAAACCGACATTAGCCGCATTGGAACCATCGGCAAGGTGCTTCAGCTGCTTCGGCTTCCGGACGGAACCGTCAAAGCCCTGGTGGAAGGCAAAGCCAGAGCCCGAATTGGGCGCTTTTCAGTTGAAAATGACTTTTTCCAGGTACAGGTAGAAAAAATAATAGAACCGGTCGTGCCGGCAGCAGAGGCCACAGCGCTTGTTCGATCGGTTATTAAGGAGTTTGAGGAATACGCCAGCGTCAACAAAAACCTGTCAAAAGAGCTGGTCACCAACGCTGCGGTCATTGCTGATCCATCTCAGCTGGCCGACACAGTGGCATCGCATTTTTCGTTTAAAATCGAAGACAAGCAAAAACTGCTTGAAACCATTTCACCCACTGAGCGGCTGGCATTACTCCTGAGCCTGATTAAAATGGAAATAGAAGTATTTCGCATGGATCAGCGCATCAAAAACCGCGTAAGAGATCAGATGGAGCAGACTCAGAAAAACTATTATCTGAACGAACAGATGCGGGCGATCAAGAAGGAAATGGGCACCGATGACGACCCGGCCGATGAGATCAGAGAGCTCGAAGAAAAAATCAAGAACAAAAAGATGTCCAGGGAGGCTACCGAAAAAGTTGAAGGCGAACTGAAAAAATTAAAAATGATGACACCGATGTCGGCCGAAGCCACGGTGGTGCGAAATTATATCGATTGGATCATCAATTTGCCCTGGTATGAAAAATGCGAGGTGTCCGATGATCTCGATGAGGCCGAAAAGATCCTCGATGAAGATCATTACGGCCTTGAAAAGCCCAAAGAACGAATTTTAGAATATCTGGCGGTTCAAGCACTGGTAAAAAAAATTCGGGGCCCGATCCTTTGCTTCGTCGGCCCGCCGGGCGTTGGTAAGACCTCTCTGGCCAAATCCATCGCCAGGGCCACCGGTCGCAAATACGTGCGTCTTTCCCTGGGAGGTGTGAGGGATGAAGCTGAAATCCGCGGGCACCGGCGCACCTACATTGGGGCTCTTCCCGGTAAAATTCTCCAGTCGCTGAAAAAAGCCGGGGTCAACAACCCGGTATTTTGCCTGGATGAGGTGGACAAAATGAGCATGGATTTCAGGGGCGATCCATCAGCGGCGCTCTTGGAAGTGCTGGATCCCGAGCAAAACTTCAGCTTCAATGATCATTACCTCGATATGGATTATGATCTTTCTGATATCCTTTTTATTACAACGGCCAATACATTACCGGATATCCCGCTGCCGCTGCAGGACCGCATGGAAATTATCCGGCTTCCCGGTTACACCGAATATGAAAAGTATCATATCGCTGAAGGCTTTCTGGTCCCCAAACAGATTAAATTCAACGGCCTGGAGGGGAAAAACGTCATTTTTTCCCAGAATTCGATACTGGCCATTATCCGGCGGTATACCCGCGAAGCAGGTGTCAGAAATCTTGAGCGTGAAATCGCTTCGATATGCCGCAAATTGGCCAGAGAAGCGGTTAAGCACAAGGATAAAATCGAATTCAGAGTTTCCGAGAAATCAATTGCCAAATATCTTGGTCCTTACCGCTTTCGGCAGGAGCAGGTTGAAGAAAAAGATCAAGTCGGAATGGTTACCGGCCTGGCCTGGACCCAGGTGGGCGGCGAGCTGCTCTTCATTGAAACATTGATCATGCCCGGCAAAGGCAAACTCACGGTGACCGGCAAGCTGGGCGATGTCATGCAGGAATCGGCTCAGGCCGCTGTAAGTTACGTTCGATCGCGCGCACATAATCTGGCGATCGATGAAAAATTTTACCGGAAATATGATATTCATATTCATATCCCCGAAGGAGCAATTCCCAAAGACGGACCATCTGCGGGCATTTCCATGTGCACTTCACTGGTATCTGCCCTGGCTAAATTTCCGGTGCACCGCGATATTGCCATGACCGGCGAGATCACCTTGCGGGGACGCGTGTTACCGATCGGCGGGTTGAAAGAAAAAATCATTGCGGCTCACCGGGGCGGAATCAAAAAAGTTCTGATTCCCAAAGAAAATGAAAAAGATCTAAAAGATGTGCCCAAGAGCATCTCCAAACAGGTTGAAATTATCCTGGTGGAGCATATGGATGAGGTGCTTTCCCATGCGCTGATCCTTACCGATGGCACCACGATCTTTAGAAATGTTGACATTCCGCTTGAAATCACAGCCGCAGAAGCGGAAAAACCGCAAAATTTAATCTAAGGGATGTCGCCTTCCCGGCGGTCTTTTGCCTTGACATTATCGGTTGAAATTGTTAGCAATTGCTTTCTCCGGATACCTAAAGGACTGACAGAATTGGGCGGGTAGCTCAGTTGGGAGAGCACCGGCCTTACAAGCCGGGGGTCACAGGTTCAAGCCCTGTTCCGCCTACCACTTCATGATGGATTGACCGGGTGGTGACTACCTTGCAGATAAAATAAAAATATGGGGGCGTAGTTCAGTTGGTTAGAACGCCGGCCTGTCACGCCGGAGGTCGCGAGTTCGAGTCTCGTCGCTCCCGCCATTTTAAAACAAAAAGGGGTAAGGTTATCACCGAGCCCTTTTTTTATTTCCTCCGGCGTTCTATGCCTTCGATCGATGCCGCATTTTTCTACATCTGTTTTATCGTTAAACTGGTCTTAAAATATCTGGATTTTGTTCGATAGCAAGGCGCGAGGCGCTTTGAAAGCGGAGCGCACACTAGAAAGTACGCGAGTATTTTAAAGTGGCTCGGAACGCAGCTGTCGGGCAAAAGACGGGTATTTTAAGGCCCGTTTTTAGAATGTCCCGCCTATTTAGCGGGAAGGTCGCGAGTTCGAGTCTCGTCGCTCCCGCCATTTTAAAATAATGTGGTTATGCAGAAAGCTCAAGTGAGGCATACATAACCACGAAGGGCACGAAGGACACGAAAGGATAAAAAAAA
>Ga0209742_10000354_pt1 | contig 24858 bp, 23 predicted proteins | sample DeeMarSeWOR38_10_FD_187462 | JGI IMG/M metagenome (GOLD analysis project Ga0209742, IMG submission 187462) | Marine sediment microbial communities from White Oak River estuary, North Carolina - WOR-3-8_10 (SPAdes) (version 2) | ecosystem: Environmental > Aquatic > Marine > Intertidal zone >... | reverse complement strand
ACTAACGCGCCGGATACCAGAAAATAGAAGGTATCCATTGCATAGGCTAGTTCTTTAATTGCTTCCACGTTTCTCTCCTCCAAACACTCTTCGATAAGTTAATACTACAAATCCACTACAGCGCGTCTGGGCCAGATTCACCCGTGCGGATGCGGATCACTTGTTCAAGCGCACTAACGAAAATTTTACCGTCACCAATTTTTCCGGTATTAGCCGCTTTGCTAATTGACTCGACGACCTGGTCTAACAGACTGTCATCGATGGCTGCTTCAATTTTTACTTTTGGTAAAAAATCCACAACATATTCAGCGCCACGATAGAGTTCGGTGTGTCCTTTCTGGCGTCCAAAACCTTTAACTTCCGTCACCGTCACACCTTGCACCCCAATCTCAGATAGCGCCTCTCGAACGTCATCTAATTTAAAAGGCTTGATAATTGCGGTTACTAACTTCATTTTTTGTCTCCTTTAATTAGGGCTACCTGGTCTGGCAGACCACCACACCTTAGGGGTGAATGATGGCAATTTAACCGGTGTTGTCTGGTGCACTATGCTGATGCACAACTTTGGCACCTATCACCCCTCCAACGATTGCGTTTTTGTTGCTATCAACTGTGCAATAGCATGGGGTATGCCATGTGAGGAAATGTTATTTATAACAATGAGATATGCTGATTTTTGGGCTTTTTTTGTGGAGTGAAAGCGCACCATATTGGAATGTGCACTAATGTGGCGCACCGTGTTGGTGCATTGAGGAAGGTGGCACCTAAACAGACTTTGGATCAATGGTATTCTGATAAATTGACCGCCGGCAAGCGCGTTATTTAAGCCCTCAGTTAGATGCTGTCACTGGATGTACGTTATAATCCAACACGTAATAATCAACGATCGAAATACTTCATTAGATAAAGCTTGAGATAAACAAACCATGGCATTTAATCCCAAACAACTGGATGAGCTCACTGACCGGCTGATGGGTCTGCTGCCGAAAGGTGTCGTCGAAATGCAAAAAGACGTGGAAAAGAATGTCCGCGCCATGCTGCAAAGCACCTTCGCCAAGATGGACCTGGTCACCCGTGAAGAATTTGATGTACAAAGTGCCGTGCTGGCACGTACCCGCGAAAAGCTGGGAAAGCTGGAAAAGCAGATCGCCGAACTGGAAAGTAAATATTCACAGCAGTAATGCATTGCTGTGATAAATAGTTAGTGGTAATTTCAGCGCTGACTTTCAAATAACAATAATAAAACCAGTATTTGCTTTTCCAATTCCATGTCACTAGCCGTAGTCTACAGCCGCGCTCAAACCGGTATCGATGCACCGTTAGTTACTGTCGAAGTGCATTTATCCAACGGGCTGCCCAGCTTGTCCATAGTGGGCTTACCAGAGACGGCAGTAAAAGAAAGTAAGGACCGCGTGCGCGGTGCGATCCTCACATCCCGTTTCGAATTTCCTGCACGGCGTATTACTGTAAATCTTGCTCCCGCCGATTTACCTAAGGAAGGTGGGCGCTTCGATTTACCCATCGCCATCGGTATTCTCGCGGCTAGCGGCCAGATTCCACAAGAAGAGTTATCACAGTATGAATTTATCGGTGAACTCGCGCTAAGCGGTGAACTGCGCGGTGTCAAAGGTGTGTTGCCGGCCGCCATAAAAGCGCGTGATGCAAAACGTGCCTTGTTTGTAGCAACGGACAATGCGAATGAAGCGGGTTTGGTAAACGGGGTTAAAGTCTATGGCGCAGAACATTTACTGGATGTGTGCGCGCATATTAACAAACAACAGTTGCTGGATTTCTATAAACCCCAAAACATTTATCATCAAGCTGTTAATGAACTGGACCTGGCTGATGTGAAAGGTCAGCATCACGCCAGGCGCGCACTGGAGATTGCCGCCGCCGGCAGTCATAGCCTGCTGATGATCGGGCCGCCAGGTACCGGCAAGACCATGTTGGCCAGCCGCTTACCGGGTATTATGCCAAGTATGACTGAGCAGGAAGCGTTGGAGTCAGCGGCGATCGCCTCAATCAGTGACCAGGGTTTTTCCTTTATGCAATGGCGTAAGCGCAGTTTCCGCAATCCTCATCACACCGCGTCGGGTGTAGCGCTCGTCGGCGGCGGTAGTAATCCGCGGCCCGGAGAAATATCGCTGGCGCATCACGGCGTGTTGTTTCTTGATGAACTACCGGAATTTGACCGCAAGGTGCTGGAAGTCTTGCGTGAACCTTTAGAGTCCGGACGTATTACCATCTCCCGCGCCGCCAGGCAGGCGGAATTTCCTGCGCAGTTTCAACTGGTCGCCGCCATGAATCCCTGTCCCTGTGGTTACCATGGACATGCGAATGGCCGTTGTCATTGTACTCATGATCAAATTCAACGTTATCGTAATAAAATTTCCGGGCCGCTACTGGATCGCATCGACATGCACATCGAAGTGCCGCATGTGCCACGCCAATTATTACAGCAGGCAGACAATGAATCGGTGTTGGACAGTAAAACCGTGCGCGAAAGAGTGGAGCAGGCCAGGTCAATACAACTATTACGCAGCAAAAAATGCAACGCGCAACTGGTTAATCGTGAATTGGAGAAAGTCTGCAGTCTGTCAGCCAAAGACAGTGAATTGCTGGATCGGGCCATCGACCGTTTTGGCCTGTCGTCCCGTGCTTATCACCGCATCCTGAAAGTGGCGCGCACTATAGCGGACCTGGAACAAAGTGACAATATCCAAACTCCCCACCTCGCCGAGGCGATAAACTATCGAAAGCTCGACCGGCAAAGCACTGCCATCAATTCGTAATCGAATTAGAAACTGATTGATTGTTTAGTAACGGTGTTTCTATTGTTTCAGCGCCGTTTCCCCAGCAAAGAACCCAGTATTCCGCGTACAATTTGCCGGCCCAGAGAACTGCCAATGGAGCGGGCGGCGCTTTTTGTCATGGCTTCCAGCACGGATTGACGAGGACGCCCTGGCCCTCGAGTACTTTTCGTTGTAGCGGATGTTGCCGCAGGTTGTTTAACTTCAGTGGCGGCACGTTGTTTTAATAATTCGTAGGCCGACTCCCGGTCGAGAACTGTGTCGTAATGATCTTTTAGCGGTGAGCGTTTTAAATGTTTGCTGCGCTCATCGTCACTTAGTGGTCCGATGCGCGACTCCGGAGGATAAATCATTACCCGTTCTACCGGGGTGGGGCGACCGGCTTCATCCAGAAAAGAGACCAGGGCTTCACCCACTCCCAGTTCACTGATCACGCTGGCAGTATCGAGATCGGCATTGCTGCGAAACGTGTCTGCGGCGGCTTTCACCGCTTTTTGATCTTTGGGAGTGAAAGCGCGCAACGCATGTTGTACGCGGTTGCCCAGTTGCCCGAGGATGTCTTCGGGTATATCCAGGGGGCTTTGGCTCACGAAGTACACGCCGACACCTTTGGAGCGAATCAATCTCACCACCTGTTCCACTTTCTCGACCAGCGCTCTGGGCGCATGGTCAAACAATAAGTGGGCTTCATCAAAGAAAAATACCAACCGTGGTTTTTCCGGATCCCCGATTTCCGGCAACTGCTCAAAGAGCTCCGCGATCAGCCACAACAGAAACATGGCATATAACCGGGGCTGGGTCATGAGCGCGGTGGCATCCAGTATGCTGATTACGCCATTGCCGGAAAAATCCATCTGCATCAGGTCCGGCAAGGCGATTTGTGGTTCACCAAAAAACTGTTCTGCGCCCTGTTGATCCAATATCAGTAGCTTACGTTGTATGGCGGCCACACTGTTGGGGCTTAAGTTACCGTAGCTGCCTTGCAAGGATTTGCTGTTGTCCGCTATCCAGCTTAACAGGGCACGCAAGTCTTTCATGTCCAGTAACAGCAAACCTTCATCGTCTGCTATCTGAAATGCCGCGAACAAAACTTCGGATTGTGTTTCGTTGAGTTCCAGCAGGTTGGCCAACAGCCTTGGGCCCATGTCGGAGATCGTGGCGCGTATGGGATGGCCGCGCCGGCCATACAAATCCCACAGCAAGGTAGGGTAAGCGCGTGGACTATAGTGTTGCAGGTTGAGCCGTGCAATACGCTGGCGGACTTTCTCGTTGGGTGCAGCAGCTTTAGCGAGCCCGGAGAGATCTCCTTTTACGTCTGCCATAAACACAGGCACGCCGGCACTGGCAAAGCCTTCTGCCATTACCTGTAACGTGATCGTTTTTCCGGTGCCGGTGGCGCCGGTAATCAAACCATGACGATTAGCCATGCGCAGGATCAGGCTAACAGCCTGCTGTGGATTGGCGCCAATGCAAACATTATTCTGGTCCATAATGGGTTCTCTATTCTCCGTCGGCAACGGGTAGCAATGTTCGCGATTAATGTACTGGCAAGCGAAAACCTGGGCAAGCAATTTAATTTTTATTTTCGTCGCCCGGAGGATGGTATCTTATTTGTTTATGGGGATTAATCTGGCGTGCCGCGAATTAGACAGTCAAATGCTGCTTAACCAATGATTCGTTGAGTTCTTGCATTCTGCCATTGGCAACACTTCGGCCATTATTCATGATGACAAATTCTTCGCCCACCCGGCGTGCAAAAGGGAGTTTTTGTTCCACCAGTAATACAGTCAGGTTTTCTTCCTGGTTGAGTTTCAGGATAACATCACCAATTTGATGCACGATGTTGGGCTGGATGCCTTCACAGGGTTCGTCAAGAATTAATAACTTGGGTTCAATAACCAGGGCGCGGCCGATAGCGAGTTGTTGTTGTTGGCCACCGGATAAATCCCCGCCGCGGCGCTTCAGCATTTCCTTCAATACCGGAAACAATTCGAAGATGCGTTCCGGGATGACTTTCTTTTTGTCTTTTCTGGCCTGTAGACCGATTTGCAGGTTTTCTTCCACGGTCAGCTGGCCAAAAATTTCCCGACCCTGGGGTACGTAACCGATACCAATGTGCGCGCGTTTATCGGCGGGCAATTTGGCAATGTCTTCACCCGCAAATTCAATGGTACCGGACTTGATGGGTAACAAGCCCATGACGGATTTGAGCAGGGTAGTTTTGCCCATACCGTTGCGACCCATCAGGCATACGCAAGTACCGGCGCTGATATCCAGCGACACATCCCAGAGGGTGTGGCTTTCGCCGTAGTATTGGTTGAGGTCAGAAATCTTTAACATGCTATTCACCTAAGTAGACTTCTATAACCTTGGGGTCATTTTGTACCTGATCCATGCTGCCTTCCGCCAGTACACTGCCTTCGTGTAATACCGTGACCGTCCGTGCTATGGAGCGCACAAAATCCATATCATGTTCTACGACGACAACGGAATGTTCGCCGGCAAGGCTAGTCAGCAGTTCTGCGGTGCGTTCGGTTTCCTGGTGGGTCATACCGGCGACCGGTTCATCAACCAGTAATAAGAGTGGTTTCTGCATTAGCAACATGCCGATCTCCAGCCACTGTGTCTGGCCATGAGAGAGCAAGCCGGCGCGTAAATGCTTCAGGCCTTTAAGGCCGACAATTTCCAGGACTTCATCGATATGATCCCGTTGCTCGCCGGACAATCTGGCGAGCAATGTAGGCCACACCGATTTGTTGGTATGTAACGCAAGTTCGAGATTTTCAAACACCGTGTGGTGCGGGAATACCGTTGGCTTTTGAAATTTACGTCCGATCCCCACCTGGGCTATTTCATATTCGGACATGCGCGTCAGGTCCATGGTCTGCCCGTAAAACACCGTACCTTCATCGGGACGGGTTTTACCGGTGATACAATCCATCATGGTGGTTTTGCCCGCGCCATTTGGCCCGATAATGCAGCGCAATTCACCGTGATTGATATAAAGGGTAAGGTCGTTGATGGCCTTGAAGCCATCAAAGCTTACCGTCATGTTTTCTATATAAAGGATGGGGCCCTTTTTTATGTCTACGACACCCGGGCGTACGGGACGCACACCGGAAGTGAACGGAAAGCGTTCTTCGGCGACAAAGCCAAACACACGATCCCTACGCATGAATTCGCGAAGTTGATCAAGCTGGTTCATGACTCTGCCTCCGTCTTGGGTATCGCGCCTGCGTCAGGTGGTTTTGTTTCACTGCGTTTGCTTTTCAGCTTGCTGACCAGGCCGATAATACCTTTGGGTAGAAAGACAGTGACGACAATAAATAACGCGCCAAGAGCGAATAGCCAGACTTCCGGTAACGCGGCGGTAAAGTAGGTCTTGGCATAGTTTACGATGCCGGCTCCCAGCGCCGCGCCATAGAGTGTACCGCGTCCACCGACGGCTACCCAGACCACCAGTTCAATGGAGTTCAACGGTGAAAATTCACCAGGATTGATAATACCCACTTGCGGTACATACAACGCTCCAGCGATGCCTGACAAAACTGCCGAGAAGGTAAAGATCCATAATTTATAACTTTCGGTTTTATAGCCTACAAAGCGGGTGCGGTCTTCGGCATCGCGTATGGCAATAATGACGCGCCCGAATTTAGAAGTCACAATATAATGACAGGCCAGATATCCCAGCGCCAATGCAATCACAGATGCCAGAAACAAGCCGATGCGGGTACTATCTTCCTGCAAATTAAAGCCCAGGATATCTTTGAAATCGGTCAGGCCATTGTTGCCACCGAAACCCATTTCATTGCGGAAAAATGCCAGCATCAAGGCATAGGTTAGTGCCTGGGTGATAATCGACAGGTACACGCCGGTGACTCGCGAGCGAAACGCCAGCCAGCCAAACACGAATGCCAGCAAGCCCGGTACCAGCATTACCATCAGCATGGCGAACCAGAACATATCAAAGCCGTACCAGTACCAGGGCAGTTCCTGCCAGTTGAGGAATACCATAAAGTCTGGCAACTCGGGATTGCCATACACACCACGATCGCCGATCTGGCGCATCAGGTACATACCCATGGCATATCCGCCCAGCGCGAAGAACGCGCCATGGCCAAGGCTTAGGATGCCGCAATAACCCCACACCAGGTCCAGCGCAATGGCCAGCAATGCAAAGGTGAGATACTTGCCAAGCAGTGTAACGGTATAAGTCGATATGTGCAGGGCAGAGGACTCCGGCACGGCAAGATTGAAGATGGGAACAATAATGGCGAGTGCGGCAAGTATACCCAGAAAGATTGTGCCGCCCCGGTTGCTTGCGAATAATTGCGCGAATAGACTTTTATACTGCATTGGCTAGTTCTCCGCGGCCCGGCCTTTTTGCGGAAACAATCCGCGCGGCTTTTTCTGAATGAACAGAATGATAAATATCAGTACCAGGATTTTCGCCATCACTGCGCCGGACCAGGGTTCCAGAAACTTGTTAACTACGCCCAGTGACATCGCGCCGACTAATGTGCCCCACAAATTACCGACGCCGCCGAATACCACGACCATGAACGAGTCGATAATGTAAGACTGTCCCAGGTTGGGACCCACGTTGGTTAGCTGACTTAACGCAACACCGGCAACGCCGGCAATGCCGGAACCCAGGCCAAAGGTGAGCGCATCCACCCATTCGGTCTTGACACCCATGGCCCTGGCCATGGAACGGTTTTGCGACACGGCACGCACCTGCAGTCCCAGTGGGGTTTTCTTAAGAACGGCTAGTAAGGCAAAGAACACCATTAAACTGAAAATAATGATGTAAAAACGGTTGTAGGTGAGGGTAAACGCGCTGTTGATTTCCAGTGCGCCGCTCATCCATTGCGGTGTCTCCACCGAACGGTTAAGGGGTGAGAAAATGGTGCGTACCAGTTGTTGCAGAATCAGGCTGATACCAAACGTGGCCAGCAGGGTTTCCAGCGGTCGGCCATATAAAAAGCGGATGACGCCGCGTTCAATGGCGATGCCAAACAGGCCGGATACCAGGAACGCGGCCGGTATAGCAACAAACAATGAATACTCGATATAGTTGGGCATTAACAATTGCACGACATAAGTGGTGTATGCGCCGAGCATGATGAGTTCGCCATGGGCCATGTTAATCACGCCCATGACGCCAAAGGTGATCGCCAGGCCAATGGCCGCCAGCAACAATACCGAACCCAGGCTCAAGCCAAAGAAAATGGTTTCAGTCAGTTCGTAAAAGCCGCGCCGGTCTTTGATGGAGGTCAGCGCCGCGTCAGCAGCTGCGCGAATTTCCGCATCAGCTTCCAGAAATTCTCCCTGGTCATCTTTTTGGACCAGCCTGCTGAGATCGTTAAATGCTTCCGTCGCCAGGCTTTGGCCCAGTGTATTTATGGCGGTGAGGCGAACTGCTTTGTCGTCACTATTTAACTCCGACAGGGCAATAACGGTTTCCATGGTTTCCTTGACTGCACTATCGGATTCTTTTGTGAGCGCATTGCGTACCATCTCCGCGACATCGGGTGACGGGTCGCGCAGCATTTCCTTTACCGCGGCTAATCGAACCTCAGTATCTTTGTTGCCCAGGCTCAACTGGGCGATTGCGCCGCGAAGTTGCTTGCGCAGTTTATTATTTACAACAATTTTCTTCAGGCTGCTTTTTTCCACGATACCGATTTCTTTGTCGCTGACGACTTCGGTAGCGATGTATTTGTCATCCTTTTTGTCTACTAACACCACTACCTTATCGTCCTTGCGATAGTAGAGGTCACTGCCCAGCATGTATTTAAATAGTTTGAGTGTTCGTGGGTCGTCAAAGGATTGCAACGTCTCAATAGCTTTGCCCTTTTTGGTAAAGCTTTGCTGCGTCAGGTCTGCCACTGCTGACTGGAAAGGGTCTGAAGGGGCAATAGCTGTATCTGCATCTGTTGCTGTTAAGGTGGTTTGTTCTACGACGTTGGAGGTGGATTCTTCTGCTGTAGCGATGCCGGACATTAGCGGAAAGCAGGTGAATACGCAGGCAATAATTAGTGGCTTGGCGATAATGGTGTAAAAAGACGAATTCATAACTGCCATGTAACGCTTCTTTTTGTTGTGAATCATTTGTAATGAACCAGTCCCAATCCGTCGTTAGATACAGGGCGATTCCGTATATAGTTATCAAGGATTACGCTGTAAATCTCACCCTTGCCAATCGTGATCGAATTTAAAGTGTTTTGGGATCGGGGAATGCCCGTACTACGACATTCCCTTTTCCCGTCCTAAGGGTAGAGTTAAAGCTTTAGTAGTTCTGACCGGAACACTTCTTGGTCTTGGTGTTGTAGTTGCCGCACTTGATGGGCGCAGTCCAATCGGCAATCGTGTCCTTGCTGCCAGGCAGGAAGTCAGACCAGGCATCGCCGGGTACTGTACCTTCGGTTTGCCATACAGTTGCGAACTGTCCATCTTCCTGAATTTCGCCAATCAATACCGGCTTGGTCAGGTGATGGTTCTTCAGCATTTTGGCGGTACCGCCGGTGAGATTCGGTACTTCAATACCGATCATCGCCTGTTCTACCTTGTCAACATCCGTGGTCTTGGCTTTTTCCACGGCTTTCACCCACATCTTGAAACCAATGTAAGTGGCTTCCATGGGGTCATTGGTGACACGCTTGTCATCTTTGATGAATTTCTTCCAGGACTTGATGAAAGCTGCATTTTCCGGAGAGTCGACACTTTGAAAGTAATTCCACGCAGCGAGGTGGCCCACCAGCGGTTTGGTATCGATACCGGAAAGTTCTTCTTCACCTACTGAGAATGCAACCACCGGAATATCTTCTGCGGAGATACCCTGGTTACCCAGTTCTTTATAGAAGGGAACGTTAGCGTCACCGTTGATGGTGGAAACCACGGCGGTCTTTTTACCGGCTGAACCGAACTTCTTGATATCAGATACAATGCTTTGCCAGTCAGAATGACCGAAAGGCGTGTAGTTAATCATGATATCCTTTTCATCAACGCCCTTAGCTTTCAGGTAAGCTTCAAGGATTTTATTGGTAGTGCGTGGATACACATAGTCGGTACCGGCCAGCACCCAGCGTTTGACACCAATATCATTCATCAAGTAATCAACAGCAGGAATAGCTTGCTGGTTGGGTGCGGCACCCGTGTAGAAAACATTCTTGGAAGATTCTTCGCCTTCGTATTGAACAGGGTAGAACAGTAATCCGTTCAGCTCTTCAATAACCGGTAACACAGATTTGCGGGATACAGACGTCCAACATCCAAAAATAACATCAACTTTTTCTTTCGAGATCAGTTCGCGGGCTTTTTCCGCAAACAATGGCCAGTTAGAGGCTGGGTCAACTACGACAGCCTCCAGTTTCTTGCCTAAGACACCGCCTTTTTTGTTTTGATCTTCGACCATCATCAAAACGGTATCTTTTAGGGTGGTTTCACTGATAGCCATCGTACCGGACAAAGAGTGCAGGACGCCAACTTTGATGGTGTCGGCTGCTTGTGTTTGTGATACAAACAAAGCGATAGCCAGTGCCCACATCCATTTGGAAATTCTTGTTAATCTCATAAAGCTTCCCCTTCTAATTGATTGCTTTGTTAGTGCATTCGTTGGTACATAAGAGTACAAGCAATTGACGAATTCAAATTTCAGAAAAAAAGGGCATTACATGCATTGTGTTGATGTAATGCCCTTCCTAGAAAGTTAGTTGCTCATATTGGATAAGGTATATTTTTTACCTTATTAAATATCAAATCCAGAGCTTACTCCTAAGACAAATGTCATTGGCTGGCTGATACCATAACGGTCTTCGCCACCGATGATCCAGTCCAGGTTCATGTCAAAGCCAGAGCTTGCAATGGGGTGCGATAAAGACAGGGTAAGATGACGAAAGGCAGAGCTTTTTGCACCCAGGGTAAGCACGCTGTCTGGATCTGGTCGGCTTGGGGGAACATACTTGCCTGATTTTTCATACATATAATAACCAAGCGTAGCGCCAAGCGTAAAATCTTTAGGTAAGGAAAAATCGTAACCTAATGTCCAGTACATATCACCGGTATTGCCCCATGCAACATCATTGGTCAGGTAATTTACGCCAAGTGTGGCGCCTTTCCAGCTACCACTTAATTTAACTTCAAGACCATTGGCTTCCATAACGCCGATGTAGTAGTAATAGATCAGGCCTACATCGTAGCCGAAATCACCTGCTGTACCAGAATAACCAGCATAAATGTCATTTTCAAAACCTACGGCAGGACAGTCGTCAGCCTTCAAGCAACCATCTACAGAACCGGTGACGTTCCCATTGTCGTCGTAAGTATCGATTGTGGGACCGCTGGTATAACTTAAACTGGAACCCCAATATCCTACATACCATCCACTATTATCAGCGCTCCAATCTAAGCCACCTTGAACTGCGGCACCATCATTTTCGTAACCAAAACTTTCGGCGGCGGTAATACCACGTAGAACATACGCAGAATAAACACCGATATTTCCGGATAATTCTGCTTGAGCCACCATAGGCGTAGCCAATGCCGAAACCGCTAGTGCGGCCGCACCGGTGAGTGTTGTAAATCTTTTCGTTAGCTTCATTTGAGTCTCCCCAAGTTATTGTTACATCCAAGTTAATATTTAAGGGTTTAATGAGCTGACCGTGCGTTGCATCGACCTTTGCTCTAAAACAGCAAGCGTAGATAGCTCGTGCTTTGCATGGGCTATAGCATCGGTTGTGCCAAACGGGATTTACGTTTTAAGAACAGCGAGTTAAGGAGATTTTGAAGAGATTTAACAGGCTTGTAATAAAGTGTTATGCACTAAAATAATGCGCAATAAATTTTAAATGTTAAATGATGGGGCGATAATATGAAATGAAAATCGACTGCTTCGACAGAAAAACAGTTTGCTGAGTATCTATTCATGTGTTGCATTTCTGCATAGTGTTTATTGCCGATTTGTCTTATTCCGACAACATTCCTTTGTCGATGATAAAGTCTATGATGTTTTTTATTCCTTCTCCTTTTTTAAGATTAGTGAAAACAAAGGGACGCTCGCCACGCATTTTTATAGTATCGCGTTCCATGACTTCCAGTGATGCACCAACCAGGGGCGCGAGATCGGTTTTGTTAATTACCAACAGGTCGGACTTGGTAATACCTGGTCCACCTTTGCGGGGAATCTTGTCGCCTGCAGCGACGTCGATCACGTAAATGGTGAGATCAGATAGCTCAGGGCTGAAAGTTGCGCTCAAATTATCACCGCCACTTTCTACAAACACGATATCCAGGTTTTCAACACGTGTGTTTAATTCGCTCACTGCTGCGAGATTCATTGAAGCATCTTCGCGAATTGCAGTGTGGGGGCAACCGCCAGTTTCTACACCTATGATTCGATCTTCAGACAAAGCATGACTGCGCATCAAAAATTGCGCATCTTCCTGGGTGTAAATATCGTTGGTGACCACCGCGATTTGATAGTCATCGCGCATGGCTTTGCAGAGTGCGTCGACTAATGCTGTTTTTCCGGAGCCTACTGGGCCGCCAATTCCAATTCTTAATGCTTGTTTGCTCATTGTTTCCTTTCGCCATCAACAAATTAAAAAAAAATTATGACCTGAACAGTCTTGTATATTGTGTTTCATGTAATGCGCTGGCAATACCCAGGCCATGCGCTGCCATGCCAATTTCGTCATCAGTTAATCGTAAGCCGCGTTCTACGGCTTGCGGGATTTCATCAATAATTCTCGAAAGAATGCGCTGGCCCGCCGTTTGCCCCAGTGGAATTAATTTAATTGCTGCTGCAACCTGGTTTTCACTCCACGACCATAAAAATCCCTGGCAGGTTTCATTTAAACTGACTCGCCAGTGCGATGCCGCCAGGGCAAACATGGTGGCAAAGCTGGGTTGTTCGCTTTCGGGCCACTGTTTTGCCTGCTTTAATTCCAGGTCACATAGTAGTTGTTTTAATGCGCTACCGATTTGACGATCTTCCATTAATAACTCCCTGGACTCTCGCGATGCCTGCAGATAATTATTCCAGTAGATTACCTTTTCCATATCGTTGGTCATCCACGCATTATTAAGCCTCGACAGTATCGGTACATCCAGTGCTGATAGTGAATTATTTATGAGGCCAGTGATCCATTGCGCTGCTGTTTCTTCATTATTGACCCAGCTTTCCTCCACTGCGTATTCCAGTCCCTGGGAATACGCGAAAGCGCCTATGGGTAAAGCCGGGCTGATTAGTTGCCATAAGCGCAGGGTAGCAGAGGAGGAGGAATTCATTGCTGTCTTAATCGTGATGATGGTCAGAATGTTGGTGGCTGTGATGATAAGCACCAACTTCCGGCTCAAACGGCGCTTGCTCGTGAATGATGGTAAGACCCAGGGAAACCACCATGTCATCGAGTACGTGGTCTTTCAGGTAACGTATCCAGCCTTCACTAACCTGTAGCGGTACGTGGCGATTACCTAAATGATAACAGGCGCGTTGCATGGTTAATGGATCTGGTGCGGTGGCTGTGGTTACGGATTCCTGCGCGGCTTTCAGCTGGATGATCATGCCATTTTCTGCTTTTAAACAGTCGCCACCACGTAATACGTGACCACGGGGTAAAATGAGTCCTACTTCTTCCCCGGAATCGAGGTTCGCTTTCAGGCGGCTTTTTTGCCGCAGCTCAAACGGCAAAGACAGCGTTGCCTGTGCTGCTGCCGGTTGATCCAGAAGTTCGGTGACTTTGATTAATGCCATACGCTTACATGATGATGTCAGAATAAAAAGTAACGTTGCGCCAACGGTAATATATCGGCTGGTTCGCAGGTTAATAACTCGCCGTCGGCGCGCACTTCATAGGTTTGCGAGTCCACTTCCATTTTGGGTTGATAGCTGTTATGAATCAGGTCTTGCTTGCGGATGGTGCGTGTGTTGCTCACGGCTAGCGTGCGCTTGTTCAATTTAAGTTGTTCAGCGATGCCATTGTCCTTGGCGGCTTTGGATATGAATGTCACTGATGTTGCCGCGCGTGCCATTCCGAGCGCCCCAAACATGGGCCGATAGTGCACTGGCTGCGGTGTCGGGATTGACGCATTGGGATCACCCATGGGCGCCGCGACAATCATACCACCCTTAATAATGAGTGCTGGTTTCGCGCCAAAGAAAGCCGGTTTCCATAACACCAGGTCCGCCAGTTTGCCCGCTTCGATTGATCCTACCTCATGGGCAATACCATGAGTGATGGCCGGGTTAATGGTGTACTTGGCTATATAACGCTTGGCGCGGAAGTTATCGTTGCGGCTGCTGTCTTCTTTTAATGCGCCACGCTGTACTTTCATTTTGTGGGCAGTTTGCCAGGTGCGGCAAATCACTTCACCGATGCGCCCCATGGCTTGCGAGTCAGAGGCAATCATGCTGAAAGCGCCCAGGTCATGCAGAATGTCTTCCGCCGCGATGGTTTCTTTGCGGATGCGCGATTCCGCAAATGCCACGTCTTCCGCGATCTTGGGATCCAGGTGGTGGCACACCATTAACATATCGAGATGTTCATCGATGGTATTCACCGTGTAAGGTCGTGTGGGATTGGTGCTGGACGGTAACACGTTAGCTTCACCACAGGCTTTAATGATGTCCGGTGCATGCCCGCCACCGGCACCTTCGGTATGATAGGTATGAATTGCGCGGCCTTTGAATGCAGCGATAGTGTCTTCCACGAAACCGGATTCATTTAAAGTGTCAGTGTGAATGGCGACCTGGATGTCCTGTTCGTCGGCGACTGTTAAACAGTTGTCGATCGCGGCAGGAGTAGTACCCCAGTCTTCATGGAGTTTTAAACCCATGGCGCCCGCAGCAACCTGTTCCGTTAATGCATCCGGCATGCTGGCGTTACCTTTGCCCAGGAAACCAAAGTTCATCGGTAGTTCTTCCGCCGCTTGTAGCATACGATGGATATTCCACGGGCCGGGTGTGCACGTCGTGGCATTGGTTCCTGTTGCGGGCCCGGTGCCACCACCGATCATGGTGGTTACCCCGGACATCAAGGCTTCTTCCACCTGTTGTGGACATATAAAATGAATATGCGCATCGATACCACCTGCCGTGAGTATCAGTCCTTCACCGGCAATGGCTTCAGTACTGGGCGCGACGATGATATCCACGTTGGGTTGCACGCCGGGATTGCCCGCTTTACCTATGGCGGCAATGCGGCCGTCTTTAATGCCAACGTCGGCCTTGATAATTCCCCAATGATCGAGGATGAGCGCATTAGTGATCACAACGTCGACGGCTTCATGGGAAGTGGATTGACTCTGGCCCATGCCGTCGCGAATCACTTTGCCGCCGCCGAACTTGACTTCGTCGCCATAGGTAGTGCGGTCGGCTTCCACTTCAATAATAATTTCCGTATCGCCCAGACGTACCCGGTCACCCGTGGTGGGGCCATACATTTCTGCATATGCTTGCCGGCTGATTTTACCCATTATGGTTTGTCCTCCAGTGGCCCCATTACCTTGCCGTTGAATCCATAGACGTGCCGGTCGCCGGCGTATTCCACCAGTTCGATTTCCCGTTCCTGGCCAGGTTCAAAGCGTATCGCGGTGCCGGCAGGAATGTTGGGACGAAAGCCGCGGGTTTTTTCGCGGTCGAATGACAGGCCGCTGTTGGTTTCATAAAAGTGATAATGCGATCCTACCTGGATAGGTCGGTCACCGGTGTTGGCGACTTTGATCTGAATCGTTTTGCGCCCTGCATTGAGCGCGATGTCGCCGTCATCAATAAAGTATTCGCCGGGTATCATATGAATAGTCTCCCGTCTTGCATTAAACAATAGGGTTGTGCACGGTTACCAGCTTGGTGCCATCGGGAAAGGTGGCTTCCACCTGCACTTCATCGATCATTTCCGGAATGCCCTCCATGACATCATCGCGGGTTAACAACGTTGTACCATAACTCATGAGGTCGGCAACGCTTTTACCTTCGCGCGCACCTTCCATGATAGCGGCCGAAATATAAGCGATCGCTTCGGGATAGTTGAGCTTGATGCCGCGATCCTTGCGACGCTCAGCTACCAGTGCGGCAGTGAAAAGTAACAATTTGTCTTTTTCGCGCGGTGATAATTCCATGGGGCTTTCCTTAACAATTGCGTTTTATAGTAGTGAATAATCTAAAGTTCATGTGTTCCAGATTCGGGGTATACAAGCGTCAATGTTTTGCACATAGGGTCGTGCAATTTTCCATGCTTCGATAAATAAGTGTTTCGCTGTTTCTGCCTGTGGTCCCAGGTAACGGCAAACCATGATGTTGTCCACCAAGGTGGCGCTAAACAATTGCCCGGACTTGCCTTGCGTACAGACCTGCAAGTGTTCTCTTACGCTGGTGACCAGTTGTTGGTTGGCAGGTGTAACAATCATGGTACCCACTGTGGCATGCTTTGCAAGTCCCCAGGGCGAGGATAGCAATTCACTGTTGCCCTCAAATAGTGCACGTTCAATTAGTGAAGGTTTATTATTAATAGCGACTTCCAGTTTCTGTACGAATCGACCCGAATTGAATAACTCATCGCTCGCCTGTCTGCCCAGGCAGGTGATTTCCCAGCCAATGAATTTTGCGCCTGCGTCCAGGTTGACCCTGGTCTGGATCAGTGCGTTGGTCTGATTGAAAGCAATGGTTTCCTGTGGCAGCCATTCCAGTAGGCCGTCGTTGCTAATGTTGAAGGTTTGTATCTGTTGCGCGAGAGGACCAGCGGAACGATAAAATTTTGCGGCACCCGGCGTGGTAATTAGAGTATGGCTACCTTTATGTAAAAGAACGTCCAGGCTGAGATGATCGCCACCCACCAGCCCGCCGGGAGGATGCAACAAGTAAATATGGCAGGGCCTGCCTTCCGGGTAAAAGGGTTTCTGAATAACCAGGGGGCCCGAATGTTTTCTGTGGCTGATAATAGTGCGCTGTGTTCGATTTTCAAACTCTAATGACAGGCATGCTTTCCAGGATGAATGTGCTGTTGCGAGTTGCATCAATTGAATGCCCCGAAAACCAGATAACTGCCAAACACGATTGAGCTAGATGCAACAATAGCGCGCAAGGTTTTAACGAAGCCGCTGCCTAATTTCGACAACCAATGATATATACCGCCAAGAAGTCCACCAAACAGCAGCATGGCTAATAACACGCCTGTGCTGAATAGTAGCAAGTACGCAATGGCATAAGCGGGTGAACCGAGTTTGGCTAATGGAATCAATACCAGCAGCGGGGCAGAACCGGCTGTGCCGTGGAGGATGCCAACAAGCAAGGCGCCATGTTGGTGTGAATGAGGATCCTGATCATGTCGACGGTGATGGTGCTGATGCCAATGGGCATGCTCGGGAAGATTATCGTGATGATGGAAATGTAAATGGGTGTTTTTCGTTTTTAGTTCCCAGAGAATCCAGGCGCCAATCAAGATGAGCATGATGCCTACCGTACTTTCGGCATAGTGACTTAAACTGTGGGGAATCGCCATTCCCAGCAAGTAGACACAAGCACCAATAATAAGTAGCGATAAACCATGTCCGGTTGCCCAACGCAGACAAAAACGCAGGCTGTTGCGAAAACTGACCCGGGTACTGGCCAGGCCTGACACCGCCATGATGTGATCTGCGTCCAACGCGTGCAACATACCCAGGCCAAACGCCAGGGTTATCAGCGGCAGTAAGTCAGGATTTTCGATCATGATTACACTTCCGTTTGCTGTTACTGCGGGCTCATAGTATAGCCAGTTAGCAATTCCCGGTTCGTTAGTGAGGCGAGCGAAAAATTCTGTTAGGCTATTGTCGTTGTACTTTATTACAAGTAAAAAGAATTACAAGAAAAAAGACAATAAGAAGGAACGAGGGGATGAATTACACATATAAGTTACGCCTGCCGGTCGCTTTTATCATAACTATATATTGTACTGGGTTGTCTGCGTTGTTATGGGGATGCACAACAACAGGGCGCGGGGATGCAGATTCTGACCGCGGACTATCAGCGAGCAAGGAACAAACTTCACCAGCGTCATCCACTACGCCAATACCACAGCAGCAACAAACCGCTACATTGCTTGATGATGATAATGACGGCGTTGTTAATAATGGGGACGAATGTAAGAACACACCAGCCGATACCATCGTTGATATCAAAGGCTGTGCGCTGGATACTGACGGTGATACGGTGGCGGATTCCCGTGATGCCTGCCGTGGCACACCACGCGGAATAAAAGTCGACGCGCGTGGCTGCGGATTTGATGACGATCATGATGGGGTGCCCAATTATCGAGATCGCTGCAGTAACACTATCAGGGATGTCAGCGTTGATGGCAATGGCTGCGAATGGGACACGGATAATGACGGTGTTGTGGATAGCAAGGATTTGTGTGCCGGTACACCGCCCGGTGTGTTAGTGGAACCCATGGGTTGTCATGTTATCGAGGTGGTCACGCTATTGGGCGTGCATTTCAAGACTGGCAGTGACGAGTTAAGTGCCGGTGCGCAAAGGACTTTGCGCGGGGTAGCAACGACATTACGTGAACATCCTCGGATGCGCGTTGAAGTGGCGGGTCATACCGATAATACTGGTTCGGATGCTATTAACCAGCAGTTATCACTCAGTCGGGCGCGGGTAGCCACCCAATTTTTAGTGGATTTAGGGATTAGCTCTAAGGTACTGACAACAAGGGGTTATGCGGCGACGCAGCCTGTCTCCACCAATGACACCCAGGAAGGCCGTTCACTTAATCGGAGAGTCGAAATGCGATTTGTGGAAATTGACTAGCGGTCTGTGGCAGTATAAGTTCCACGTTTAGTTGATGCCTTAATATGGAGTTTAAGGTTTCACGCTACAGATTCGAAAGGGAGTTGGACTTAAGTCAATGAATCTATTAACCGTTCTGAACAGTTCGTTTGGGCTCTCGCTGGAACAGATTGAACAGGGGCTCGTGCTGCGTGCTAACAAAGTGTACGCGGATACGTACTACATTGAAGACTGGCTCAAGGACGAAAAACTAATTCCGGACTGGGCAAGCCGTGCCGCAGCTAGTTGGTTAATTGAGATGTGGTTATCCGAACGCGATGCCTGTAACTCATCCGAATTGCTGAAAGTCGACGAAAAATATACGCGATTGTTACGAGATTTCAGTTTAAGCGATATCATTGCAATGCGCAGTGAGTTGTCTCGTCCATCGGGAATTGGGCAACAATAACAAAATATATATAACAACAACTTATCATTGCAGTATTTTCACTGGCTGTAATCAATTGGGGCTTTGCCACCAAACCGGTTCGGGTTGACAAAATTTGACCAAGTCTGGAATAATGCCCGTCCATTAACTGTAGCCAATATTTTAATTATTTAAAACAATAGCTTATCGCAAGCGGCCGTTTTGAGGGATTCGGGATATGTTGGATTTGCAAATTTTTATTTTTAATCTGGTGTTTATTAGTGTTTTTGTTTTCTTCCACCTGATTGCCAGCGTATAAGCTTTATTAAACGCTTTTCGTCAGTGAATAAGGATTCCGCTTTTCAGTCATAGACTGCTCGTCTGCTCCTGCCGGCAAGAAAAATCTTCCCAGTTATCACTCGGTTTTTCGCCTCCGCCACCATCTGAGGATTCGTGTTCTCAGCATGTTGAATTTATGTTACGGTGGCTGCTTCAGTCCATACTTACAAAAAGAGGCTTGAAAAAGCCATTTATTCAATGGGTTATCCTTTCTTATGTCGTTCATTAACGTAAAGCCTATTACCAGATGCTTGCTGTTGCCGCTGGCGTTACTCTTTGCCGCGTGTGATGCGCCAATGCCGAACCTTGATCTGGAACCGGAAGTAAATAAACTTTTTTCCAGTTTACAGGCCAAAGACTATGAAACCGCACTCGAGTCTTACTCTGAGGACTTTTATAAAGCGTTCCCCCGGGAAGCGTGGAAATTGCGCTTGCAACAATTTATAGAGGTGATGGGTCCGGTTGAATCCTTCAAAATTCGAAACCGCCAGGCGGATACCCGCTACAGCGGTAAGTTTTTTATCTATCAATTGGAAACCGTCCACGAAGGCGGTAAAAAAGCGCGTCACATTGTGACATTTATACTTCCCGTTGACGGGAGCGGCGTGAAACTTGTCGCGCACAAAATTACTGCGAAAGGCTTTGGGTAGTGCTTGAGCAATGTTGGTTCGCCTCCATGTATAGACGAACCGAAGTGCATTCGTATTATAACGGGTGTGCAACATAATGTTGATTTTCCCCTTCAATCAAAAGTGAGCTATGAGCCAGCAAAAATTTATCTTTGTCCTGATCTTTGTTCTGTTAGTTACCTGGTTGGGAATCAGTGCGACCATCGGGATGGCGGCACCGGCGCCAAAAATGCGCGCAGCACCGGTGGTTGTCGCACAAGCCAAAGCTACGACACTGGCGCCAGTCACCTGGATGGCCGGTACGGTGATCAGCCGGGACGATGCCAAACTGGCAACCGAAGTTGAAGGACGCCTGAAGAAAGTGCTGGATGTCGGCGTGCGTGTCAAATCCGGTCAGGTGGTGGCAACCATAGATAGCACATTTGTAGATTTGCGTATTGAAGAATTGAAATCTGCAGTGGAGCGGGAAAAGGCGCGGCTGATATTTTTACGCGAAGAAGTGAAACGGTTACAGAGACTCGCCAAACAGAATAACGCCGCCAAGACCCTGTTGGAACAGACGCAGGCCGACCGGGAAGTTGCGCACAATGAACTGGAAATAGCCCGTACCCGTTTGCGTCAGGCTGAAGAAGAAAAGTGGCGTCACCGGATTCGCGCACCGTTTGACGGCGTGATTGCAGAACGTTATCTGCAGGCTGGCGAACGGGTTTCCGAAGGTGGCGCGGTGGTGCGCTTAATCGATCCGACAACAATGGAAGTGCAGGCGCGGGTGCCATTACAGTCCATTAACTATGTTAACGAAAACAGTAAAATTAATTTACAGGTTAGTTCATCACAAGTTGTGGAAGGAAAAGTGCGTGTAATCGTCCCAGTTGGTGATGAACGTTCGCGGCTGATGGATTTGCGCATTAGCTTTTCCGATACGAACTGGCGCATTGGGCAACCGGTACGTGTGGCATTACCCACTGCGGTACCCAAAGAAGTCCTTGCAGTCCCGCGTGACGCCCTGGTGTTGCGTCGCAGCGGCACATCAGTTTACCGCGTTAACGGTGACAATAAAGCGGAAAATATACCAGTGCAGGTGGGTGTAGCCTCCGGTGATCTGGTGGAAGTAAACGGAAAACTGAATCCCGGCGACGATGTTGTGATACGCGGAAGTGAGCGTTTACGTCCAGGCCAGGATGTGAGTGTTATCGCCAACTAAGCTGTGTTCCTGCTGATCTATCGATAAAGGACTCAATCGCCGTGCAATTGACTCGCCTTTCACTTAGTAATCCTGTCGCTGTCGTGGTCGCGGTGATACTGGCGATCATATTCGGTTCGCTCAGTCTTGATCGTTTACCCATTCAGCTCACCCCGGAAGTAGAAACTCCGGAAATTACCATTAAAACTCGCTGGCGGGCAGCGGCGCCGGAAGAGGTGGAAGCGGAGATCATCGAACCACAGGAAAAAGTATTCCGTGGTTTGCCCGGCATGACCGAACTGCTGACGAAATCAAAGCAGGGTGAGGGCGAAGTCACGATTACTTTTTCCGTAGGCACCAACCTGGAACGCGCATTACTGGAAGTGTTGAATCGTCTTAACCGCGTGCCACGTTATCCGGACGATGCAGAAGAACCCATCATCAGTACCATTGGCGGCGATAGCCGTCCGATCGCCTGGTTTATTGTCAAGCCCATCGAAGGCAACGACCGTCCTATTGCCACTTATCAGGATTTTCTCGAGGAAGTTGTTCAAACCCGTTTCGAACGTGTGACGGGTGTGGCGTTATCGGAAGTGCGGGGTGGTCGTGAACGGGAAGTGCGTGTCACTTTTGACCCCTACAAAGCCGCAACACTGGGTGTGCAGCTCCCCGTCGCAGCCGAGTTGGCGGGTAGTGGCAAGGATGTTTCTGCCGGTGATACCTATGTCGGTAAGCGACGCTATGCCATCCGCTTCGCCGGCAAGTATGACGTCGACAAACTGGGCGAAATGATCCTGGAATGGCGTGATGGTAAGCCTATTCAGTTGCGCGATGTGGCAGATGTGGAAATCCGTTATGTTGATCGCAACAGCTTTGTCATTCAAAACAGTGAACCAGCCATGGCGGTCAACGCCCATCGGGAAACCGGTGTGAATGTGCTGGAAGTGATGGAGGGATTGCGGCAAGCCACGGAGGAATTGCGCGAAGGTCCCCTGAAGCGCGCCGGTCTCACCATGACCCAGGTGTACGACGAAACCAAGTACATTGATCGCTCCATTGCCATGGTGCAAACCAACCTGGCGCTGGGCATTATGCTCGCTATTGGCGTTTTATGGTGGTTCCTGCGGCGCTTTCGCGCCACCTTGATGGTTGCCCTGGCGATTCCCAGTTCGGTGGTTACCAGTTTTATTTTACTGGATGCCGCGGATCGTACCCTGAATGTGATTTCCCTGGCAGGACTGGCGTTTGCAGTGGGTATGGTGCTGGATGCAGCCATCATCGTTTTGGAAAATATTGTGCGGCTCAGGGAAAAAGGCGAATCACCTGATACTGCATCACTGCATGGCACAACCCAGGTCTGGGGCGCTCTGTTGGCATCCACAGCAACAACTGTTGCGATCTTTTTGCCGGTGGTTTTCCTGGAAGACGAGGCGGGGCAATTGTTTGCCGACCTGGCATTAACCATTGCCGTGGCGATTTGTTTTTCGTTGCTGGCAGCGGTAACCATATTACCCACCGCTGCCCAGCAATGGTTGAAAGGCAAGATGCAGGACGATCCTCATACAAAATGGTGGGACGGTATCAGTAACGGTATTATGAATATCACCCGCACGGCACAGTTGCGCGTGATGTGGATTGCACTGTTAATTTCTGTGCCTTTGATTGTTGGTTTTTTACTGTTACCGGATCGAGATTATTTACCACAGGGTAACCGTAACCTGGTGTTCGCTTTCATCTTGCCGCCACCTGGCGCCAATATTGATTTTCTGGAAAAGGAAATGGGTCAGGTGGTTGCTGAACGTATGCGACCCTATATCGATGGCAAGAAAGATCCCCATGTGAATGACTACTTTTTTGTGGCGTTTGGCAGCGGTGCTTTTATGGGAGCACGAACCAAAAATGATAACGACACTGACAAACTGGTGCCTCTGATTAACGGGGTAGTGCAGGGTTTTCCTGGCACCATTGCTTTTGCCAAGCGAACCTCTCTATTTGGGAAATTTGGTGGCGGGCGCACCATTGATGTGAATATCCAGGCACGCAATGTTGAAAGCTTGCTAACGGTGGCGCAAACAGGTTTTGGTCTGATATCGCAGAAAATTCCCGGTTCAAAAATCCGTCCGTTCCCCGGGTTGGATCTGGCAGAGCCGGAGATTCGGTTGATCCCTGATGAGCGGCGCATTGCCGAAGTAGGCTGGAATCGTGCCGTGATGTCGGGTGTAGTGCGCGCCGTGGGTGACGGATTGTATGTGGGTGACTATTTTGACGGTGATCAGCGTCTGGATATTATTTTACGCAGCCAGGAATGGACATTGCCGGAACAACTCGAAAGTATTCCCCTGGCAACGCCCAATGGTGGGGTGTTGCCGCTGAATGAATTAGTGAAGGTGCTGCAGACCGCAGGGCCTGATGAATTGCGTCGCATCAATCGTCGGCGGACCATCAGTCTGCAGGTAACGCCGCCTGAAGATATGCCCCTGGATCGCGCGATTAGCATTATGAAACAGGAAGTTGAACCGGTACTTACCGAGATGTTGCCCGAGGATGGTGAAATAAACTATACGGGTACTGCCGATCAACTCGGTGTTGCCATAAAGAGTCTGGGTGGTTCGTTCATTCTGGCCATTGTGATTTTGTACCTGTTAATGAGTGCATTATTCCGATCGTTTAAGGACAGTTTTCTGGTGCTGCTGGCAATACCCCTGGCAACCGTGGGCGGCGTGATTGCGCTGAATTTGATTAATCTCGTTACCTTTCAACCCATGGATCTATTAACCATGATTGGTTTCATTATTCTGCTGGGGTTGGTGGTGAATAACGCGATCCTGCTGGTGCACCAGACACGGGAAGCAGAGCGCGAAGGGCTGGCGCGTAAAGACGCGGTACACCAGGCGGTAAGAATGCGCTTGCGGCCTATTTTGATGAGTACCCTCACCAGCATATTCGGTATGTTACCGTTGTTGTTGATGCCCGGCGCAGGTACTGAGCTCTATCGGGGCATTGCAGGTGTGATCGTTGGGGGAATGTGCGTCAGTACAATTTTTACATTGATACTGTTGCCGAGTCTGTTGCGCATGGGTGAAGGTTCAAGCAAAACGCTTACTGGGGCGGTTCAACCGCAGGTCAAAACAGAGTTTAGTTAAGGTTCTGCGCGAGAACAAAATAAGCTACGCCCAGTAATGCGCCCATTACTATAACTGTTAGCATCATTCTGCTCGCGATTGATGATTTTACACTGGTGGATTTTGCAGAATATTGTGCGTTGAGTTCCGGGGTATTGGATTTCATGCCGGCGGCATTCATATCCATTAAGGTAAATTCCTGGTAGTTATCGAGCAGTGCTTTTAATTCTGCACAATCCGCATCGTCGTTGGTCAGCCAGCGTTCTGCCGCTGCTTCGCCGTCATGATAGATATTTTCCAGTAAATAGTATTTTTCCATCATGCGGTTGGTGGAACTCACCAATCCTTCCCCGCTGTGTTGCGGCAACTTGAATGCATCGCACATAACGTTGCATAAATATTTATTTACCAGCTGCACTGGTACGGTGGACTGTTTTCCCAATTGCTGTACGGCGCCATAGAGGAAAGCGGCGATCGCAAAAAACTGGAAGGAATTTTTTTTGATCGACGTGGTGTCAACATAGGAAAGTTGCGCCTTGGCAAACGACGTTAAAATTTTCTGGGTGTCGTCAAAACTGTTTTTAACCTTGGGTATTGCCATAT
>Ga0209742_10000352_pt1 | contig 24926 bp, 22 predicted proteins | sample DeeMarSeWOR38_10_FD_187462 | JGI IMG/M metagenome (GOLD analysis project Ga0209742, IMG submission 187462) | Marine sediment microbial communities from White Oak River estuary, North Carolina - WOR-3-8_10 (SPAdes) (version 2) | ecosystem: Environmental > Aquatic > Marine > Intertidal zone >... | reverse complement strand
TTCACTGAGCGTTTTGAGCTCGATATTTAAATGCCGGCCGACCTCGACCAGTTTCGGTGAAATAATTCACATGGCGCAGTCGTTGGTGGGAAAGGTCTTATCCAGCTGGGACATCACGCCGCCGATGGATGAGCCTTTTTCGACCAGATAGACGTAGTAACCTGAATCTGCCAGGTCCAGCGCCGCCTGCATACCGGCAATACCGCCACCGACGACCATTACCGATCCGACAACTTCTTTTGGCATGAATCTACTCTCCTCAAATAGTTTAGCAACTATCTGTAATTATTAAATACTATTCAAAAACTTCCTATGCGCTGCAAATTCCAGAAAAGTCTGACAGATTATATGTTTAGGGCATATTTGTCAATGAGTTTCAGCGGCGAATCCGGCGAAAATTCCGATAAATTTCCGATCGTTAATCAACAAATGAATTTTAATCAGTCGATCAAGTGGCGCCATAAACCCTCGCAACACTTCAACCGTGATGCCGGGTGTTTCAAAGGCCGTTTTATACCCTACTATTTTAATATGGTATAATATCAGCAGCTTAAGTTGCAATTGGGAATGCAATCAGGTATAAGGTCTGACTCGAATTGTCAACCTTCAATTTTTTAAAATTTGAAACGGTCAACCTTGGTTTAAAGGAGATGCACCAATGCGGCAAGGGTTGCTTTTCATTCCGGCGGCATTTGCGGTCGCCTGTCTTTTACCGGTAACGGTCCATGCGCAGGAAGATATGATTGTCATTGATAACGAAGCTTTTGGAAATCCGAAGCGACCACCGGCTGTTTTCAGACACGACCTCCACAATGAATTGGCGCGGATCGAAGAATGTAATGTTTGCCACCATGTCTATGAAGATGGTAAACAGATGGAAGATGAGTCATCCGAGGACCAGCGCTGCGTGGATTGCCACGAACTGCAGGATATGGGTCGTAAACCCGGCCTGATGAAGGCCTTTCATTATAATTGTAAAAACTGCCACCGTGCAAAAAAGAAAGGTCCGCTCATGTGCGGGCAATGTCATGTCAGAGATCTTCCTGCTGAATGAAGTATAGGATTTCGGGAAATCCTGTCTAAAAAATCAAGCGTAATCATTTCCGATCCATGAAATCTGCAACTGTTAAGCCCAAAATCATTATCATCTGCGGTCCGACCGCTATCGGCAAGACAACCGTTGCCATTGATCTGGCACAGGACTTCGCGGGGCAGATCATCGGGGCGGATTCCATGCAGGTTTATAAGTATATGGATATCGGTACGGCCAAGCCCACGGCTGAAGAGCAGGGCCGTGTGTTGCACCATATGGTCGATATCGTTGAACCCGATGAACCCTTTGATGCCGCCCAATATGCCGAATGGGCACGGGCAAAGATTATCGCACTGGATCAGCAAAAGATTACGCCCTTTGTGGTCGGCGGAACGGGGCTTTACATCAAGGCGCTGGTGTATGGCCTCTTTGACGAGAACACTTCGGATCCGAAGGTCCGCGCCAGATTGAAAGCAGAGGCTGAAGCCCGTGGGATCGAATATTTGCACGAACGCCTCAGCCGGATGGATCCTGCAACCGCCGCACGGCTGCACCCCAATGACAGCTACCGCATCCTGCGAGCCCTTGAGGTCGTGGCAACAACCGGTCAGGCCATTTCAGTGCACCATCAAAAACACGGGTTTTTAGAGCAGCCCTTTGAGATTTTAAAAATCGGTCTGAATATAGACCGCACGCTCTTGTATGAGCGGATTAACCGCAGGGTTGATGCCATGATCGCGGCCGGATTTCTCCAAGAGGTCAAAGACTTGCTGGCACGGGGGTATTCTGCGGATCTTAAATCCATGCAATCCATCGGCTATCGCCATATGGTGGATTTTATTGATGGCCGACTCAGCTGGGCAGAATGTGTGCGCACCCTCAAACGGGATCACCGGCGCTATGCCAAACGCCAGCTCACCTGGTTTGGTGCCGATCCGGAAATTATCTGGAAAGAACCGGGGCAGGTTGAAGAGATTCAACTATTGATAGAGAATTTTCAGAGCAACTGAAGAAAGGCCCGGGCATAAACACTTTATTAGAATCCTGTCAGTATCTATTTGATCACCGGTTCTGCTTGCATTTCTTTTCTTAACTCGCGCTTTAATACCTTGCCGACCGCGCTGGTAGGAAGTGCATCCTTGAACTCAATTATCCGGGGGACCTTGTACGGTGCAACCTTCTCTCGCATGTATTGCGTGATCCTTTCCTTCGTCTCGGCGCTTTTCTCTATTCCGGGTTTTAATACAATGGCAGAGGCGACGATTTCGGAACCGGGTCGATTTGGATCCGGCAGTCCGATGGTGGCGGCGATGTCGATGTCCGGGTGCTCCATCAAAGCCTCGTCCACCTGGCGCGTGAAGACATTGAATCCGGAAACAAGCACCATATCTTTCAGCCGGTCGACGACATAAAAGTAGCCGTCTTCATCCATTTTGCAGATGTCTCCGGTGTAGATCCAACCGTCTTTTAATGTTTTCGCGGTTTCCTCCGGCTTCTTGTGATAGCCCAGCGTAAATACCTGGGGGCCCCTGGCCACAAACTCTCCGGGTTCTCCCACCGCAACGATTTCGCCGCTCTCGGGATTGACGAGCTTGACATCGGTATCGGGAAGCGGAATACCCACGGACCCGGCTTTCTTCTTGCCGTAGAGGGGAAGAGCGGTGGTCACCGGGCTGGTTTCAGTCATCCCCAGGACTTCAATGAGCTTTCCTTCACCGACGGTGGTTTCAAATTTTCTCAGATGTTCAGCGGGGAAGGGCGCTGCACCACTGATGAACCATCTGACGTTTGAAAAATCGAGTGATCTGAATTTGGGTTTTTTTAGGAGCTCGAGGAAAATCGTGGGCACGTTTATGATACCGGTCGGCCTGTGCTTTCTGATGGCCGAGATGATGAAATCCGAATCCCTCGGATTGGGGATGGCAACCTGGCCGTAGCCCATTGCCATGGAGACCATGGCCAGCGCGAGTCCGGCCAGGTGAAATAAAGGAAATGCCGAAAGAATGAAATAATCCCCCACCTTGAGGTCCAACCACACCTGCATTTGCATGAGATGGTCGGCAATGTTTTTTTGGGTAAGGACTGCCCCTTTGGGCACGCCGGTGGTGCCGCCCGTATACTGCATCAGCATGGGGTCCTTGAGGCTGGTCTGCACTTCAATTGCATCACCGGGCATGTCGCTTAGGATTTCCATAAAGCGCACGACTTTTTTCCCGGCGATGTTGGTAAGCGCTGCCGATGGAATTTTTTTCAAAAGTTTGCCCAGGAGCTTTTTAACGGGTGGGAGGAAATCAGCAATTTGCGTTACAACCACCGCTTTGACGCCTGAGTTTTGACAAGCCGCGGCAGCTTTATCAAAAAAAATATCCAGCGTGACCAGCAATTTCGCATCGGAGTCATTCAGTTGATATTTTAGTTCCTTGGGCTGGAGCAAGGGGCTCACACCGGACAGCACGCAGCCGGCTTTCAGTATGCCCATGATGGCGATATAATAGGCCGGCAGATTGGGAAGGTGAACACCCACGGTGTCGCCGGGCTGCAAACCGGTGCTTTCCAGAAAATAGGCAAATTTATTGGAAAGACGATCCAACTCGATGAACGTTATTTCCGTTCCCATATAGTTGACGGCAACTCTATCAGGAACGCTCTGCGCGGCCTCTCTGAAATACGATAAATAGGTTTTTTGCGGATATTCTAATTTAGGCGGGACATGTTTGTCATAAAACTTCAACCACGGTTTTGCTGAATAGGGGTCTGGCATCGCAGCACCTCCCTTATAAGGGTTAGAAGTGGTTTCAAAACCTCATCTCCCCGCTTAATAAAGCGGGATTTCGCATCTATTTAAAAGATGATTTAAGGGGCTCAAAAGGCTCCAATGGCTGCATTCTCCCGCCTATGGTGAAATACTCACGTACTTCCGTGGACGCCCCGTTTTCAACCCGGGCGGGGCGCCTTGCCCTTGTACCTGATCTGAGGTCTTGAAATTGCTTCAGCGAACCTGTTGGGTTAGGCCCGGCGTCAACCGGTCGCCGGGCGCAAAAACGATCGAACCCGATTCAACGACACTTATTATTTTAAATCAGCTTGTAAGCCCTCGGCCCAGTCCTTGAAATAGGGATCTTCTGATTGCAGCGCTTTTTCCACATACCCTTTTGCTTCGGCCTTATTTTGATCTCCGCCCATCTGTATTAAAAGTTCTGCCAGAAAAAGCTGGGCTTCGGTGTTGGTGGCGAAGTAGGGGGTTTCCTGGTATTCCCGGTAATAAGCCAGAGATTTTTTGCGGTCGCGCATCGGCCAGGGCAGAACCGCCCAGAAACGCCCCAGTGACAGCATCGGGCCGCCTTCTTTATACATTTTGTTGATCTCGTAGGTTTTTTCGAAGCTTTGCTGGGTTTTGTCTTTCAAGCCTTCTCTCAAGGCGGTGAATATGCTGACACCATCGGAATAAACGCCGACGTTCAAACCGTAGTAATAATGCCCCTCAGGGCGCTCTGGTTTCAATTCGATAGCCTTCTGGGCATACTGCATCCCGGCCTTGCCGTATTGGGCGCAAATATCCTCCCAGCCTTCGACGCCTTTCTTTCTGGCTTTGTCGGCATACTCACGGTGGGCCCGGGCAGTCTTCCAGTTGGCCTCATAATCATCGGACTGCTGCGCAACAGCCTTTAGATACAGGTCGATGGATTTTTTATAATTTTCAACTCCCCCTTGATCAAAAATTTTGTCGGCTTCCGCCAGTTCGTCTGCTGTTGCCACCCAAAATGGACAAGCCAGAAAAATTGCCGCGATCGCCGCACACCAGATGTATCTTTTCATTCTCAGACCTCCTCAAGTTCAATTTTTTGATTATTAAAACGCAGAGAAAATCTCGAAATACATTTATCACCCATTTTGATATTTTGAAATTCGAAATTCGAAGCACGAAATTCGAAACAAATACAAAATCCTAATTTCCCAATGATCAAAACTGAGAAGAATGATGATATCTTTTGCTTAGATAAGTCGTGATCGTTTTTCTTTAAAACATTAGAGTTTCTGTCATTCGATATTGTTTCGTCCATTTATATTAAATCAGGCGATATTTGGATTTCGAATTTTTTGGGTCCATGCTTGGATCAATTTTATTTATACTTCAAAGTTGCCATTCTTGCGATTAAATAGTTTAGATGACCTCTATGGCGCAGGCCATCGATACCCCGCCGCCCCCGCAAAGGGTGGCAAGTCCCAGGCTTTTGTTTTTCTGCTTCAGCGCGTGGATCAGCGTGACGATGATGCGGGCGCCGGTGGCGCCTACCGGATGCCCCAGCCCGATTCCCGAGCCATTGATATTGGTGATCTCCCGATTCAGGCCCAGCTCTTTTTCACAGCCCAGGTATTGGGCGGCAAAAGCCTCATTGATTTCAATCAGGTCAAAATCTTTCAATTGCATGCCGCTGCGCTTCAGAAGATCGGCCACCGCGGGCACCGGCGACAGCCCCATAACGGATGGATGACAGCCGCCCTTGCCGGTGGCCTTTATTTTTGCCAGTGGCCGGATGTTTAGATCTTTGGCTTTATCGGCGGACATGATGACCATGCCGGCCGATCCGTCATTTATGCCGCTGGAGTTGCCGGCGGTCACTTTGCCGATGTCCGCTACAAATGCCGGCGGCAGCTTCTCAAGGTCGGCCAGCGTCAGTCCCGGTCTGAAATGCTCGTCTTTATCGAAAATGATGGATGCTTTTTTTCTTTGCGGAATTTCCAGCGGAATGATTTCATCTTTAAACGAGCCGTCCTTGGTGGCGCGTTCAACATTGTTGTGGCTGCGCAAAGCGATGTCATCCATTTCTTCCCGGCTGATATTAAGATGCTGAGCGACGAATTCTGCCGTGTGCCCCATAATATACGGTTTGCCTTTAAAAAAGGAGAGCGGCGGCCTTGTGGAATCCACCGGGCCGTCTTCGGGATGCGGTATGATGTGGGATCCGCAATGCAAGCCGCGGATTAAATTGTCGATGCATGCCTGGTCCTGCAACCGGTAGCCCCAGCGGGCACCCGGCAGCGAGTAGGGTACACCGGACATATGCTCGACTCCCCCGGCCAGAATGACATCTGCCATGCCGGCCTGAATCATTGCCATGCCGGAAAGAACGGCCTCCATACCGGAAATGCAAACCCGGTTGATCGTAACGGCCGGCACGCTATCCGGTATGCCGGCTAATAGCGCGGCAATGCGGGTCACATTTAAGGTGTCCACCGGCTCCATGCAGCAACCGTAGCGCACATCTTCGATCAAGGCGGCATCGATACCGGCTCTTTCCAGCGCCGCTTTCATTACTGCACTGGCAATGGTAGCGGCATGACTGTCTTTTAAGGTACCGCCAAATGCCCCGATGGCAGTCCGGCAGGCGGAAGCGATCACAACGTCTTTCATGTTTGGCTCCTTTAGTTACGCGTTGCGAGTTGCGGGTCAACAAAAAAGTACTGAGGACTGAGGTCTGAGGACTGAGTAAAAAACCTGATCAGCACCCGGCGATTACGACACGACGTGTCGTTTTCCGGCCTGAGTGTTCCTCCTGAGGCCGCGACGTGTCCTTTTCCGGCCTGGCTGGCACGGATAGCTTCGTCCTTTTCTATTCAGATAGACCGCAGTCCTCAGCACTCAGTCCTCAGTTCTACTTTTTTAGCCCCCAAACGAACGTTCGTGAATATCGATCGCTGCGGGATGAGATGCGGCGATGGCGTCCATTTTGCCCATGGTCGCCGGCAGCATAGAATTGATGAAAAATTCGGCGGTTTTTAGCTGACCGTCATAGAAGGCCGCATCTTTGCTTTTGGCCACCTCGGACTGAATTCGCTCCTTATCCGGGCCTCCGGCAAGTTTCTCCAGTTGCGGTGCGGCCACCGCCGCCCGCCATAGAAGCATCCAGGCCGTAATCACATCGCCGATGACATCCAGAAACGGATGCGCGTAGGCAAATGCCAGTTGCATATCTTTTGAAAGGGCGGTTTTGCTGATATGCAGGGCGATTTCGCTGAGTCGGTTTAAGGCCTTTTCAACCCGGGCGGCGTCGTTCTTCAGGCGCGGCACTTCTCCAGCGCTCACAACTGCAGTCTTGATTTCATTGAGAAAATCGATAAAGACCGTGCCCTTTTTCATCCCCAGCTTGCGCCCCAGCAAATCCACGGCTTGAATGCCATTGGTGCCTTCATAAATACTGGTGATCTTACAATCGCGGTAAAGCTGTTCGACCGGATACTCTCTGGTATAGCCATAGCCGCCATGGACCTGAATGGCCTGTTCGCAGACAAACTGCCCGCGTTCACTGCAGTAGGCCTTGATAACCGGAGTCAGCAATTCAATAAAATCATTGTAGCGTTCTTTTTCTTCGCGGCTTTTTGCAGAGGATCTTTTGTCAAAACAATAGGCGACGTAATAAACAAAGCTGCGCATACCGTCCACATACGCTTTCATCTGCAAGAGCATCCGCCTGACATCCGGGTGGCAAATGATCGGCACCTGAGGGGCTATCGGATTTTTGCCCTCAGTGATATCTCTGCCCTGCAAGCGTTCACGGGCATAGTTGACCGCATATAGATAAGCGGCTGAGGCATGCGCAAAGCCCTGGGAGCCGACATCCAGTCGGGCCTCATTCATCATGTGGAACATAACCATCAGGCCCCGGTTTTCTTCCCCGAGTAGAAGACCGCGGCATTTTCCTTTGCTGCCCAGCGACATACTGCACGTCGGACTGCCGTGGAGGCCCAGTTTTTCTTCTACACCACTGCAAACGATGTCGTTGGGCGCTCCCAGACTGCCGTCATCGTTGACCCAGATCTTGGGGACAAGGAACAACGAAATTCCTTTGGGTCCCGGAGGCGCGCCTTCGATTCGGGCCAGAACCGGGTGGATGATATTTTCCGTCAGATCGTGTTCGCCGCAGGTGATAAAGATTTTGTTGCCGGAAATCGAATAGGAACCGTCAGAATTTTTAACAGCCGATGTGGTTAAGGCGCCCACATCCGAACCGGCGCCGGGCTCGGTGAGCAGCATGGTGCCGCCCCACTCGCCGGAATAGACCTTTTTTAAAAACAGCGCTTTTTGTTTAGGCGTTCCGAAAAGCTCAATCATTTTAGCAGCGCCGTGTCCCAGGTTTCCGAAGGCCGCAATAGCGTAATTCGACCCGGTGATATACTCGAAGGCCGCCTGGCGGATGATTGCGGGAAAACCCTGGCCACCGACTTCTGGATCTTCGGCCATTGCAATCCATTCGCCTTCTACGAAAAGCGCATAGGGGCGATGAAAACACTGAGGGACAGCCACTTTGCCTTTTTCAAATTTTATTCCCTCACGGTCTCCTTCTTTATAGGTGGGAACCATTTCTTTGAGACCGAAATTGCGGGCTTCAGAGATGACCATGTCGAACATTTTGCGGTTGAAGTCACGGAATTTTTCCGTTTTTAAAATGGCTTCGATCTTTAGCTGTTCGTATAGAACAAACTCAATGTCTCTGCGGTCTGAAAGTAACTGGGCCATGCAGATACTCCTTTTTGAGCTTATATGGCTTTCGAGCACACCTATTCCTGAATGGCTTTTGTATGGGAAATGCTTGGTCTTTGTCAAGCAATTGATTTTAAGCGACAATTCGGCCTGAAACAGCCAATAGAGCAGTTCAGTGCCAAGGCGCGCGAGAGCGGTGATGAATTAAAGCGGTGGAATTATGGCTACTGGATTAGATGATATTTCAGCTGCACTTATACGGGCAAAAGTGATGGAAACAATAGCTGGCCGGATCGCCATAGGGTTTGTTGGTATCAGATATACACTGGGCCATCATTTGTCTGGAGGCATCTTCGTAGTCGGCACGTCTTTCTTCTTCTTTTTTGCAATCCAAACAAATGGGCCGGTGATCGAAAACCGACAGGATTCTGCGGTCTTTGGTTTCTAATGATTTGTTGCACCGCCCACATTCTGCTACACATGCAAGCTGTTTTTCCCAGTTCTCCATAATTGTGCTCCTATGGTCTTTTGTCAAATATGGTTAAAAATAATACGAAATTGACGCCGGATCAAGTGCCGGGTCAGTTTGGCATGCGGGCAATCGAATTATGAGCCAAGAAAATACTTGACTTGCAGCCGGGTTAATTGTTTTTATCGAAATGGATGCCGCTGGCGCAAGTCGGATTGATGCAACCCGCAGCCGGTTCTTCCATCAGCTGTTGTTTCCGTTGTCTAACTCGTTCTGGGAATGACTCACATATCCGCAAACTATCTGCAAGTATACGCGAAATCAGAGATCGGCATCTAATTGGCCATGAACATTTGCGGCGCAGACGCTGTAAAATATCGTTCTGTCTGCAGCCCGGCAGCCATTAACCCTTTTTCCAGCAAAATAGATGGCGGATCCATCGGTGTATGGACTCAAGTCTTTTTTAGGGGGGACCAACCATGAGCAGTAAAAATAAATGGGTTTATCTTTTCGATGAAGTGGCTCAGGCCGAAAGATATGTCGGCGGTGATTGGGAGGCGGTGCGCGGGCTTCTGGGTGGCAAAGGCGCCAATCTGGCTGAAATGGTGCGCATCGGTATCCCGGTGCCGCCCGGGTTTACGGTGACGACCGAGGCCTGCAATGCCTATCTCGCGGCCGGTGAAAGCTTTCCCAAGGGAATGTGGGAGCAGGTGCTGGAATCAATGAAAAAAATCGAAACGGCTGCCGGCAAAAAATTCGGCGATGCGCACAACCCCCTGCTGGTTTCCTGTCGCTCGGGGGGAAAGTTTTCCATGCCCGGCATGATGGACACGGTTCTCAATATCGGACTCAACGATGATACCCTTGAAGGCATGATCAAACTCACCGGAGATGATCGATTTGTTTATGATTCCTACCGGCGATTGATACAGATGTTCGGCGGTGTCGTCATGGGAATACCCGATGAGCCATTTGAAGAAGTGATAAGCGCTGCACGTCGTAAAGCCGGAGTGAACAGCGATGCCGAATTGGCCGCCGGCGACTGGCAGACGGTTACGGCTGATTTCAAAAAGATATACAGGCACCACACCCACAGAGATTTTCCAACCGATCCGCTGGTTCAATTGAGAAAGGCGACCGAAGCGGTTTTTAAGAGCTGGAACGGCAAACGCGCTGTTGATTACCGCAATGCCGCCGGAATTGCCCACGATCTGGGAACCGCGGTGAATATCGTCACCATGGTTTTTGGCAATATGGGCGATGCCTGCGCTACCGGGGTAGCGATGACCCGCAATGCTTCCACCGGCGAGCAGCAGATCGAAGGCGATTATCTGACCAACGCTCAGGGCGAGGATGTGGTCGCCGGAATTCGCATTACAGAAGATATTAAAAAATTAAATGATGAAATGCCGGTGGCCTACCGGGAATTCGAGCAAATTTGTAAAAAATTGGAAAATCATTATCGTGATATGCAGGATGTGGAATTTACTATTGAAAACGGCAAACTGTGGATGCTGCAAACCCGCGACGGAAAGCGCACCGCTCAGGCAGCGGTGCGGATTGCGGTGGATATGGTTGATGAAGGGCTGATCAACAAAGAAGAGGCTGTGATGCGCGTAAGCCCCGAGCAAATTGATTTCTTTTTGCATCCGCAGTTTGACGTCCAGGCCAAACAAAATGCCCAGAGCTCGGGGGCCTTTTTAGCCAAAGGGCTTAATGTGTCGCCGGGAGCTGCGGTCGGTATTGTGGCTTTTGAGGCTAATCGCGCCGAACAGTGGTCCAAAGAGCACGGCAAAGATGTGATAATGGTTCGACCGGAGACCAAACCGGACGATGTCCACGGCATGCTGGCCGCTGAAGGCATCTTGACCAGTCGCGGCGGACGTACAAGTCACGCGGCCCTGGTGGCCCGGCAGTTCGGCAAGCCAGCTGTTGTCGGGGTTAGCGCTCTTGAAATTGATCTGGCCAATCGCAAGATGAGTGTAGGAACCATGGAAATAAAAGAAGGCGATTGGCTTTCGATCGATGGCACCACCGGCGAAGTCTTCCGGGGCAAACTGAAAACGATGGTGCCGGATATCAAAGACCCCTGGTTGCTCAAGCTGTTGTCATGGGCCGATGAATTCCGCCGCCTGGGGGTCTGGGCCAATGCGGATTACCCCAAGGATGCTGAAAGAGCCCGTGATTACGGCGCACAGGGCATCGGGCTTTGCCGCACCGAGCACATGTTCTTTGAGTCCGAGCGTCTGCCGCATGTCCAGAAAATGATCATGACCGATCTGGCCCGTGAACGTCAGGAGGCCCTGGATGCGATTTTGCCGTTCCAGCGCGATGATTTTATCGGGCTGTTTCGAGTGATGGACGGGTTGCCGGTCATCATCCGTCTGATTGACCCGCCATTACATGAATTTTTGCCGAATCGGTTTGATCTTATGCACGAACTTTCCGATCTGAAAATTCGCCTGCGACAGGCTGCCAATCTGGCCCAGGTCGATGATCTGCTGGAACAGATCCGCATCAAAGGAACTATCCTCAAACGGGTTGAGAGCCTGCATGAGGCCAATCCAATGCTGGGTCTTCGAGGAGTGCGTCTTGGAATCAGTATTCCGGAATTAACCACCATGCAGGTGCGGGCCATTTTTGAGGCCGCCTGTGCGGCGGCAAAAGACGGGGTGGATGTCCATCCTGAAATCATGATCCCTTTGACCTGCCATGTCAATGAACTCAAGGTTCAACGCCAGGCCCTTGAAACCGAGGCCAAAAAGGTTATGGATGAGCACGACGTTAAAATTGACTATAAATTTGGCACTATGATTGAAATTCCCCGGGCAGCGCTGACTGCGGATGAAATCGCCGAATATGCCGAATTCATTTCATTCGGAACCAACGATTTAACCCAGACTACTTATGGCATATCCCGCGACGACGCTGAAGCCGGATTTTTGATGAAATACATCTCCACCGGCGTTTTACCGGACAACCCGTTTGCCATCATTGATCCCAACGGGGTGGGGGAGCTCATGAAAATCGCTGTGACCAAGGGGCGGCAGGTCAATCCGGATCTGGAATGCGGCATCTGCGGCGAGCACGGCGGCGATCCGACCTCCATCCAGCTTTGCCATGAGCTGGGTTTAACCTACGTATCATGTTCACCGTTTCGGGTGCCTATTGCCCGGCTGGCGGCAGCCCACGCGGCATTGCGAGAGAAGCGCTCCACCAAAAAGACCCGCAAGGCCGGCTGATTTAAACTGTTTCATGAGACACTTTTGATTCATAAAAGTGGCCTGAACATCTGTCGCTTGTCCCGGCTTTGGGAAGATGATTTATGGCTGTCATTAGGGTATTTGCTTGATTCGGCATCTAAGAGCTGAGACAGACTGTCTCATTAAGAATCAGCCATTAAGATCCATCGGCCTGGGTTTTGGCGGGCGGGGTATCGTGTAACATTATGATATTAAATCATATCCATTTGCATATCACAGTTTTACATCTATTGGCATAAAACTTGTTTATACGTTTAACTTTTAAAAGAGCAAATTCTTCAAAACCAAAGCGTTCCATAAAATGCGGTTAATCTAAAAAAGAGGAGGAATTGTATGAGTAAAAGCGAACAAAATTTAAGAGACGCATTTGCCGGTGAGTCCCAGGCCAACCGAAAATATCTCGCGTTTGCCAAAAAAGCGGATCAAGAAGGGTATCCCCAGGTGGCCAAACTTTTCCGCGCGGCCGCCGAAGCCGAAACGGTGCATGCCCACGCCCACTTGCGGACCCTGAAAAGCATCGGCAGTACCGCAGACAACCTCAAAGAGGCGATTGCAGGCGAAACCCACGAGTTTAAAAGCATGTATCCGGCCATGATCGAAGATGCCAAAGCTGAAGACAATAAAGCCGCCCTGCGCAGTTTCGAGTATGCCAACGCTGTTGAGAAGGTGCATGCCAGGTTATACGAAAATGCGCTGGCCAAGATGGACGGCATGGCGGCGGCTGATTACTGGGTCTGTTCGGTGTGCGGCTACACCTGCGAAGACGAAGCCCCGGATGAATGCCCGGTCTGCCAGGCCAAAAAGAAAGCGTTTTTTAAGGTCGATTAAGATTGAAGAATTTTTTAATATAAAATTCTTCAAGTGTTTGGTGTTTTGTATTTTGTGTTTGGTTAACAATGCGAGCTGTTGCTATCTCCGGTCGAATACGAGACACCAGACACTAAACCATGGCCCATGCTTCTTTAAGGACTCTTTTGGCATTCGCGATCATGACCAGAGAGTCCTGGCCTTGCAGGGGCTTCACCTCGAAACTGATGATCGGCCTTTGTTTTCCATCTAAAATGCCGATATCCAGAAGGACGCGCAAAAATTCAGCCACCTCGGGAACGTCGTTGGCACTGCCCGGTGTCCCAAATATCGGATGGTTATCGCCGTATCCAGCGCATTCGGAATCAATGACCGCATTGCCGATATGCAAACCGGCAACATATTCTTTGACCGGGGCAAGGGCCTGTTCGGGAGACTCCTTGAGCAATGGGATGTGGCTCAGGTCAACCAGCAGGCCGAAATTGCTATGATCCTGGCTCATTGCTTCACCGACGCTCTTGGCTAAAGAACTTGGCCCCAGCAGGCAGCATTTGTCGATCTCGCAATCAAAGACTTCGGCAACGATTTTGGGTCCGCCCTCATTTTTCGAATAGTCACACAGCATCTTCATCGATTTGATGAGTGCATCCACCGCCGCTTTGCGTTCGGATTCCCCTGGATCTTTACCCGAGAGGATAACGAAACTTTCAGCGCCCATATATCGGGCCTCATCCAGATGATTTTTGAGTATATTGCAGGCATGGTTTCTCTCGGCCTCATCGGTTGAATTGATATTTAAACCCTGACCCAGGATAGCGGGATGCGCTCCGTACCCGACCGAAAGCCTCGCCAGCTGAATAAGCTGTTTTACGCGTTCACGAACCTGTGGGTCCTCAATATGCGTGATCTCTATCGCCTTGAAAAAAGGATCGAGTGCAATATGCCTGACGGTTTCTTCCCAGGGACCGCTGCCGCCCCCCAGCTCCGGGAAAGCCATAAAATGGACGATTCCGAGTCTCATATAAGCTTCCAGATTTTTTTCCATCTTCCCCTCATCGTGTTTCAGATTCAGTGTTGATTGATTGCTTCTGTCATTCAAGAGGCAGCTACTTGTCCGGCGGGCCCCCGGCCTCTCGAATGGCCCGAAAAACACCCTCAGGGTCGGCTGGCAGGGATCGAACCCTTCCCCCACATGCGTTGGCAATGGCGTTCAAAACTGCCGGCGTCGCCGGAATGTTGGGCATTTCACCGATCCCTTTGGCCCCGTATGGCCCGTACTTATTCTCTACCTCCAGAATGATCGATCGGGTATCGGGAACATCCAACGATGTCGGGATCAGATAGTTTCGCAGGCTTTTATTCTGGATGTAGCCCTGGTCAACAACCACATTCTCCATCAGCGCATATCCCAGACCCATTGCCACGCCGCCCTCGATTTGACCCTCGATCAGCCTGGGATTGATTGCCCGGCCAATATCGAATGCCGCAACGAAATCCGTAATATCCACTTCGCCGGTCTCCACATCCACGATGACTTCTGCCATATGCGTTGAAAAGGTATAAACAAAGTAAGGATTTCCCTGGCCGGTTTCGGGATCAAGGCTTGGCTTCGGTGGCGTCCACCAGCCCTGACCGATAAGGCGCCTGCCCGTCTGCATGCATTTTAAGGCCGCATCTTTGAAGGTCACAGAGTTTACGGAATTTTCTGTGTCATATATCAACCGGTCTTTTGCTACCAGCCGATCTGCGGGCACATCCAGCATTTCAGATGCCGCAGCGAGGATGGATTCTTTCACCTGCCTGGCGGCCAATATGATCGCATTACCCATCAGGGTGGTGGAGCGGCTCCCGACCGTGGGTCCCGATTCCGGAACGATGTCGGTGTCCGGTACGACATATCGAATATCTTCAAGCCGCACACCGAGCTCTTCGGCACAGATCTGGGGAAGAACCGTGAACGACCCTTGACCCATTTCGGTGATGCCTGAAAATAGCAAAACCGAGCCATCTTCGTGGACGTGTACATTAGCACCACATCCGTCTGCATTGATACCAATGCTGGTGCGGTACCAGCCCATGCCGATCCCGACGCCTCTGCGTTTGCTGCGCGCCTTGTCTATATACCCTGTCTGCCGGTATTTTTCGTCCCAGTTGAAGGCTTTTGCGCAGGCATCCAGGGTGTCAATGAGTCCGACGCTTTGGTCCAGCACCTGCCCGGTGGCAGTGGCCGATCCCTGCTTTAATCCATTTTTGCGCCGGATGTCGATTGGATTCATACCCAGTTCTTCGGCCAGCTCATCGATCAGCTGTTCATGGGCAATGTGCACCTGCGGGGCCCCAAAGCCGCGCATTGCCCCCCCGTAAGGATTATTCGTATAGCACAGATAGGCATCCACCTTTACATTGGGTATCTCGTAGGGACCGGCCATCATAATCATTGCGTGGATGTGAGATCCACCTGCGGGTGGAATGATAGGCCCCAGACTGGCATAGGCTCCCTGCTCGTCATAGATAACTCCTTCAAAGGCCAGCAACGTGCCGTCTTTCTTGGCGCCGATCCGAATTTCCATGATCATCGGATGACGCTTGCAGGTCTGCAACATGACCTCTTCTCTCTCAAGGGCCAAACGCACCGGCTTACCGGTATGCCATGCCAGGACCGCCGCGCGGGCGCCCAGATCGATGGGAGAGTCTTCTTTGCCCCCAAAGCCGCCGCCCATGGGAACCTGCCGCACCCTGACCTTGTTGATCGGCACCCCGAGAACGGCATTGACGTTGCGCCTTGTTGTGAAAGGCGCTTGCATGGGTCCTTCCACCAGCATGGTCCCGTCCGGTTGAGGAATGGCCATGCACATATCCGGCTCCAGATAGGCATGATCCAGGAATGGTACCTGGTAGGTTCGCTTCAGAATGGTATCGGCCTCGGCAAATCCTTTGGAGACATCCCCTTTGCGCAGTTTGTTATAAGAAAGGAGATTGCCTTTGTCATGAATCTTGGGGGCATCTTCCTTGATCGCATCCCGCGGATCGAAGATCGCCGGCAAAATTTCATATTCAACCTCGATTCGCTCCAGTGCCTGTTGAGCGATCTGCTCTGTTTCTGCAGCGACCAGAGCCACGCCATCGCCCACAAAACGCACTTTGTCGCTGCAGATCACGGGCTGATCGGGTATGATGGCTCCGAAGCCATTTCTACCAGGAACATCTTCGGCCGTGAGCACGGCCATCACCCCGGGCATCGACTTGGCTTTTTCAGTGTTGATCGATTTGATCAGGGCGTGGGGATGGGGACTTCGCAGGATTTTGCCGTGCAAAAATTTTTCCTGCGCATAGTCGGCACCAAATTTAAGGGTTCCCATAACCTTCTGCCGGGCATCCGTCCTTGCCACGGACTGACCGGCCACCGCAAGTCCCATCGAAGGAACTTTGAACAGTTGTTGAAGGTCAACTTTTTCCTTGGTCAGGATTTTCACCTTTTTCTTTTTATCGGTCTTTTCCTTCATCACAGGTTCCTTTTAAAGTAGAAGCGGGTGGTTTACCCCTTAGCCACCCGATTTATTCTTTGGCCTCGCTTGCCGATTTAACCGCCTGAACAATTTTACGGTATCCCGTGCATCGACACAAAACACCGGATATCGCCTTTTTGATATCGGTCTCGCTCGGCGACGCTTCGCGGTCCAAAAGCGCCTTTGCATTCATAATCATGCCCGGCGTGCAGAAACCGCATTGGACTGCGCCCTCACTGATGAAACGCTCCTGAATGATATCCAGGCGACCGTCCTCTGTTGCCAGTCCCTCGATGGTCGTTACAGATCTCCCGGCAACTTTCACAGCTGGAAGCAGGCATGAGTTCACCGGGTCCCCATCGAGCAGCACCGTGCAGACACCGCACTCTCCCTGGCGGCACCCCGTTTTGGTGCCGGTTAATCCCAGACGGTCTCTCAGGAGGTCCACCAGCAACGTGTTGGGAAGAATCTGTATCGATATATCCTGCCCGTTCAGTTTAAAAGAAAGCTCAACATGATTCATAACCACCTCTTATTCGACAGGTGTCCCTGCCTGTTTTAAGGCCTTCTTCAGGCCGCGCTTTGTAAAAACCTTAATTATCTCCTCTTTATATTCAGCAGAACCCCACACCGGGTCGGCGATCGGATTTGATTCCCGGCAGACACTTTCGGCTGCCCGTTCAATCGTCTCGTTATTTATCGGAGCGCCGCGAAGCGCGGCTTCAGTTTTAGTTGCGCGCAGCGGTATTGGCGCAACCGGTCCCAGGGCGATTTGAGCAGCTTTGATCATATTTTGGGTATGGTCGACCTCGACAACAGCTGCAAAGATCAGCACCGCGACGGTCAGCGATCGTCGCTTGCTCAATCGCAAATGGCTGCTTCCCTGATTCTTTTTGAGTGCCGCAAAGCGAATCTGCGTTAAAATCTCCCTGCGACAATCAAGGGCGGTTTTGCCTTTATCCAGGAAAAACTCTGTGAGGGGAATCACCCGCTCACCTTCCTGAGACGTAATCGTCACCGAGGCATTCAGGGCCAGAAGCGGGGTGCTCGTATCGGCAGCAGGGTGTCCGCTTACCAGATTTCCCGCCACAGTGGCAATGTTACGGATCTGAGGGGAACCCAGGCAACCGGCCCCATCGGCGAGAATCCCCGCTTTTTCCCTGATCAAAGGGGAAGCAGCAATCTGGCGGTGAGTTGTAAGCCCTCCTATGACGATTTTATCTGCCTCCTCACGAATACCGCTCATATCCGGCAAATGCGTGATATCGACCAAGGCTTCCACTTCTAAATCCCTGTGGCGCAACCGGGGAATAACATCTGTCCCCCCTGCGATGACCTGGGCTTTGCCATTATATTTTGCCAGGATTTCAAAAGCCTCAGCCAGAGACCGGGGCAGCAGATACTCCTTTATTGCAATGTCCTTTGACCATTGGTAGTCTTTAAAAGCGTATGACATGGTTTCACCTTTATGTTTGTTATAACCTACCTCAAAAATACATCTAACGTCCTCTTGTAAAGTTCTAAATCTATAAAAAGTGCTTATAACAACCAGTGAGCTAAAATTAAAAATGATCTAAAATGCCCGAATTTGAGGAATTCAATCCTATTTATAATAAAAGATGGAGCGTGAGCGAAGCCATAACTTTAGGCACTTTAGCTCATTTTAGTCATTTTAGGCTTTTCTAAATTTCGAGCACCTTTGGGACATTTTTCTCTGCCCTCAACGATAAACCGTTATTTTTGGGATAACTTCTAATCATTTGTTTTTTCTTGATGCCTTTCAATAATTCGGCGCATTCTGTTGTTGTGCTGGCAAATCACTTTTTCCGCAGCAAGCGGGTCATGTTGCTTAAATGTTTTGACAATTTTTGAATGGTCTCGAAAAAGATCGGGAAGGATGGGAGTGATATCACAAACAAAAGGACGAGACCGGGCCCGAATGTTTTCGAGGAGTTCGCGCAGGAGCCAGTTGCCACATGAATCATAAATAATGCCGTGAAACAGAAAATCAGAATTAGAGTAGGCCAGAACGTCTTTTTTTTGAACAATTTGATCCTGCTTTTTCAGAATGGCTTCTAAACGTAAGACCGTCTTGCGGCTCATTTTTTCTGCCGCCAGCCTGGCCGCCATCCCCTCGAGCATGCCCCTGACGAAGTATAGATCGTCTGCCATATCCAGGGTCATGTTGGCCATACGTATGCCCTGTTTGGGCACATGCTTGACGAGCCCCTCGCTTTCCAGTACTTTCAGCGCCTGGCAGACCGGTGTCCGGCTAACACCCAGATCTTTTGCCAGCCGCTCCACATTTATCCATTTGCCGGGTGCAAAACGGTAAGATTGAATCATCTCCCTTACCGCTTCTTCGGCCTGTATTTTCAAGGGCAAGCGTGCGAGTTTTTTTGGCATTTGGATCCATTTCCGGTTGGCAAGTTAGACGGGATAGGACAAAGTGATTTATCGCCTACGTTAAGCGCTTTGAAAAGTCAATAAAAATTTGATAAAAAATTAAATTTTTATAAAATTTTTATATTCTGGCTTTTCATCTTTTCCTTGTGATTTATGAAAATTTGTGGTTGCATAATTTTTTCGAATTGAAGCGCTGGAAAAAGGGAGCCTCCATATGACGCGGCCGAAACATGCCATGGAAATCTTTGAGCTGCTCGACAAGTCCAACTGCCGGGAGTGCGGAGAAAAAACCTGCCTGGCATTTGCCGGAGCCGTTTTCCAGGGTAAGCGCAAGATCGCGGAGTGCCCGAAACTGGACCGGCAAATCATTGAGCGGTTTTCCGGAGACGGCCAAAAGCCGAACAGCGGTTTTCAGGAGGGGGCAGACTACCTGGAAACGCTGAAAAACGAAATCGCCGTTGTAGATCTTGCCGTTGCCGCCAAAAGAGTGGGTGCAGAATTTTCGGCCGGCAAACTGACGCTCAAGGTGCTGGGCAAAGATTTCAGCGTCGATGCGAAGGGGAATTTATCCGCCGATATCCACATCAACCCCTGGGTGGCGGTTCCCTTTCTGAGCTTCGTTCTTTACGGCAAGGGACTGCCGGTTTCGGGAAACTGGGTCACGTTCCGTGAGCTGAAGGACGGTAAGGAACGTTATGCGCTGTTTCAGAAGCGCTGTGAACAAGCCATGAAACGGGTGGCTGACATCTATACGGACCTTTTTGACGACATGGTTCACCTGTTCAATGCCAGGCAGGTGGAAAAACAATTCGAGTCCGATATATCCGTAGTGCTGCACCCGCTGCCTGCCGTACCCATCATGATCTGCTACTGGCTGCCCGAAGACGGTATTGAATCCAGCCTCAATGTTTTCTTTGACGAAACCGCCGATAAAAATCTGGATGTCGGTTCTGTTTTTTCGCTGGGGGTCGGACTTGCCCAGATGTTCGGCAAGATCGCCTTAAGGCATGGATTTCCCCATGCGGTTTCGCCTTAGCCGATAGCGCTAGTGGAATAAGGAAAGCCCGCCGATCTTTCAGCGGGCTTTTTAACACATCCCTCGAAAAAAGTGAGTGATAACGGATTAGGTCTGCTTAACCGGTTTAAGCTGACCGATAACCTCGCCGGAGGCACCGGGCGAGCCGGTTCCACCCGAAAACCCGGCACCGCTATGGGAGGAAACGCCAAAATCCGGGTAGGCATTTCCACCGTGTTCCGCCAGATCTAGCCCTTCCAGTTCTTCTTCCGCAGAGACCCTGAGGCCGACTGTTTTGTCAATCAGTTTGAACATCACAAACGCGGCCGGAAATACCCACAGAAAGCAAGCCGCGATTCCGAGAAGCTGGACGCCGATAATTTTCATTGAGGTCCCGCCGATGTTGAAAATGCCGGCCGCCAGTGTACCCCAGGCGCCGCAGATGCCGTGAACCGATATCGCACCGACCGGATCATCCACTTTGATTTTGTCAAAGATAAGCACCGAAAGCACAACGATGATTCCGGCAGCTGCGCCGATGATGATAGCACTCAGCGGACTGACCGAAGCGCAGGGGCTGGTGATTGCCACCAACCCGGCCAGGGCACCGTTTAGGCTCATGCCGACCTCCGGTTTGCCGAATCTGATCCAGGATGTAAACATGGCCAGAACCGCGCCGGCTGCTGCCGCCAGGTTGGTGTTGACAAAGATCATGGCGATGTCTTTGTTGGCCGCGGTCGTGGATCCGGGGTTGAATCCGAACCAGCCCAGCCAGAGGATGAAAACACCCAGAGCGGCCAGCGGCATGTTGTGGCCCAGAATCGGTTTGATCCGGCCGTCTCGGGTATATTTGCCCATACGGGGACCGAGGACGATTGTGCCGGCCAGCGCGGCCCATCCGCCGACGGAGTGCACTACCGTGGAGCCCGCAAAATCGATAAACCCGAGACCTTCCAGCCAGCCCTTACCGTTGAACAGACTGCCCCAGGCCCAGCTGCCGAACACCGGGTAGATGATAGCGCTCAGGACCGCGCTGTATATCAGGTAACCGGAAAACTTCGTTCTTTCGGCCATCGCCCCGGAAACGATCGTTGCGGCGGTGGCGCAAAATACGACCTGGAACATCCAGAATGCCAGTATCCAGGGATCACCGCCGGGTTGAAAATCCGACAGAAAGAACCCGGAGGTGCCGAACCAGCCGGTCGATGAGGCGCCGAACATAATTCCAAAGCCTATGGCCCAGTAGGCCAGCGAGCCCATTGAAAAATCCATCAGATTTTTCATCATGATGTTGATTGCGTTTTTCGCTCGAGTCAACCCGGTCTCCACCATGGCAAAACCCGCCTGCATAAAAAACACCAGGGCGGCTGCCACAAGGGTCCAGACATAATCGGCGTGTGACTGCACGAGATCGATGAGATTTTTATTGGATTCCACTGTTGGCGCTTCGTCTCCTGCCCAGGCACGGATAGCAAAAATTGCAGCAAGCAAAAGTGTAAGTGATAGTTTTTTAATCACGATGTGATTCCTCCTTTTATTAAAAAATTTAAATCGCATTGATCCCTGTTTCTCCGGTCCGGATTCGAATGGCTTCTTCCAGCGACGAGATAAATATTTTGCCGTCGCCAATTTTACCGGTTTGGGCCTTATCTTTTATGATTTCAATGACTTTATCGGACAGATCGTCATCGACAACCACATCGATCTGAATTTTGGGCACAAAGTCCACCTGGTATTCGGCGCCGCGAAAGATCTCTTTGTGCCCTCTCTGCCGGCCAAAGCCTTTGACCTCGCTGATGGTCATGCCGTTTACCCCGATGCCGTTCAGGGCCTCTTTAACGTCTTCCAGCTTAAACGGCTTAATAATCGCTTTGATGGTTTTCATACCGCTTTCTCCTTTTACCGAATTGAATTGACAGCTTCCCGGGACTTTCAAAATGTTCTTTATTCTGAGCAACGTCTGTGCCATTTTGACAAACCGGCGCATAAAAATGATAAGCTACTATAATAATTTTAAATTTTTAAAACTTCGATGATCACGTTGCTTAATATAAAAATACAATTTTGTTATAATATATAATATAAATTACAAAATTGTTTTTAAAATATCAAAAACCCCAATTTTGTATTTTTTATTTTACTGAATAGAGCTGGATGAATAGGGGCGCCGATTCACCTGATGGTTGAATTGAGATTTTGCATTATTCAGCGACCTGTTGACTAATCCGATTTATATCGATAGGGGTAGCATTGAGATATACCGGGCTTTCCATCACTTTTCCTTTCCCCTTTGCGCACCCACAACATAAGGATATGAGATGAAAAGATTCGCATCATTTATCATTCCGTTCGCTTTGATCTTCCTGGTCAGCGAACCGGGTTATAGCGCCGCCAAAGGCAACCGCCAAATTCAGTCTTTCACCCTTGCCAAAAGGATCTTGATTAAAGAAATTTACCAGGGCCATCAGAAGACTTTCTATTGCGGCTCCCAGTACACTCAGGGAAGATACGTGATCCATAATAACGGTTACATTCCCCGGAGAAAATCGCAAAGGGCAAGGCGGCTGGAGTGGGAGCATATCGTTCATCTTGATTCCTTCGGATCCAAATTTGCTGAATGGCGCGATGGGCATCCCCAGTGCCTCGATAACCGCGGCAGACCCTTTAAAGGCCTGAACTGTGCCGAAAAGATGAACATCAAATTCAGGTTTATGCAATGTGATCTTTACAACCTGGTTCCGGTTATCGGAGAAATCAGGGGATTAAGAGCAAATTACGGTTACGGTATGGTCCCGGGGGAAAACGCAGAATTCGGCAGTTGTGATATTGAGATCGCATATAACAAAGTTGAGCCTCCGCCTGAGGTGAGAGGGGATGTTGCCCGGATACATTTTTACATGGATTCAGCCTATCCCGCCTATGATCTTATCCGCCGGGAAGACCGAAAACTTTTTAAAGCCTGGGATCAGCAGGACCCGGTTGATGCGTGGGAATGTGGGCGTGCCAAAAGGATCGAAGCCATACAAAAAAATGAGAATCCTTTTGTCCAAAAAGCCTGTGTTGCAGCAGGATTATGGCAATAGAATGGTTATGCTCAGCAAATTTATCTCTTATAATTTAACCGGGTGTCTTTTCTTCTTACTGATGGGGGCACCGGCAATCGGACAAAAGATGGCTGGCGATATCAAAATATTCATGTGCGGTGACGTCATGACCGGCAGGGGCATTGATCAGGTGCTGCCGCACCCCGCTGACCCGGTCATCTACGAATCCTATCTGAAAAGTGCCAGAGGATATGTCAAACTGGCTGAACAAGCAAACGGCCCCATTGAACAACCGGTCGGCTATGACTACATCTGGGGCGACGCCATAGAGGAACTCAATCGGGCGGCACCGCATGTGCGGCTGATCAATCTGGAAACAAGCGTTACAAACAGCGACGATTACTGGAAAGGGAAGGGCATCAACTACCGGATGCACCCGAGAAATATCGCCAGTTTAACGGCAGCCGGAATAGACGCTTGCGCTCTGGCCAACAATCACGTCCTGGACTGGGGCTATGCCGGTCTTTTTGAGACCTTACAATCACTGAAAAAGGTCAACATCAAAACCGTCGGAGCCGGACAAAACATCGCAGTGGCCGGGGAACCGGCTGTGATTTCTGTTCCCGGCAAAAGCCGGGTGCTGATCGTGGCATTCGGTTTGACCAGCAGCGGAATTCCTTTAAATTGGGCAGCTGAGGAAAATAGACCCGGTGTAAACCTGCTGCCGGATCTGGGTGATAGATCCGTGCGCCGAGTCCAGCGAAAAATTCAAAAATCGAAACGCCCAGGAGACATTGTGGTGGCATCCATACACTGGGGCGGGAACTGGGGGTATCCTGTTTTGCGGAAACAAACCCGCTTTGCGCATCGCCTGATCGATGAGGCGGGTGTCGACATCATTCATGGTCATTCATCTCATCATGTCAAAGCCATTGAGGTTTACCGGGACCGGCTGATTCTTTACGGCTGCGGGGATTTTTTAAATGACTATGAAGGAATCGGCGGATATGAAGAATTCAGGGCGGATTTATCCCTGATGTATTTTGCCGAAGTCAACGCCACCAGCGGAAAGCTTGTCGGTTTGCAAATGACACCGACCCGGATTAAACGATTTCAGGTAGGCCGGGCCTCGCGCGCCGAGGCCCTGTGGCTGCAGAATACCCTTAATCGAGAAGGCGCTTCTTTTGGAACCCGCGTCGAATTGGAGAGCGATGGTCGTTTGACACTGCATTGGAAATAATTTCTTTTTCCATTTTTCCACGGGGCAGCTTTTTTATTGAGTTGCCCATTTTTTTTCTAAAGTCCCTCGTATAGATACCGATACTTCTATAAGAGGACATGTGTTATGGGCGTAAGAAAAATGTATAATACCACCCTGGATGCTGAACTTATACGGGAAATCAAAGTGCTCGCTGCCCGGCTGGATAAGCGACAGAATGATCTCCTTGAAGAAGCCATCCTGGATTTACTTAAAAAATACAAGTCCCAGGATTCGCTGGACGCATCGAATGGATGATTGGCGCATAAGCGCTGAACATCTGCTGGCAGAACTTCATGCCAAAATATCAGCATGCGCTGCTGGCCCGGAACGCGGCCCCGGATCCATCGGTTCGGACGCGATGAATTTCTTCAGGCCGGTGCGGCCCCTGGCGGTGCCGGCCTGAAATAAAACAGGAGGTAGCGGGTTGGACAACATGGTTTTTATCGGCTTTGGTTTAATTGGTTTCGGCCTGGCATTTTTTTTGTACATGCTTTTGAGCGGCAAACCTGAAAAGGACGAATAAAAAAAAATTTCAGAATCTTTGTCGCAAGAGATTCGCCCGGCGCACCCTTGCGGTTATCCCCCCATACGATCCCCACTTTTTAGTATCACCACGAAATTACTGCTTTTTTTGTATAAATA
>Ga0209742_10000350_pt1 | contig 24949 bp, 29 predicted proteins | sample DeeMarSeWOR38_10_FD_187462 | JGI IMG/M metagenome (GOLD analysis project Ga0209742, IMG submission 187462) | Marine sediment microbial communities from White Oak River estuary, North Carolina - WOR-3-8_10 (SPAdes) (version 2) | ecosystem: Environmental > Aquatic > Marine > Intertidal zone >... | reverse complement strand
CGGCGCCGGTGCCGTCGGCTATTTAATCGAGTCCATGCACGGCGCCGGCCCTCCCACGGCCCAGCGCATCATGATCAGGAGGCAGGCCAACCTGGATGAAAAAATTGACAGAGTGAAGGATTTTCTGGGTACCAGATAATCACATACAAATTATTTAGCGACCATTTAGAACGTGATTTTTTAAAGCTTTCTATTTATCAGTCTATGTGTCTGTCTCCATTAAATGGTTCGCGCCCTCCCGGTTTCAAATCAAAACTACGGATATTTTCTTGACAGAAAATTAGGAATTAGGGTACAGTACCCTAAAAATGGCGTTGTGTCATCGCCAGCCGATTTGAAAACACACTTATGATTGAAAGATAATCTATCCCTTTTCAACAGCTCACCTTTAACGTGCTCAAAGAAATAAAAGCTGCAACCCTCTAAACCGCGATAATGCTATTGATGGCCTATGTTGCGGTTACTTGTCATCTGAGATTTAAAGATGAAAAAATTGGTTATCCGTCCCAACAAGACCATTCGCGAGAAGGTGTATGAATACCTGCGCGAAGGCATCCTCAGCGGTAAAATCAAATCCGGTGACCGTCTGGTTGAATCCGAACTGGCCGGCCGTATCGGAACTTCCCGGACACCGGTGCGTGAAGCGCTACACACCCTGGAACGTGAAGGATTGGTTGATTCATTGCACCGCGTGGGTTATGTCGTGCGCCCGATCAGTGAATTGGAAGTTTCGGAACTCTGCCAGATCCGTCTGGCACTGGAGGCGCTGGCGCTGCGCTGGGCTTTGAGTAAAGATCCCGCCGGATTGGCCCGTGCGATGCGTAAGAACCTCTCCCGCTGTGAGCAGCAGTTTGCAGCTGGAAACCTCAAAGCCTTTATTGAAATGGATGCACAATTCCACGATTTGATCTCCGAGGTCGCTGACAGCAGCCGGCTCAAGGAAATGACCAACAGCATCCGCCGCTATATGCTGCGCTACCGCATCCAGAGCATCTATACGGAAGACAATGTTGGCCGCGCCATCGCCGGACACCGGGCGCTGCTCGAAGCAATCGAAGATGGCGATAATCAGGCCGCCCAGAGAGCGCTGGCTGCCCACATCAAGCAGTCTAAAAAAGACATCCTGTATTTCGGCTTTAAAGATCACGCACCCGGACACTAAATGGGAGGCCAAAAAAATTGGAATCATGGACGGTAAGGTATGCGTCATAACGGGAGGCGCCGGCAGTGTCGGCCTGGAAAGCGCCAGGCTGCTGTGGCAGGAAGGCGCCAAAGTCATGCTGGTCGATAACAATAAACAGATGCTAACGAAGGCCCTCGAAACGCTCGGAGGTGAAAGCGACTCGGTTTCTTCCGTGGTTGCCGACGTATCGAAAACTCAGCAAACCAGAGCGTATATCGACCGCTGCGTCGAAAAATGGGACAAGATCGACTTTTTGTTCAGCAATGCGGGGATCAGCGGTGTGATCAAGCCCATCACCGATTTTCCGGATGAGGTGTTTGATGCCGTGATGGCGGTTAACGTCCGCGCTTCATTTCTGGCCTGTAAATACGGCCTGCCCCATATGAACGACGGGGGAAGCATTCTTTTCACATCCAGCATCGTGGGGGGTGACAAGTGATCCGGGTATTGCCGGCTACGCCACCTCTAAACACGCATTAATCGTACTGATTCGCACCGAGGTTGCCCCTCGCAATATCCGGGTCAACGTGATCTGCCCCGGGCCCATTGAAAACAGCTTTCAAGCAGACATAGAAGTGGCTCTCAGTGCCGTCATGGGCAGGAATGCGACCGAAGCCCTCGATGCAGCCACGCTGCTGGGGCGCCACGCTAATGCCGAAGAGATCGCGAGAATGGTGCTTTTCCTTGCTTCGGAGCAAAGCGGCTATTCCACCGGCAGCATCTTTATGGCCGATGGCGGCATGAACGTTTAAGCGCATCTTTCATAGATGGTGCCTGGGCAGAGCCCTATCTTTACACTTTTTCAATGAATTCGAACTTGCTAATTCCAGGTCCTCCACTCAGCCTCCAGGTACCCGTGAAAAACCTCGGCACCGCCGGTCTGGGGCGGATAAACGGCCACCCTGTTTTCCCCTAACATTTTCACAGGAGTCCGGTTCCAGGCAGAATACCAGATTCCCACCTGTTGGCCCTGGGGATCCAGAACGCGGGAGCCGAAGGTTCTGAAGTTATAGCCGCGAAATTCGGTCATAAAAAGAATCCATTTTCTGAGCTGTTCGGGATCGAGATCGACTTCTTTCCACAGACTGGTTTGGAGCTCATAACTGTTATGGATGGCCAGGATGGCCCTGGGTCGATCATCTCCGCCGGAATAATAGTATTTATGGTCCGGCAGAATCACTGCATCTTCGAAAGTCTTATCAACTTCTTTGCTCAATCTGAGTCGTCCATAGTTTGCGGAACAGCCGGAAAATACAGCTGCTAATATGAGAAGAAGTGCGCCCAAAAAAATTTTATTTGTTATACCGTTAAGGTTTTCAATCCGCTCGTTCATCATTATTATTACCTTTTATTAATCGCTTTTGATCTTCGCGTTGATTTTTATTGTTTGAAAAGACTCAAACTTTTGAATATATTTCATATTTTTTTCTGCTGAACCCGCCAGCAGATAATTTCTGAATGTAAAGTTAATACCACATTGTGGTATGTCAAGAAGGGTCACCGCCCCGGATTTCGAAATGATTGGTGTTTGCCCGAGGCCCGGTGAATGAGGGATAGCCTGCCAGAGTCAACTACCCCCGCATAGCGAGTGGCTTGGATTTACGGCCATAGGCCGAAAAGACAAAAGCGCGCAGTGCTTTTTAAGTTGAACTTGTAACCGGGTGCGGAGCACCCGGTTTGAAAAGCAAGAATTAGAATATTTGGGAAGGATAATCGGCCTGATAGGTTAGAAAAAGTATAATCGTTATTCCAGTTCAACTAAATCCGAAACATTGATTTCCAGCATCTTGAGACTGGCCAGTATGCGGACGGTGTTGCGGGCAATGGCCGGAAAATCTTCCCCGATGCGGTTGAGTTCCCGGGTTGTTTCTTTCAGCTGCTGAATTTTATCATTGATCTTTTTTAAATCAATTTGCTGTGCCATCGAATCTCCTAATTTTTAATTCATTGGACAGGATTAACAGGATTGTCAGGATTTTTTTTATTCTTTCTTGCGTAAGTCTTTGAAACGCCTGGCCTTGACTTCATAGCGCGGCAGCGTTTCGCAGCCGCAAATTTCGATGTCATAACGCAGGTTGGTCTTCAGCCTGAGTTGATCGACCAGCTCGCTTTCAATCAGCGGGCATTGATCCTCGGCTTCCGGCATCACCTCCACCCGGAGCTTGATCTTATCGGTGTCGCCCACTTTTTCCACGATGACCTCATATTCGTCGCTCAGACCTTCAATGCTGCGCACCACCTCTTCAATCGCCGAAGGCGCCAGCAGCACGCCTTTTACCTTGGTGATATCATCAGCCCGGCCAACCACGCCGCCTTTGATCAACCGCGAGGTCCGGCCGCAGGCGCATGGCTCAGGCGCCCATTCGATGACATCTTTGGAATCAAAACGCAAACAGGGTTGGGCCATACGGTCCAGTGCGGTGATCACCATCTTGCCCCTGCGTCCGTGTTCCTCAATGATCTCGCCGGTCTCGACATCTTCGATTTCCACCAGAAACAGCGCTTCGTTAACATGCAAGCCTCCCGGCTGCTCCGTGCACTCAAACGACCAGGCTCCGATTTCGGTTGCTCCCGCGTGATCGTATACCTTGGCCCCCCAGGCATCTTCCATTCGCTTTTTGGTGCTGGGAATGCTGGCCCCGCATTCACCGGCACAGGTGATTTTCTCAATGGTCAGTTTTGATGGGTCGATATCCATTTTTGACCGGGCGGTCTCGGCCATTCCCAGAATATAGGTGGGAGTGCCCATCATGGCGGTGGCCTGCAGTTCCTGGATTTTTAAAATCCGCGCCTTGGTATCCAGCACCCCTCCCGGGATGACCTCACAGCCGATTTTCTCTGCAGCGTAATGTCCTGCCCAGAAGGCCACAAATATATTATAGCCGAAAGGAATAAAAACCCGATCCTGCGGGCGGTACCCCTGGGCCCAGAGGATATAGGACCAGCACTCCATCCACCATTCCCAATCCTGCCAGGTATCGGGCTGGTAGACCGGCTGACCGGTGGTACCGCTGGTCTGACGAAAGATGGTGACCTCATCCAGGGGAACACAGAGAGCCTCGCCATAGGGAAACGGCGCTTTGCGCTGGATATTCTGCATCATGGATTTTTCCACCTTGGGAACCCGTTGAACATCATCCAAAGATTGAATGTCGCCCGGTTTTATGCCGGCATTATCATACAGCTGTCGGTGGAATTTGGAGCGCTCGTAGGTCCATTTGAAGATCTTTTTGAATTTGTTCAGCTGCAGCTGTTTGATTTTTTCGGGTGGCAGCGTTTCCAGAACCGGATTCCAAAATTTTTGTTTGTCGTACATAAGGCATCCTTTTCTAATTATATTGTGCCCATTCGGGAGCCGATTTCGGTTTGGGCTTGCGGCCGTAAAAAACATCATCCATCAGGTTGAAGAGCCACCTCGAGAGGCGGTTGCGGGTAATCAAGGCCCGGATTATCCTGTGGGGCCAGGTTCCGGCATGACTCCACGGGCACACCCGCATACAGACATTACAGTCAGTGCCGACCTTACCCCAGTAGTCAAAACAGGTTTCCGCATTCAGCTTCCACCGCAGGGTGCCGTTGACTTCCGTTGGATCATCCAGCGGAATTGAGTTTGAAGGACAGCAATGCGCACACTTTTTACATATCCTGCAAAAATCTTCAACACCAATATCAACGGGGCTGTCCGCCACAAGGGGAAGATCGGTGGTAACGGCACTTAACCTGACCCTGGGGCCGTAATCTTTGGTCATCAGATACCCCAGACGACCGGTTTCTCCCAGACCGGCATCCACCGCCAGCGGCACCAGCAGGGTATCGTAATGCCGCAAATGATTTGCCGTGGCCGAATAACCCAGGTTTGCAATATAAGCTGCAAGCTGGGTGGCGATAACTGCATCTTCGGCATAATTGCTCATGCTGGCAATCGTCGTCGGGGTATGCGGCGCCGTTCCGACGAGTTCAAAGGCCATCTCTGTGGCAAAAACAACTGCATATTTATGATTCATTTCGATCTCTTTGCCCCAATCCTCCCAGTTTTCACGAAAAATCTCCCCCCGGTTTGAATATATCCACAGCGGGTTGATTTCAGTAATGCCGACCAGCTTGGCGCCGATGTTCAGCGCATATCCCTTGATGCGCCTGCCGGCCTCCTGCGGGCTCATCTCAACGCGCTGTCCTTTAAACTCTGGATGGGCAACGGGATGGTAAGCTTCCGGCGCTGACAGATGCATGGCCACATTCAAAGCGGACAGGGTTGCTGCAACATTGGGTCTGTCTTTGGGCCTGTCGATCGCACCGGGATGCCCCAACGGTCCGCCTTTTTGTCTGCGCGCAGCGTCGAACGCCTCGCGGTCAGGATGCATCCGGTAATAGGCCTTATAAGGTTCGGATCCCGGCCGCAGCGCCCGGTTGCGGGCAAACACAATGTCACGTTCATCAATGCGTTTTACCTCTGCGGTGATCAATCCCCGGGTGCCTTCCTGCGCTTTCTGATTCCCGGGTGTTTTGCGGATCAAGATAATACCGGCGGCAATCCCGACGGCCAGCAAACCGACAACAATGCCCTTCCCGAAAAAGGTGGCCAGAAAACCGCTCGCCCACCAGTATACAAACACGATTAAGGCCCCTGTCATGGCCACAAACTGCAGACCGGCAAAAAAAGATGCACGCTTTTCCTTTTCCATGATCGATGAAATCAAATAGCTTAAACCGACCGCCGCCTGGCCGATAAGCCCTGCCAGCACCAAAAAACTTAATAAATCAAACATGTTGCTTTGACTCCCATCCCAGAAGCGTTTAAGGGTGATGTCCGCTGTTGCATAGAAAAATTCCAGAATCCACTATTTTAAAAATTAAAGGCTCGACTCAGATCGATGCCACTGCTTCATGTGCTTTTAAGGTTTTTCTGACCATCCCGATATCCTTGCGTATCAACCGGCTGGCTTCCGCCCCCTTTCTCTGTGAAAGCACCTCAAAAATATTTTTTCTGCTGCCATGTCCTGTTCCGAAGGAAGGTTGGTGCCGACCACAAGATTATCTTCTATAATTTTTTTCTGAATCAAATCCGAAATCTGATCCGAAAACCGTTTCTTTTTTAAAGGTCGGAACATACCTTCGCCGGAATGTTTTCTCCTCAATCGTCGTGTTTCCACTTTTTTGGATCCCTAAATAATTTGACTTGCATGATTTGAGCGATTGTCGAAGTTTGCGCTCAATTTAGGCATTTATTTGGGTGCCTTAAAGTTGCCTCTGGAACCGGCATGGGCTGGAATTACCAATTCGCCCTCTACATCTTCCAGATCCAGCCACCACCTGTTTGCCGGATCCGGGCGGTCGTATCCCAAAAGCTCATCACCCCATACGGCAAAGTTTCTGGCCAAAGGAATGTTTCGCATCGTCCATTGGATAAAACGATGAAACGGTGTAAACGGTTTGTTCCAGGGGCAGACACAAACACAGACGCCGCAGCCTGCGCCAACTTTATTTCCGACACGCTGTTTCGTACACTTTTCCACGTTATTGGGCCATTTTTCATACCCGTTAAACATTACCTTGTCGCCAAAAGGTATGGCGCCTGAGGGGCAATAGCGCGCACATTGTTTACATTTTTTGCAGAAATCCTGGACCCCAAAATCGATCGGTTTATCGGTGGCCAATGGAAGATCGGTGGTAACTACCGAGGCCTTGAATCTCGGCCCCAGAAACGGATTGAGTACGATATCGCCGATGCGACACATTTCCCCCAGGCCGGCCCAGAGCAAAACGGGCGGAAGTACGATCTGATAATTTCTGGCGTGGTGGGCACGGGCCGGGTAGCCCAGCCGACGGATATAATCCGCCAGGACACAGGCGATAAAACCGGAGGTCGAATAGGCCAGGAAACTCATGGAATTGCTGATCCAGTCATTTCCGACGCTGGCATGCGATGTCTTATAATCTTGATCGATTAAGATCGCAATGGCGTATTTATGATTGAGCTCGATCGCTTCACCGGTTGCCATGCAGTGGCTGTAAACCGCATAGGGGGGTAATTCGCAGATGCCGACCTGATCCGCTCTGAGAAAATAAGCCGCCTCTTTGATATGGCGGGCCATTTTAATCGGATCATCGGTGCCGGGAGCTTTTTGAACGGCAGCCATACCATCCACAATTTGACTTAATGTAAACTGCATATTCACCAGTGCTCCCGACAGGGGATGCTTGGCCACAAATCGGTGCCTTTCCTTGGAAAGCTGGGGCCCCCAGTCGCCTCGCAAAGCCCGATTAAATCCGCTTTCACGTTCGTCAACGCGTTTGATTTCATCTTCCTTGACCTGTGTTGTCGGTCGGTCGACACGTTTTAAAATTTCCATCGGATAAGGGTCTAATTTTTTGATTCGAAACGATCTTTGGATCGTCGCTGCAATACTCATCGTAAACCTCCAGCGTATAAATTAGATCTGACCTATTAAAAATACAACTTATTAGCAGGAAAAGGACCCGGCATCAACCATTTCGCAGACAGCTTTCAGTGCATGAATAGAACGCTTCAATCGGCTGGAATCAATGGTGAACATGAGCCGATTAAGGCAGAATTGAATGCGTTATCGCATCACGGATAGGGACTGATTTCAACGGCAACATGAGCCAGACGGTTGTGCCACTTCTTCATGGCCCAGTGCAGGGTGACCTCGCCGGCGGCAGGCACGGGCAGGGTCCCGCCCAGCAAGGAAGATTTTCCGCCGGAAAATTCCTGAGCGTTGAATCTCAAAATGTGACCTTCAACCTGGGGTTTCAGGTCGCTTTTGTGGTTGCAGCCCACCATATCAACGATCCAGGCACCGTCGTTTTTTGTGGTAACTTTGGTGATGATGGCTTTTTTCTTTTTATCCTGTGCGTTGGTGGCGAGGACTAGCGGAGCCGTCTGTTTGACGTTATAAAGAGAGATCGCCCCCACATTGCCGCTCGGCACCGGGCCGGTATAGGTGACTGTGATGTCCTGGCTGCCGGAAGGCGGGTTGAGCAGATAATACAGAACCATCTCAAATGTTATATCGATCCCTCTATGATTCCAGGAGAACTGAATCTCGGACCCCGGCAACAGGTTCAGCACTTGACCGCCAAACGTAACGCCGGAAACCCCCACTTCATCCACAATCGCCTCGCTGCCTTGCAACTCAAACTGGACCCCCACGATCAGCATTCTGTTTGGACCATTGCCCACCTTGAAACTCTGTAACGTGAAGACCTTTTGCTCTTTGGTCCAATCCTCCGGCAGTTTAATCCCATCGGCAAAGTCAAACCCGATTTGATCCGTCACCAGAACCTTCTGCGTCCCTTCATCGCTGATGGTTTCGTCTGAATGCGCGCACGCCACCAGCCAAACAAGGCAAACCATCGCTAAAAAAGCGCGGCCAAATTTTGCTGAGTTCATATCCGATCCTCCTGTGTGTTTAGAAGTGGCTTCAAAACCCCATCTGAGGCCCAGTGGCTGCGTTGTAGGCCTCCGATAAATGCTCACATACTTATCCTTATGCTGCGCGTTATCGATCGGCCTGCGCCTTGCCCTTGAACCTCAGATGGGGTTTTGAAACCATTTCTAATTTAAACTAAAAATAAGATAAGTTCAAAATAAGTAAAGCGCGATTTTGATAAGCGGTCACCATGTATCGTTTGCCGACACTGCAAATGACGGGCACGATGTCGCCGGTTTGCATTCATTTGAAGTCCGGCAATCCGCTCGTCAGGTACCACCGGTTGGTTTCCTCGTCATACTCCCATGCCTGGCGGTCGATCAAATTTTTCACCGTTACGTTCGTAATCCGATAATATTGGAAATCGACGATACGCAGGATAGAGGATTTATCCTCTGATAGAATCGTCTCTTTTACGTTGTAAGCAGTAACACGAACCTGGTCCAAATCTCCAGTATCCGCTATTTTATCATCCGGGCTCTGTAATTTCTTAAAAGCATTGGCGGCCCCATAATCTCCCCAGCGGATGGCCCGCAGGTAGGCCCTGGCCGTATCGTCAAACAAAGCCATTTTTTCCCCGGTCCGAATACCCGCGCAACCCAATATCAAAAAAACCAGAACGAATGCGATCCATTTTAATTTTTCCATTGTACCTTCCTCGATATATTTGTATTCCCAAAAAGTGGTTTCAAAACCTCAGATTATGTCCGAGAGCCCCGCCATAATTGTCGGGACTTCGCATCTGTTTATTATGGTCAAAGGGCTCAACTGCAAGCCGATGAAAAAGCCGTTGCTCCCAGCAGACATAGGAGTACGTGAGCATTTTAAAGAGGCTTGTGATGAACCTCAGCGCAATAGAATTGGTGCGAATCCCGCTTCGCGGAGTAACGCAACTACCGAACGTTAGATGGGGTTTTGAAACCACTTCTATTCGGATCTCCGAAATAAATACAGTGCGCCAGACAGACATTGTCCGCGCACGCCGGGATCAGTCCTTGATCGACCCGATGATGGCACAGGTTGCACTTCTGAGCGATTCCTTTATGCTGATCAAAATCAATGGCGTCATAGGGGCAGGCTTCAATACATGCTTGACAGCCGGTGCACCGGTCATAATCCATGACCACAATGCCATCGGATCGCTTGGCAATCGCCTCTTCAGAACACGCGTCGGCACAGGGTGGATCATCACAATGCCTGCACTGATTGACCCGGTAAACGAAATTGAGCTGCCCGTCAATCATCTGGGGGCCGTCTTCCGCGACCGAGATAAGCTTGATGCCGTCAGCGGCACGGTTTTCCTGTTTGCAGGCGATTTCACAGGTTTTGCATCCCCAGCAGGCTTCGTGGTCGATGATCAGGGCATAGGATCTCATGAACCATCTCCTTGAATTTCGGGATATATTTTGCACAGCAGCGCCCTGACGGAGGTGGCACCCATAGCGGGGTCGCAGCTTTCGTATGCATTGTCGGTTAAAATGTTGATGTTGGATTCATCCCATCCATGACCGGGATCTTTTTTCTCGGGAAACCACCAGGCATGTTCCGCACTGACAACCCGCGGGTCCATGCCGGCAAAAAGTTTTGCCCGCTGCCTGACTTTGCCCCGGGGAGATTCAATAATAACCCAGTCGCCATCTTGAATGCCTTGTTTTTTAGCAGTCTCGGGGTGGATTTCCACCGTTGGATCCCTGTGGAGCTCGCGCAACCAGGGGATCTGCCTGTTTTCGGTATGGAAAAAGCCGGGGGACCTTCTGCCGGTAATCAGGATATAGGGATATTCTTGAAAGAGCTGTGGCGCACTGTAAGGGCTTTCCGGGGGCTCGCGGTACTGCGGCAGAGGATCATAGCCCCAGCGTTCAAGCATGGTGGAATAAAGCTCAAACTTGCGGCTCGGTGTGCTGAACCCCTTTATCTTATACTTCTGGCTGATTACATCGCCGCGGATGTGGTCCATTTTCTTAAAGTTCTGCCAGGTAATTCCCATGGGCTCCAGGATCCAGTCCAGGGCCTGCTCGAAATCATCCCACCAGTGCTCGCCCTGACCGACACGATGGGCCAGATCGTTGAGCATTTCGTGATCGGAGCGGCATTCTCCCACCTGAACCACCTTGCGCCGGGGAAAAATGTAGCCGTGGCGCTTCCAGTAATCGGCGATGTAATCCATCTCAAGCCAGGTGGCCGCCGGCAGTACGATATCCGCCAGCTCGGCGGTCGGGGTCAGAAAAAAATCAGAAACCGCCATAAAATCCACCTTTTCAAGGGCCCGGTAAACCTCTTTTGCGTTGGCGCGCGTCATGACCGGATTTGAGCTGATGAAAAAGAGCATTTTGACCGGATAGGGCTTTTCTTCAAGGATCGCGTCCCAGACGCATTTGGGATTGATGATGGCAAAATTACCGGCCAGACGAAATCGATCGCCGCCTAAACGTTTCTCGCGCTGGACATCGGGCAGCATCCGGTGAGCCCCGAAATAACCCACATTACGAATTCGCGGTGCCTGAAACAGGACCTGTCCGCCGGGCACATCGATGTTGCCGGTAATCCCCATTAGCGCCATCAAAAGGCGGTCGTTGTCGGCACAGTTGATCTGCTGTTCAATGGCAACCCCCCACTGAACGGCCGCCGGCCTGGTGGTCGCAAACAACCGCGCTGCTACACGGATCTTTTCTTTGGGAACCCAGGTGATTTCTGCGACTTTCTCCAAAGGGTATTCGTTGACCCGCTTCACAAAGGGCTCCCAGCCGTGCACGTAATTTTTCACAAAGTCCCTGTCATAGAGTTCTTCGTTCACAATGACATTCAGTAGGCCCAGCGCCAGCGCTGCATCCGTACCGGGCCTGAGCTGCAGCCATATATCGGCGCGCGCGGCAATACGGGTGAACCGCGGATCAATCGCAATCAGTTTTGCGCCTTTAGCCAGACTGACCGAAAAAGGCTCGCCCTTGTAGCAATCCGGGTTGCTGATCACCAGATTGTTGCCCCAGACCATGATGCAGCGGGGGTGGTTGGCATAATCCACAATCGGGTTGGTTCCGCAGGTTAGAATGCTGGTGGCAATTCGCGGGCCGTAGCAAAAGTGGCCGGCGGTCAGCACATTGGGGCTGCCCAAAAGGTTGGCGAAACGATAAATGACCGCCTCGTTCTCTCTGCCCGTCCCGTATCCCAGAACAATCGATTCCGCCCCGAAGTTGGCCTTATATTCCAACATCCTTTCGGCGATGCGATCCAGCGCGTCATCCCATGAAACCCGCTGCCATTTGCCGCTTCCTTTGGACCCGAGTCTTCGGACCGGATAGGTCAGCCGATCCGGATGATAGACCAGCTGGGCGGATGCAAGCCCCTTGCTGCAAAGGGTGCCGTGGTTAATGGGACAATCCGGATCACCGGCGATCTTGGCAATCTTGCCGTTTTGGGTATAGACCAGAACGCCACAACCGCCATGACACATTCGGCAGTGGCTTTTGACAACCCCGTCAAAGCCGTAAGCCTGCATTTCTTTTTCGATATTCGAATAAGTGAAGTCAGTCATGTTCAGTCTCCGCAATATGCTGGCAAGTTTCTTTAAGAATCGCCCTTCTGTCAAGGAATTTTAATGATTCAGCCAAACAAAGTCACCTGACTTCAGCGCCCCGAGCCCGCCATCTTGCTGTTTGATCTGATTTTTCTAAAAAAGCTTGCTAAAACTGTCCCAAATATTTTAATACCTTTACCTTATAAAAATTAACTGAGGAACGGAATATCACAAAATGAAGGCATGGCTTTTACCGGCGAGTATGACCATGATCTGCTGGGGTATCTGGGGGTTTATCCCCAAGATTACCACCCGATACATTAATCCGCTGAGCGCCTCGGTCTTTGAAGGATTGGGCAGTGCCATTTTTGGACTCATCATTTTATTTTCTCTGAGCTTCAAGCCTGAAATCCATCCCAGAGGTGTTTCTCTGGCTTTCATTACCGGGCTTCTGGGCATGCTGGGGGCGCTTTTTTACCTTTTTGCCATGCCGAAGGGTAAAGTTTCAGTGATCGCCACCATTGCCGCCTTGAATCCGGTGATCACCATCGGTCTGGCCTACTTCTTTTTAAAGGAGCCCATTACGATAAAAGAAGGCATCGGGATGGTATTCGCCTTTATTGCAATTGTCTTGTTCACTATATAATTGATGGATCGTAAAGCTTTTTCGATTAAACCGCTCCACGAATAATCATGGACTCCCTGGCCTCTGATAGTTATTGTATTTCAAAAAGGAAGAAAGGAAGCTGAATATGTCGAAGCACATTGGTATTGTGGCCTGCAGCGCCGAGGGCGCTGCGCTGTGCTATCGCACCATCTGCAGCGAAGCACCGGCATTAATGGGTGAGCACATGCATCCCGAGGTCAGCATGCACACGCATCCGCTGGCCGAATACATGGTCCACATCCGCACGGGGGACTGGGAAAAAGTTGCGGCGCTCATGCTTTCCTCAGCACAAAAACTTTCTCAGATCGGGGCCGAATTTGCGATTTGCCCGGATAACACCATCCACGAAGCTTTTGATTTTGTAATAAAGGGCTCGCCCATCCCCTGGCTCCATATCGCAGAAACAGTGGCCCAGAAAGCTCGAGAGGAAGGTTATCAGCAGCTGGCGATCTTGGGCACGAAATACCTCATGACGGGTCCGGTCTATACCCTCACGCTCCAAAAATCCGAAATCACCAGCCAGATACCGGATGAAAGCGATCGTGAGCGCATCGACGCCGTCATTTTTAACGAGCTTGTAAACGGCACTTTCACCGATGATTCACGCCGCTATTTCAATAAGGTGATCGAGAAGCTGAAAAACCGGGGATGTGATGCGGTGGTGCTGGGATGCACCGAAATACCATTGCTGGTTGATCCCGATGATTGTCCCCTGCCCGTTCTGGATTCGACGCGCTTGCTGTCGCGAGCCGCCCTGAAAGAAGCCCTGGCATGACACATGAAATTGAGAATCATTGAATGGGAAAGCTAATGAAGAAATCCGTTTTGAAAGGCAGATTTAAATGGGTTATCGCAACCGGCATCATCTGCCTGATGTTCGCTTGCGAGTCGACTTATTACAAGACCATGGAGAGCATCGGTTACCATAAGCGCGATATTATGGTGGATCGGGTACAGGATGCCCGCGATGCCCAGGAAGAAGCCAAAGAACAATTCGAATCGGCGCTTGAAAAATTCAGCAGTGTTCTGGGCTTCCGGGGCGGAGACCTTGAAGAAAAATATGACCAGTTAAAAGCCGAATATGACGAGAGCGTCACCAAAGCTGATGCGGTTCGCAATCGGATTGCCGCTGTTGAGGACGTGGCCGAAGACCTATTCGCTGAATGGCAGCAGGAGTTAGGCCAGTATACCAACAACAAGCTGAGACAATCGAGTGCCCGCAAACTGCGCGAAACAAAGAGCAAGTATGCTCAATTAATTGCTGCCATGAAGCGAGCAGAGAGAAAAATAGACCCGGTCCTTTCAGCTTTTCAGGATCAGGTGCTGTATCTCAAGCATAACCTGAATGCTCAGGCAATTGCCTCGTTACAGAGCGAGCTGGCATCGATTGAAACCGATGTCGCCAGGCTGGTCAAGGAAATGGAGGCTTCGATCAAAGAGGCGGATAAGTTCATCAGCTCAATGGAACGTGAATAAAAAACAGCCACGGTTGAAAAGCTGAAGGGATTCATTTTGATATTACCGCTCACGCCAAGGCGCAAAGACGCCAAGCATTTGTTGGTTTAAATTATAATTCTTTGCGGGCTTAGCGGCTTTGCGTGAGGCCATAATCTTTTGCTTATTTTAGGCACTTTTAATCTATTCAGACCCTATTTTGAAAGGGAAGAAAATGAAGACCGGACTGATACTGGTTGATATTCAGAATGATTATTTTGCAGGGGGCCGCATGGAACTGGTCGGAATGGAAGCAGCCGGTAAAACAGCGGGTCAGTTGCTGGCTTTTTTTCGGAAAAACCGCTGGCCGGCCTTTCACATCCAGCATATTTCAGAGCGCGAAGGCGCGACTTTTTTTCTGCCGGGCACAAAAGGGGTTGAAATTCATGCATTCGTTAAACCCCGTTCAGATGAACCGGCGATAAAAAAACACTTTCCGAACAGTTTTCGTGAGACGCCGCTTTTGGATCGGCTTAAAAACGCCGGAGTTGAAAATGTGGTGATCTGTGGTGCCATGAGCCATATGTGCATTGACGCAACGACCCGGGCAGCAGCTGATTTCGGTTTCGCGTGCACCGTCGTCCATGATGCCTGCGCCACTCGAAATCTTGATTTTGGGGGGAAAAAGATATTGGCTCAAGATGTTCATGCCTCTTTTATGGCGGCATTAGGGTCTGCATATGCTCACGTGACAAGTTGCGGGGAATTTGTTTCGAAAGCAAAAGCCCATGGATGAATTTAAAAAATGCACTCTCTGCGGTCATCGATGGAAATCGCGCCAAGATTTTCTGGAAGATCCCTCTACCGCCATGGTCGGCTACCAGATAAACTTTGACCATTTGAATCTGGGACTGTTTCTGTTCAATCATTTAGAATGCGGCACGACAATCGCCATTCCCGCCGGAAAGTTTAAAGACCTCTACCATGGGCCGGTTTATTCGGAACGACTTTTTGGTACGAAACATTGTCCGGAATATTGCCTGCATGAGAATCAGCTGGATCCCTGTCCGGCGAAATGTGAATGCGCCTATGTCAGAGAAATCTTGCAAACCGTTCAGCAATGGCCTAAAAGATGATCGAATTTTTAAGTGCCGGTACACTTCTGGGTCTGGCAGCGGGGTTTGCTCCCGGCCCGCTGCTGGTGCTGGTGATATCCGAGACCCTGAAGCACAACATTAAAGCCGGAATAAAAGTTTCCATTGCGCCCCTGGTCACGGACGTGCCCATCATTCTGCTTTCGCTGTTGATATTAAACCGGCTGGCGGATTTCAGGCCCGTATTGGCCTGGATCTCGATTTTCGGGGGCCTGTTTATCCTTTATCTGAGCTATGAAAGCCTGAAAACCAGAGGGGTGGAACTCAATTTGTCTTCGGTCAGCGCCAGCTCCTTTAGAAAAGGTGTGATCACCAACGCTTTAAATCCCCACCCCTATATCTTTTATATGACGGTGGGTGCGCCCATTATTTTCAGGGCAATCAATCAAAATTTTTTGGCGGCGCTCGCTTTTGTCGGGACTTTTCTGCTGTTTCTGGTGGGCTGCAAAGTGTTACTGGCGATGGTGGTTGAGCGCTCGCGGGCGTTTTTAAAAGGGCAAATTTATCTATGGGTGATGCGAACCCTGGGTGTTCTTTTACTTATTTTCTCAATCGTTTTGTTTCGTGACGGATTCCGATTACTGGGATGGTTATAGCGGCAGCCCCGTTAAAGGAAATGAGGCTTATATGTCTGAAACATTTAAATATGCCATAACCCGGACACCGGCTGAAACTTTCGACCGTGGCATTACGACCGCCAGCCTGGGCAAGCCGAGCTATGGACGGGTTATAGAGCAGCACCGCGCCTATGTGGCAGCGCTGAAGTCCATCGGGCTCGAGGTGATCGAGCTTGACCCGCAGCCGGCTTATCCGGACGGCCACTTTGTGGAGGATACCGCGGTGGTCACACCGGCTGTGGCCGTAATCACCCGGCCCGGAGCAAAATCCAGACAGGGCGAACAGGAATCCATTGCAGAGACGCTCACACCATACCGTCCGATCGAACACATCCAGGCGCCCGGCACCCTGGACGGTGGTGATGTCCTGATGGTCGGCAACCATTTTTTTATCGGCATATCGGAACGCACCAACCCGGCAGGCGGGCAGCAGCTGGGAACCATTTTAGAAAAATACCATCACACCTGGGCAACAATTCCGGTGGGCGCCGGCCTGCATTTGAAATCCAGCGTTAATCTGGTGGCCGATAACACCCTGCTGGTGACCCGCAATTTTGCCGATCATCCGGTATTCAGGGATTACGAAAACATCGTCGTGGACCCGGCAGAAGCATATGCGGCCAACACCCTGAGGGTAAACGATCATCTTGTCGTCCCCAGGGGATTTCCCGACACATTAGAACAGCTCAGCCGCCTGGGGCAAAAAATTATCGAACTGGATGTGAGCGAAATGCAGAAGATGGATGGGGGCTTGACCTGCCTGTCTATCCGTTTCTGAGCTGGCCTCGTGTAATCATCAGGGAAGGCTGCAGCTTGAAAAAATTGGAATAATGGATTATGAAGGAAAGCCAAGATATTTTTCTGCAGGCAATTGTTTAAAATGACAGCGCTTCAAAATTTAAGGGGGAATACCTAAATGGGCAAAGGTGATAAACGAACCAAACGGGGCAAAATTTTTCGCAATTCCTATGGCGTCAAACGGCCGCGTAAAAAAAAGAAAAAATCAGACAAAAAAGATTAAGACATCAAAAGAGATCGAACTTTTTTATCCTTCTTTCCGGTAAGCCCAGGGGGCGGCTGGGTGCCGCCAGAAATTTGAAACGGCGGCGGGTATCTTCTCATGGGATCCGACAATCAGCCAGCCGTCGGGCGCAAGGGCACTGACAACCCGTTTGAAACCCTCTTCTTTGAGGGGATCCTTATAGTAAGTCAAAAGATTGTTTCTTAAAAAAACGATATCAAAGTCCGACCCGGGCGGCTCTGCGAAAATGTCCTGTACTTGCCAATCAATGCTCATTTTAAGAAACGCCTTTACCTCAAAAAGATTACCCCCTTTTCGAATATCAAAATAGCGTTCACGATCTTTTTGGGGAACCTCTCTCATACTGCTTTTGGCATATACCCCTGCCCGTCCCTTTTCGATATATTCCGGGTGCATATCCGTAGCTGTTATCTCCAGTTGCGGCCGGTTTTCGTATTCCTCCTTTAGGCGCTCCCAGACAACCTTTAAGCTATACACCTCTTCTCCCCGTGCGCAGCCCGCTGACCATATGCGCAATGCTTCCTTTTCGCTTTTAATCATCGTGGGTAAAACATCTTTTTCCAGGTGATGCCAGAGGTGTTGATCACGGAAAAACCGGCTGATGGAAACCGTCATTCGCTGTTCGCATTCCCGGCGTACCGTCCGGCTTTTTTCCAGCAAATCCAGATAGGCTTTGATGTCGCGGCAATTTAATTCCTGCATGTGACGGGATATGCGCTTTTTAACGCCTTTTCTGACCTTACGATACCCGGTCCACGAAAAATCAAACCCATCCAGCAGCTGTCGAAATTGATCGTCGTCCATAGCTATTACTTAAGCCGGGTCTTGCGGTTGTTCAAGAAAAATAATAATAAGCTTGAACGAATTTTAGCTTAACGGTATTAAAAATGATCGACGAGGGGCAGACGAAGGTATAGGGACATAAAGCCATGGATTTCATTGGTGCGGATGCCTGCAAAAAAGGGTGGTTTGCGGTCGCGCTCGGTCCGAAAAATAACTGGAAGATCGGCGTTTTCAATACCCTTGACGATCTATGGAATTTGTGGAATCCATTGTCCATCATATTTATCGATATACCGATAGGGCTGCCAAAATCCGGACGGCGAGCTTGTGACATCGAAGCGCGAAAAATACTGGGCAAAAGAGGTTCCAGCGTTTTTCCGGCACCCTGCCGGGAGGCGTTGGAGGCTGAGACATACCGCCAGGCCTGCCAGACAAATAAGCGCGTCACGGGCATTAAGCTTTCCATCCAGACCTGGAACATCTGCTCAAAGATCAGGGAAGTCGATACCTGGTTGCGCAATAACCCAACCGTGCAACCAAAGGTTAGAGAATCTCATCCCGAGGTCTGTTTCTGGGCATTGGCCGGCGGACATCCCATGTTCAATCCCAAGAAAACGGTAAAGGGTTTTGAGGACCGGTATGCCGTACTGGAAAACAATTGCCCGCAAACCGGCCGCATTGTTCATCAGGCCCTTGGTCAATTCCAGCGCAGAGGCCTGGCCCGCGATGATATTCTGGATGCGCTCGCATTGGCTGTTTCAGCCAGACGATCTTTAAAATCAATCCGGACGATCCCTCCGGATCCACTAAGAGATGAAAAAGGGCTTCCGATGGAGATCGTATATGCTGTGCCGCGGTGAGAGGATGCGAGATGAGCGCTAAATCTCAAGAACGATTTTACGCGATCGATTGGCTGCGCGTGTTTGCCATGTTCATGGTATTTATATATCACTGCGCGCGATTTTTTGACATAGAGGATTGGCATGTCAAAAACCCGCAAAGCGATACGATCATCACATTTATCACCCTGTTTCTTGTGCAATGGATCATGCCGCTTTTTTTCATTCTCTCCGGCATCAGCTCCCACTACGCTTTGGGCTATCGCAAGGCTGCTGATTATATTCGCGGCCGATTTAAACGCCTGATGATTCCGTTGATCTTTGGAATTTTTGTTTTAGCTCCACCGCAGGTCTATTTTGAACGCCTCAGTCATTCCCAATTTCAAGGATCGTTTATCCAATTTTTCCCCCATTATTTTGACGGTTTTTATGGCTTCGGGGGCAATTTTGCCTGGATGGGCATTCATCTTTGGTATCTTTTGATGCTCTTTGTTTTTTCGCTGCTGACACTCCCGTTTTTCATTTATACCCGGAGGGAACCGAAACCGGCATTTATCTCAAAATTTATCTGTGTCTTAGAGGGCAAAGGCACCTTATTGCTACTGGCGTTGCCCCTGGCAGCAATTGAGTTAATTTTAGATCCAGCCACAACCGGCAGAAGAGATTTCGGTGGATGGAGCCCTTTTCTTTACATCATCTTTTTTATTTATGGCTATGCGATATTTACAAAGACCGAGTTTCAAAATATCATTAGAGAACAAAGGAAAATTGCTCTGGCCGGCGGGGTGATCACGACGGCCACCGCACTGGTGATCCTCGTCTCAAAAGGCTTTCCCGAACACTATACCCTCTTTTCATTTTTCATGACAATTATTCGCGCATTTAACTCCTGGTTCTGGCTCATCGCAATAGTGGGGTATGGCTTGCACTGGGGCAATTTCAACAGCCGTTTTTTGACCTATGCCAATGAAGCCGTTCTGCCGTTTTATATCCTGCATCAAACCGTCATTGTAACCTTGTGTTTTTACCTGATCAGCTGGCAAACAGCGGTGGGTGTCAAATATTTGGTGATCGCCTCAACATCAATGGCAGCCATTCTTGCCATTTATGAGGTGCTCATTCGCAGGATCAATATATCGCGATCCCTGTTCGGACTCAAACCAGTAATTCAATAGATAAATAGAGATTGGAGACAGACGATGGATCAAAAGGTAAAAAATGCCATTATTGGCGCGGTCGAAAAAGAACCTTTCGCCAAAGCACTCGGGGTGAATCTGATGGAATTAGAGCTGGGCCATTCAGTGGTGGAGATGAAATATGACCCGCCCACCATGAACAACATCTACGAGCGAGCCCACGGCGGCGCTTTATTTGCATTAATTGATGAGGCATTTGAAACCGCCAGCCAGACAGACGGCACCATTGCCGTAGCCTTAAACGTGAATGTGACCTACGTTTCCAGTCCAGAACAGAGTGTAAAATTGCGGGCTGAGGCCAGAAGGGTAAGCCAGACCAAAAAAACCGCCAGCTATGACATCCGCGTGAACGATGAAAACGGCAACCTGATTGCCACCTGCTCCGCTCTGGCCTACCGCACCGGCAAGCCGATTCCGTTTCTATAATAGATGGTGGAGTCTATTGGCCGACTAAATCTCAACGGAAGTTTAGTAATTCATTTTAGTCGATTTTGTTTGAAGCACATATAATCTTTTAAATTCAAGTAAATTTTATATTTCAAACACTTATTCAAATATTTAGCCAGTATGGAATATTTCGTATAGAGGCACGAAACCCACACTTTTAGGCAAGCCAAAATTGATTGCCTTTCCTGATGCAATATGCAGTCAGATACTTCGAGTACAAAGGTTGCCCCGATGATGTCTGAGTTATCCAAAATTTGAAGCATCAATATCCTCTGCCTTATATCGAAGTTCCAGCCCCATGAGGATCGCGTATTTGATTTTTCAAAAAAATTAACCGACCTTGCTTTTTTCAGACGTTTCAGTTAGAAACGCCAACAGAGTCAGCTCTATACAAGACGGATTTTTTCGATAGACAGTTTCAAGGCGCAGGACACATATGGGTCAAGCTCTTATTAAACCGCGGGCTGTATCAAATACGAGGTCAGCGATGTCGGTTGTTTTCTTAAACAGATGGATAGCCTTGTTTTGTCATTTATTTACCATCATTTTGGTTATTTATGGACCTATGGTCAACCTGGCGCGCTCTCAGAACCAGTTTGAAAATCCGCTGCAACATAAAAACGTCCTCGTCCTGCACGCTCATGAATCCATGGCCCCCATTTTCGAAAAACCGACAGCGCATTTTCTGCGACGCTGGCATCCGGCGGAATTGCACACAGACAACAGTTTTACGAGTTTCTGGATCTGCGACGCAATCCCGGCACTAAGCACAGAAAACAGGTTGCTGAGATCTTGCGGCTGCGCTACGCGCGGCGCACAATGGAAACTTTCGGACTTCCAAAGAATACTGCGAAAGAATTGGAAAAACTTTTGGCGTAAAAAATATGCAGATATAGCTTGATAAATTTGGCACCCATAAAAAGCAACACATAATCATATCATACGATTTGCGCCACCATTAGTCGTTACCAAAGATCAGATCAAGCGGGCACTGGAAACCATTTCCAGCGTATTAAAGAACTATAGCAGGCGAATCGAAAGGTTTTAGACACCAGGACGATGCGCTTTTGAAACCCCCGCCTAAGTAAGAGATGAATAAGCCGCTTATATCAGGTCCGGGGGCGCAAATATACACATTAGAACCCCTTCAGACATAAAGGAGGCGCTTATGGCAGAGTTTAAGAATATTCTCTACCCAATTGCTCTTACTGATATTTCACCCAAGGTGGCCCCATATGTGGTAACCCTGGTTAAACAACTCGATGCCCAGGTTCACTTGCTGCATGTTTTGCGCCGTTTTGATTGGTTCGTGGACACCTATGTGTCTGAATCACCGGAACCCGACTTTAAGCGCATTGCCAGTGACTTTGAAGATAAGCTACTAATTCAGGCACAGCAAAAACTCGAAGCGTTTAAGCAGAAGCATTTAAAGGGCATTCGGATTGCGAACGCTATGGTAGTTAGCGGAACCCATTACAGGCAAATTTTAGACTATGCAAAATCCGAGAAAATCGATCTTATTATCATGGGTAGCGGAAAAAAGAGGCAAAAAATGATGTTTGGCTCGGTCGCTGATAAAGTTTCCAGACTGGCAAAAATCCCTGTCATGTTAATTAAAAGCAGCTGAAAAAATGATATTACACACCTAAGAAATAAAGGAGGAAAACCATGGCAACCAAACGTGAAAAGCGCGACCCTTATCTCTGGGAGGCATTGATTTCGATTCTGGGTCTGGTTCTTTTTATCAGTCTGGCGATCGTCCGCTATGAGACAGATGCCCATGTTCCAATTCTGCTCGGTGTGCTAATAGCGGCGCTAATCGGTCTGCGGGCCGGATACAGCTGGAAAGAAATTGAAACCGGCATGTTAAACGGCATCACCAATTCGCTACAGGCAATTGTGATTTTGCTCATCATCGGTATTCTCATCGGTGTTTGGATCTTAAGCGGCGTAGTGCCCACGATGCTCTACTATGGTCTGAAAATATTGCACCCTAAAATATTCCTACCGGCTGCTTTGATTATATGTTCGATCACTTCTTTAGCCACCGGTACTTCCTGGGGTACCACAGGAACCATAGGTATCGCGTTGATCGGTATTGGCGCCGGATTAGGATTTCCGCTGCCAGTGGTCGCCGGGGCGGTGCTTTCTGGTGCCTATTTTGGAGATAAAATGTCACCGCTGTCCGATACCACCAATATGGCACCAGCCATGGTGGGCACTGACCTGTACACGCATATAAAGCACATGAGTTATACGACCGGCGTCAGTTACGGTCTAACTCTGGTGATCGAGTTTGTTCTGGGTTTTTTATATGGCGGCGGACAGGCGAAATTAGATAGCGTCAATCAAATCCTGACAGGCATCGACGCGCAATTCAGCGTCAATCCTCTTTTATTGCTTCCGCCGATTATTGTCATGGTTCTAGCGATTCGAAGAATACCGGCTGTCCCGGGTATTGTGATCGGAATTTTAGCGGCTGGCCTTTTGGGAGCAATCTTTCAGGGAAATACATTCGGAAAGCTGTTGTCATCGGCTTACGGCGGCTATGTCAGCAACAGCGGCGTTGAAGCGGTCGACAATTTATTGACCAAAGGTGGTTTCGAATCCATGATGTACACCGTATCGCTTGTGGTCTGCGCCATGATGTTCGGCGGAATTATGGAAAAGACGAATCAATTACGAGTCGTTGTGACCGTCATACTTAAAAAAGCTCGAAGCACCGGCTCTTTGATTACGTCCACCATCCTGACCGCTATCGCGTCCAACTTGATTCTGTGCGACCAATACATGTCTATTGTAATGACGGGCAAAATGTACGCCCAATCCTATGTGGACAAAGGGCTGCATCCCAAAAACCTGTCCCGCGCAATTGAGGACAGTGCTACAGTGACGGCCAATCTTGTGCCGTGGAACTCGGGTGGTGCTTACCAAGCTGCCACCTTGGGGGTGCCAACCATTGCTTATTTGCCATTTAACTTCTTTTGCTGGCTGACGCCGATTGTTTCCATGGTCTTTGGCTGGTTCAATATTACCATTGATCCACTGGAAGAAGAGGCCACAACACCCGACATGGCGGCTGAAACTGGCGCCGCATAAAAAAATGACGGGCTATCGCTTATAACTGTCCAAAACATAACCTTAAAGGAGATATGGACATGTTTAAGACCATCCGCCTTAAAATGATAATTGTATTCATTCTGTCGGCGCTGTGGATGGTGCAAGGGGTTGCGCCAGCGCTAGCCGCAGAAGTGGAATTTTCAAAAGGCTCGGCTTTAGAAGGTATTTTACGACGTGGTGAACTGCACATTGGTTTGGAAGTGGGGTATATGCCTTTTGAAATGATCGACAAACGCAGCGGGCTTCGACAGAAGGAGATCCGCCACGGAGGATTTCGGCGTAAGGGCCGTCAACTCAGCTTGATCGGCTTTGATATCGATATTGGGATTGAGATGGCCAAAGCATTGGGGGTCAAACCGATATTTGTTGACACCCTATGGCCCAGCATTATTTCTGCCCTGAAATTAGGCCGCATTGACATAATTTTCGGTGGGATGTCCGTCACCGAAGCGCGGAAGAAGCTTATTGATTTTGCCGATCCTTTCATGACCGTGGGCCAAACCGTGCTGCTCAACGCCAAGCATCAGAATACCGTTAAATCCTACCAGGATCTGAATGATTCTAAGTTCGTTGTGGTATCCAAACCCGGCACCACCGGTGAAGAGGCCGTGCAGAGTCTGATTCCCAAGGCCACCTATGAGACCGCCGATACCGAAATCGAGGGCGCCATGCGGGTGCTAAAAGGCACAGCGGACGCTTTTGTCTATGATTTTCCGTTTAACGCTGTGTTTATTGCCATGCACCCTTCGGATCAGCTGATCTTTTTAGATGAGCCCTTTACCAAAGAGCCCATTGCCTGGGCGATACGCAAAAACGATCCGGATTTCTTGAAATTTTTGAATGCTTTTTTATTTCGGATGAAATCCGATGGTCGATTCGATCGGATATATCAAAAATGGTTCCTCAGCATGGATTGGTATAAATTTGTGCGATAGGTTGAACCACGCCTTGAAGTTTACCTGTACTTGGTCCAACGCACTTATTGGTTTCAAATGTGAAAAGGTGTCAAACCTTGAATAGTGAATAAAAAACATTAACATCTGTAATTGAATTGGATACGGATTTTCTGTGGGCAGAGCAGGGCGATATTTTTTATGACAATACTGACCGTGAGCGGTTTTTAGATACTGTTGGAGAATTATCCAGGCGATTTGCGGTGGATATCTTTGCTTATGTTTTGATGAATAGCCATTATCAAATCCTGTTAAAAACAGGGATATTATCATTTGTTTAATCTGGCAGGGCTGCTAACCAACGAAAAGATAGTTGCAATTTTTAATTTGACTTACTCATCGGTCAGCCACAGTGTGAAGGCGATTAAATCCAAAATGGCAAAAGAGCATAAATTCAAAGATTATATAGAAGACTTGAATTCACAATTCAAGGTTTGACACCCACTCATGAAGCCCAACAATGTCTTTTTGCGACAGTTTGGATAACAGTGTATCCAGCGTTTTACGATTTATCTCGGCTTGCTGATCTTGACGCTGCTGAGCCTGGCT
>Ga0209742_10000349_pt1 | contig 24974 bp, 23 predicted proteins | sample DeeMarSeWOR38_10_FD_187462 | JGI IMG/M metagenome (GOLD analysis project Ga0209742, IMG submission 187462) | Marine sediment microbial communities from White Oak River estuary, North Carolina - WOR-3-8_10 (SPAdes) (version 2) | ecosystem: Environmental > Aquatic > Marine > Intertidal zone >... | reverse complement strand
AGGCAAAAGCGCTTACCCTTGGTGCCACCCGTCAACAATAAGGCGCCCATGCTGGCTGCCTGGCCAATACACATGGTGCTCACGTCACATTTGATGAATTGCATGGTGTCGTAGATGGCCAGGCCAGCGGTCACTGAACCACCTGGAGAATTAATGTACAGGTGAATATCTTTGTCGGGGTTTTCGGACTCCAGAAATAATAGTTGTGCCACGATGACGTTGGCAGAGTAGTCATCCACTGGGCCAACTAAAAATACCACGCGCTCCTTGAGCAGGCGGGAATAGATATCATAGGATCGTTCCCCACGCGCGGATTGTTCGACGACGATCGGGACCAGGTTCAGATTTTGGATATCGCTCACACTACTATTTTTCATTAACCGTTCACCTTGATTGCTTCGCTGTTTAACCCGCTGCTGTCGGATTCATCAGCTCGTTAAACGTGGTTTTCTTGTCTGTAACTGACGCTTGGGTTACCACCCAGTCTATCGCCTCGTCTTCCAACACGAGGTTCTCAATCTCAGACAAGCGTTCTTTATCACCGTAATAATATTTAACAACCTCTTCCGGTCTTTCATAACTAGCGGCAATATTTTCGATCGCTTCACGTAATTTTGCCGGTTCGACTTTAATTTCATTTTGTTTGATCAGCTCAGATAAAATTAGTCCTAAAGCGACTCGGCGTCTAGCTTGATCTTCAAATAACTTGGGATCGATATCCTGCGTTTGATTGCCTTCTGATAATCCCATCGCCTGACGCTGTTGCTGCATCAAATGCTCGATTTCACCGTCGATTAACACTTTCGGCAGATCCACCGGATTCTGCTCCACAATACCGTCCAGCACTTGTTGTTTAACTTGCGAGCGAATTTTCTGCTTTGCTTCACGCTCCATGTTTTCTTTAACCTGCTCGCGCAGTTTATCCAATCCGCCCTCGGTAATACCAAACGACTCGGCAAATTCGTCATTGAGTTCCGGTAATTCCGGGGCTTCGACCTTGTGCGCTTTCACCTTAAATTCGACGTCTTTATCAGCAAGATTCTTGGCATGATAATCGGCTGGAAATTTGACATTTATACTGCGTTCTTCGCCGGCTTTAATACCCACCAGTTGATCCTCAAAACCCGGTATCATCCGTTTGGCACCCAGCTCCAGAGCATAATCCTGTGCAGTACCGCCCTCGAATGCTTCGCCATCCATAAAGCCTTCAAAATCGATCACTACCCGATCGCCATTTTCAGCGGCTTTATCTGCTTCCTTCCATTGCTTGCGCTGTTTGCGGATGGTTTCCAGCATCTCGTCCATATCCTGCTCACTAATTTCCAGAACAGGTTGCTCGACTTTTATATTTTCCAGACCCTTGACGGCGATCTCAGGGTACACTTCAAATGTCGCGGTGTAGGTCATTTCACCAGATTCACTGGTGCTTTCTGCAGGCTGAATATGAGGCATACCTGCAGGACGCAGGTTTTCCTGGGTCAGGGCTTCTACATAACTCGACTGAATCAATTCACCCATGACTTCCTGCTCGACCTGCCCGCCGTAACGCTGCTTGATCACGTTCATAGGCACCTTACCGGGGCGAAAACCCTGGATTTTGGCCTTGCCCGCCAATTGCTTCAGGCGTACCTGAACTTCCTGGTCAAGCTTGTCTTTCGGAATTTGTACTGTCATGCGGCGTTCTAAACCGCTGGTCGTTTCTACAGAAACTTGCATAGCTCCCACACCCTCGTAATAAAAATCAATTTGCCAGACACTGAACCGTGGTTGTTGACGTTAAAGTCAGAGCGCTATTTGATCGTGGTTGTTACGTGTAACTATCACCAGTAAGCCGATAAATTACTGCCAATTACGATCGACGTTGAATAAGTATTGGTGCGAAAGGAGAGACTCGAACTCTCACGGGTTGCCCCACTGGAACCTAAATCCAGCGCGTCTACCAATTCCGCCACTTTCGCAGATTTAATTCGCGAATCGTGAGATTCCGCTAACTAAGGCCTTATTCCAAGGACTCACCTAAAGAATCTCTAACATTCGCTTTGCTCATTAAGAGCTTCTAAATACCAATTCCGCCACTTTCGCAAAACTGCCCATGCTTCCGGTGTGAATCAAATTTCGGTGTTATGCCCGCTACTCAACTTGCCGCGCTAAAGCACAACGAAATCAGCGCTTAAGGGGGCGTATCCTACACCATTTGAGAATTTTTTACTACGCCACCCTATATTCGTCGCACCTAAACACACCCTTAAAAACAAGCATTTATTAAAAGCCCTGGATACGCTAAGCTTTGGCAGTTTTGTATGTCGCTGGCAGGTAATGACCATGAAATTGCGCATTGGTTTGCTGCTATGGAACAAGAGTTTGAATAAGGATCTAATTGCACTATGAGTACCCCGGAAAAAACCACGCCCGTAAATTTCATTCGCCACATTATTAATCGCGATCTGGAAACCGGTAAATTTGGCGGGCGTATCGCGACGCGGTTTCCACCCGAACCCAATGGCTACCTGCATATTGGCCATGCCAAATCCATTTGCCTGAATTTCGGTATTGCGGAAGATTATTCCAATGCGACCTGCAACATGCGTTTCGATGACACCAACCCCACCAAGGAAGACATCGACTATGTCAATTCCATCCTGGCAGACGTCCGCTGGCTGGGCTTTGAATGGGCGGGTAATGTGAAATACACCTCGGACTATTTCGATCAACTCTACGACTTCGCTATTGAGCTTATTAACAAGGGCAAAGCGTATGTCTGCAGCCTGTCCGCGGAGGAAATTCGTCAAGGTCGCGGAACCCTGACAGAACCCGGCACCGATAGTCCGTACCGTAACCGCAGCGCGGAAGAAAACCTGGACCTGTTCAAACGCATGCACGATGGCGAGTTCAAGGATGGTGAGCATGTATTGCGGGCTAAGATTGATATGGCCTCCCCTAACATCAATATGCGCGACCCAGTGATCTACCGCATCATCCATGCCGCCCATCATCAAACCGGTGACACGTGGTGCATCTATCCCATGTATGATTATTCGCACCCCATCTCCGATGCGCTTGAAGGTATTACCCATTCCCTCTGTACCCTGGAGTTTGAAGACCATCGTCCCCTGTATGACTGGGTACTGGATAACATCACCATTGATTGTCATCCGCAACAGATCGAGTTTGCACGTCTATCCCTGGAACACACCGTGATGAGCAAACGCAAACTTATGGACCTTGTGAACAAAGAGTATGTCGATGGCTGGGATGATCCGCGCATGCCCACCATTGCCGGGATTCGTCGCCGCGGATATACCCCGGCATCCATACGTGACTTTTGCGATCGGATCGGCATAACCAAGGTCGATACGGTGATTGAAATGGGTGTACTGGAACACGCCATTCGTGATGACCTGGATGCCAATGCGCCACGCGCCATGTGCGTATTAAATCCGTTAAAGATCGTTATCGATAACTACCCCACTGACAAAACGGAAACCATTAGCGCAGCTCGCCATCCAAAAATCGAGACGCTGGGCAAACGGGAATTCACTTTTACCCGGGAAATTTACATCGATCGTTCGGATTTTGAAGAAGTACCCCCCAAAGGGTTCAAGCGACTCATTCCCGGTGGTGAAGTACGTTTGCGTAACGCATATGTCATCAAGTGTGAAGAAATCATCAAGGATGATGATGGCAATATTAGTGAACTTCGTTGTAGTTATGATGAAAATACCCTGGGCAAAAATCCCGAAGGACGGAAAGTCAAAGGCGTTATTCATTGGGTATCGGCCAGTGATTGCGTCGATGTTGAAGTACGGCTTTACGATCGTTTATTTAAAGAAGCTGATCCCGTTGCAATAAGCAAAAGCGGTGACCTGAACGAACAACTCAATCCGGATTCATTGACCATCCTGGAACATTGTAAAGCCGAAAAAAGTCTCGCTACGGCCAAAGTGGGTGAACAGTTTCAGTTTGAACGCGAAGGGTACTTTTGTGTCGACAGCAAGCACACAACTGCGGACAAACCGGTTTTCAACCGTACTGTCACACTGCGGGATACCTGGGCTAAAATTCAGCAGAAAAACGCATGATGATCTGAGACGATCGTCGTTATTAAAATCGCAGGAAGGAAAATGGGGTGGACGATGGGAATCGAACCCACGACAACAGGAGCCACAATCCTGTGCTCTACCAACTGAGCTACGCCCACCATTGTTACTTACAACTTGTGGAACTTGATTCTGAAACGACCACACTGTTAAGTATGCTCATTCACAGGCGCCATATTATGTAGTTTCTTCCGCGCCGATGCCAGCTAAAAGTCCTGGCCGCTGCAAAGAAACAACCTAAATATGGCACGCCCGGCAGGATTCGAACCTGCTACCCTCGGCTTAGCTTACCATCTACAGCTTTCGCTGCTGCCCGATACATTCTTGGACATTTGTGGTCTGGACCATCTCTTCACCATTTCAGGTGCCGCACGTATGGCCTCTACGGAACCCTACGAAAATCAGCCATAAAATTCACATACTTGGACTGATTATTCTTAGGCGCTTCTACCCTCAAAGTGACGGATTTGTCGTATTCATTAGGATTCAAATAATAGCACTCGTCAGTTTCAGGACAATATATGCAATAAAGATCGATGTCTTCTTTATTGACTGCCTGCATGTGAGTTCCGTTCTTGTCAGCCCAACAAGATCTAAAATGCACCGTTAGCGCACCAGTCTTGTCCAGCGACTTGTACTTCACTTGAATCCTCTTGAAGATCCCCTCTTTATAAGCAACCAGGTCGAACGGCGCATGTTCCGTGACTGGCTGGAGAATTAAATACCCCTGCTCATAAAGACTCACTTGAGCCTTCAAAACGCCCAGGTCACCCTTTACCTTGGTATGATGCTTAATCACTGATTCATCCAGAAGAAATAAAACCAGCAAAATCGTACCATAGCAAATTACAGGTAAACCATAGGTTTCCTCGGGATTACCATCAGCCTATTCGTATCACAAATCGAATATCTGTTAAGGCTTCCCCGATATAGTGCGGTCCACTTTACAGGTTTTGTTTCCCTGCAAAGGCTCCTATTAGCAGCTAACTGCCAGTTAAAGGCCGATGCTCTATCCGAATGAGCTACGGGCGCACAAACTTACTAAGGTTACAAATATCGACCCTATTATAACAACAAAGGCACCTTGAATAAGGTTACTCCAAGGTGCCTTGCATAGTAGGTCGAAATTTGGTCGGGGTAGAGAGATTCGAACTCCCGACATCCTGCTCCCAAAGCAGGCGCGCTACCAGACTGCGCTATACCCCGGTAAGGCTAATTATAACTTCTGCAGGTCGGATTCGCTATAATTGAACCTGCCTCACAAACCCGCGAATTTACTACCAAATCCGCGAAGATTGCGCATGATACGGATGTTGGGCTGGTTTCGCAAGCATACAGACCCTGCATGCTTTGTATTTTATCGGCCAGCATTTTTCAGACTCGCATCGCTGGTCGTGGTTCCAACGCAACGACAGCGGTTCTTGGCGAATCGCGGCTGGCATGAGATCATAGCGCCACGAAACACGGGGCTATTTTTAACAGTTTGCCCGCCCGGAAAGGAATCATTAAATACCACCCATGACAGCCCAAATTATTGATGGAAAAGCGATTGCCGCAACACTGCGACAGGACATCAAACAGCGTGTGGATCAACGCCTGGAGAAAGGCTTACGCCCGCCCGGGCTGGCGGTCATTCTGGTGGGCACCGACTCAGCCTCCCAGGTTTATGTGGGTAGCAAGCGCAAAGCCTGTGAAGAAGTGGGCTTCAAATCAATGGCCTATGATTTACCCGCCTCCACCAGCGCCGAAGAATTATTGAATCTCATTGACGAACTCAATGCCGACGAAACCATCGATGGCATCCTGGTCCAGTTACCGCTCCCGGGGCACATTCCATCGGAAACCGTCATCGAACGGATTCGTCCGGACAAAGATGTGGACGGATTCCATCCTTACAACATCGGCCGGCTCACCATCCGCCAACCGGTATTACGCTCCTGTACCCCGCGAGGCGTCATGATCTTGTTGGATAAAATTGGCGTACCCGTGCGTGGGCTCGATGCTGTGGTAGTCGGTGCATCGAACCATGTGGGCAGACCTATGGCGCTGGAGCTGCTCCTTGCGGGTTGCACGGTCACCGTCTGTCATCGCTTCACTAAAGATCTGCAAAGTCATGTGCGTGATGCGGATTTGTTAGTAGTCGCTGTCGGCAAACCAGCGATCGTACGCGGGGAATGGATTAAGGACGGCGCCATCGTAATTGATATCGGGATTAACCGTAATGAGCAAGGCAAGCTGGTTGGCGATATTGATTTTGAGACGGCCAAACAACGCGCGGCATGGATCACGCCGGTACCCGGCGGTGTTGGCCCCATGACCGTAGCGACTTTACTGCAAAATACTTTCGACGCAGCAGAATCCCTGCACACCAGCTAATTATATAATTCTTATTATTTATTCACGCCGCCAGGTGGTGCCACCGGCACCATCTTCCAGCACCACGCCCTTCGCTGCCAACTCATCACGAATACGATCGGCTTCCGCAAAATCCTTGTTACGACGCGCAGCATTACGCTGATCAATCATGGTTTCGATTTGTACGGCGGTTAATCCGCTTTCACCTTCACTCACATCCGATTTGAGAAATTCTTCCGGATCCCTTTGCAACAAACCCAGAATACCGCCCAACTGCTTTAATTGCACCGCATAAGGTAAAGCACTGTCTGTATTCGATGCTTTGTGTTTGTTGCATTCACGTGCCAGCTCAAATAATACCGCGATGGCTTTGGGCGTATTGAAATCATCATCCATGGCCTCGTAAAAACGCTGGGTAAACTCGTTGCTGATTTCTTCCTGTTCATTAGAGAGTTCCAGGCCGCGTAACGCGGTATACAACGTCGTTAAACTGCCCTTGGCATTTTCCAGATGCTGATCAGAATAATTCAACGGACTGCGATATTGGCTGTTCACAATGAAGTAACGAATGACTTCCGGATCATATTTTTCCAGCACTTCGCGGATGGTAAAAAAGTTACCCAATGACTTTGACATCTTCTCGTCATCCACACGCACATGCCCGTTGTGCATCCACACGTTGACAAATTTTTCGCCGGTAGCCCCTTCGCTTTGTGCAATCTCGTTTTCGTGATGCGGGAACTGTAAGTCCAGTCCACCACCATGGATGTCAAAATGATTACCCAGGCATTGCGTTGACATCGCAGAACATTCGATATCCCATCCCGGACGACCCGGACCCCACGGTGAATCCCAGGCCGGTTCACCGGGCTTGGCCAGCTTCCACAAGACACGATCCAGCGGATCGTCCTTGTGTTCGTCCACTTCAACCCGCGCGCCGGCACGCAACTCATCAGGTTTCTTGCCGGACAAGTCACCGTAGGTTTCGAACTTGCTCACGTCATAAAAAACGTCACTACCCTCTTTTGCATAGGCGTAGCCTTTTTTCATCAGCACTTTGATCATGTCGATGATCTCGTCGATGTGTTGCGTCGCCCGCGGTTCATGATCGGGACGCAGCACGCCCAGCGCATCCGCGTCGTGATACATTTCCTGGATAAAGCGTTCCGTCAAAACACCGGGCTGTTCATTATTCTCCTGCGCGCGCCTGATAATCTTGTCATCGATATCAGTAATATTACGCACATAGGTCACATGGCCCTTGCCATAAATCATGCGCAAATAACGGTATACGACATCGAATACCACCATCGCCCTGGCGTGCCCTACATGACAGAAATCGTAGACTGTCATGCCGCACACATACATGCGGACATTGTTGGTGTCGATGGGCGTAAAGACGTCTTTTTGTCGAGTCAGGCTGTTATAGATTTGCAACATGTTGAATCCAGTTTTTCGGCCTATTTTGGCATATACATCGAGTAAGATTTTTTTCTACGGGCAAGCGGCTCTCGCCATTTTTCACGTCACCCTATCTTGCTCACCCGTGATGATTTGCATTGGCCGCTCATACTAGCAGCAATCACGCCGGGATCAAAAAATTCCCCGCAATATGCGTAAAATACTGACTAAGCCTTTGTGAGCCAAGTGATTTTTCCTATTTTATAACCAATATCGGTCTTCCGCTCGCTGGACAAACGCTATATCATTGGCGTTTCGCGGGGAACCGGAGATATTCTATAGTATCTCAACCATAACCCAATCTACGGCCTGGCTTAACCACAGGTTATAGATCCTGGTTACCTAGCCGGACCAGATAAATTGTCCAAGCAATCCATCACTACAAGGGAATTATTATGAAGAATGTGTTGAAACATTATTTCGTGCAATTGGCGCTTGCCGCACTGCTATTGATCTTCTCTATCAGCATATCTGTTGCAGGACCATTAGTTAAACTGCAAACCAACCTGGGTGATATTGTAATTGAACTCAACGAAGAAAAAGCGCCAAAAAGCGTGGCAAATTTTCTGGGCTACGTGAACGACGGTTTCTATAGCGGCACAATTTTTCATCGCGTTATTGACGGTTTTATGATTCAGGGCGGCGGTTTTACTGAAGCCATGCAAAAGAAAGGCACCAAGGCGCCCATCGAAAACGAAGCCAATAACGGACTGCGTAATGACCGCGGCACCATCGCCATGGCACGCACCAACGCACCGCACTCAGCTACCGCGCAATTCTTTATAAACGTGGTTAACAATGACTTCCTGAATTATCGCTCCGCGACGCCGCAAGGATGGGGTTATACCGTATTTGGCAAAGTGGTACAGGGCATGGACGTTGTCGACAAGATCCGCAAAATCCCCACCGGACCAGGCGGACCATTTCCGAAAGACGTACCACAGGCACCGGTAGTCATCGAAAACGCCATGGTGGTGGAAGCTGCACCAGCCCAATAACGCACAGTAGAAATAACACGGGACTCTCACAATGATTAGAATGAAAACATCCTTAGGTACCATCGATATCGAACTGGACCATGAAAAAGCGCCGAAAACAGCGGCTAATTTCGAACAGTACGTGAAAGACGGCTTTTATGATGGCACGGTATTCCACCGTGTCATTAACGGCTTCATGATTCAGGGTGGTGGTTTTGAGCCCGATATGTCGCAGAAACGTACCCGCGATACCATTGAAAATGAAGCTAACAATGGGTTGAAAAATGATATTGGCACTATTGCCATGGCGCGCACACCGGATCCCCATTCGGCAACAGCGCAATTCTTCATTAACGTTGCGAATAATGATTTTCTTAACTTTACTGCACCCACCGCAAACGGCTGGGGCTATTGCGTGTTTGGTAAGGTGGTCAATGGCATGGATGTTGTTAATAAAATTAAAGACCAACCCACCACCAGTAAAGCGGGACATCAGGACGTACCGAAAGACGACATCGTCATCGAGCAGGTTGAAATTGTGGATTAACCACAATCGATCTGTAGCCGCATCATGAGCACACTGTTTATTTCAGATCTGCATTTATCGGGGGAGCGACCCGATATCATCAAGCTGTTTCTGGAATTCATGGCGAACCGCGCACCACAGTCCGATACGCTCTATATTCTTGGTGACCTGTTCGAAGTATGGTTGGGCGATGACTTTATCCCGCCCGAGGCGCAACCCCTTCTGGACGCACTGCGCGCGTATGCCAGCGCCGGTCATGATTTGTTTGTCATGCACGGCAATCGTGATTTTTTGCTGGGCGATCGCTTCGCCGAACTGACTGGATGTCAGTTACTACCCGATCCTACCATCATTGATCTGTACGGCACCAAAACGCTTATTGGTCATGGTGACCTGCTCTGTACCGATGATGTTGATTACATGAAATTTCGCCATCAGGTGCGTAATCCAGAATGGCAACAGGCGTTTCTTGCTAAATCTGTTGAAGAGCGCATTGCGCTGGCCAAACAGGCACGCCAGGAAAGTAAAAAACAAACCAGCAGTCTGGCCGAAGAAATCATGGATGCCAATCAAAATACGGTGGAACAGGTGATGCTGGATTATGACGTGAAGCAGATGATTCACGGCCACACCCATCGACCCAACACCCATCATTTCATGCTCGAGAATGAGGAACGTACGCGTATTGTGCTTGGTGACTGGTATGAACAGGGCAGTCTATTAGAATGTAACGAGCACGGCTGTCAATTACAGGCTCTGCCCGTGAAGTAAAACGAAAGAATTATAGTATAACCCGCCCGCAGTCCCCGTTAACCACCAACGGAAAATTCCTGATAACCTTCCGGTAATTTCAGCGTGGACTCATCAAATTTGAAATTCACGCGATAGTCCACCATGAACTTCAAAAATCCCCGCTGATCCCACTCACGCAGCGGCAATCCCGTATCCAGATGCCTGGTTGCGTAATAGATATTGACCGCGAGATCACAGGCATCATGGGTATCGGCTGGCATGGCATGTACGGTGCTGGCGTGCTCACCTGCCAATACCTGTCGATACTCTTTCAGCGCCTGCACGACACCGGGTAAAAAGGTTTTTTCCAGGGTCACAGCATCGTAACAATGTTTGCCATTGGCAGTGTAACGATAATGTGTTGCCGTGCGCCCGCTCACTTTGGGAATGGCAGAACTGGGCTGCGACTCGGATTCATAGGTGATTTCAATAGGCGGTGCGCCTTTTACTTCCTTGGGTTTGATCACGAAGATGGTTTTGTTGGAATGCGTCACGCTGTAAATGGTCTGCTTTTCTCGATCGAACAACAGAAAATCATCGGGAAAACGATCATCATTGATATAAAGATATTTATCGTTTACATACATACGGCTTCTAAACAACGGTGTGCCAGCCTCTTCCCGCTCGGAAAACACCAAAAATACGCTAAGTTTCTCGTCCTTTGCGTTAGCCTCGTCATCCGCGCCAGGCCCCATGGAAGCACACGCGTTTAACAACACAGCCATAAATAAAATCAGGACTGGCTTTAACGACACTTTGATTAAACGACCTGCCTGTTGTGTAAACTCATACTTCATAACAATCCCTCTAAATATTCTAGTTCTTTTTCAGTAAATCCTGCCGCCCTGCGCGCATCACGGTGCAAAGGAGGTTTGACCCTGCCCTGCGCATATTGTTGCATCAAATCGAGATAGGTTTGTTCCCGCGGCAACTGGCGCTGATCACAAAAATAGTGAAACCAGCGGCTGCCGATTTCCACATGCCCGACCTCTTCTTCCAAAATAACGTTCAGCACATCAACACTGCGCTGGTCATCAATCGCCGCAAAACGCTCAATCATTCCCGGCGTCACGTCCAGGCCGCGGGCTTCCATTACCCGAGGCACCAGCGCCATGCGAATCAGGACATCGTGCGCTGTGCGTAATGCCATGTCCCACAATCCATTATGAGCATCGAAAACGCCGTACTCATAGCCCAGTTCCTGCAAACGCTCGGATAACAGCACGAAATGCCTGGCCTCTTCATCGGCGACCCGGAGCCAGTCATTATAATAGTCCTTTGGGCAATCCCGAAACCGATAAACCGCATCCAGGGCAAGATTAATGGCATTGAATTCGATATGCGTGATCGCATGCAGCAATGCTGCCCTGCCCTCGGCGGTATGGAAACTGCGCCGTGGTAACTCACGCGGATGCACCAGAACCGGATTATCAGGCCTGCCGGGAGTTTCGATTTGCACAGGCGGCTCTTTGTTGTCGAGGGCCAATTGACTGGCCCGCCAGTGCTGGACGAGACGATGGGTTGCGGTCACTTTTTCGCCGGGAGCATTAATCATGATACAGCGATATGCGGCGGCAAATAAATTTTCCATACGACAACTAACTACCACAAGAATGGGCTTGCCATTATCGTGAATTGGAGATGACGGCGTCAAGCGAACGCCAGATTATCGCACAGGCTATCGCGTTCAGGCGTACTGGGAGATACGTACCGGCAAACGTTTTGCACCCCAGGTACCGGGCGGCCCGGAAAATACTCCAGCACACGGTGTTCCGCAAAATGTGCATTTGCCGTCATTGGTGAGATTCCAGTCTGACAACACGTACCAGTCGCGGCCAATGAGCTTTTTATGACAATGGTGACAATAAGTGCTATCTGCTTCGGGATCATGCACGTTACCCACATAAACATAATGAAGCCCTGCTTCTATCGCGATGTTGCGCGCACGAATTAAAGTACTGTGTGGCGTGGGTGGTGTATCCATCATTTTCCAGTCCGGATGAAACGCAGAAAAGTGTAACGGTACATCGGGGCCCAGATGATCCCGTACCCAGTCTGATAATTTTTTTACCTCTTCACTGGAATCATTTTTTTCCGGAATTAATAGCGTGGTAACTTCCAGCCAGGTATTGGTATGGTGCTTGATATACTCCAGCGTATCCAGCACCGGCTGCAGATGCCCGCCGGTCAAATGGAAATAAAAATCTTCGGTAAATGCCTTTAGGTCAACATTCGCCGCATCGATGTACTGAAAAAACTCCTTGCGCGGTTCTTCATTGATATAACCAGCAGTCACGGCAACGGTTTTGATATCGAGCTTTTTACATTCTTTGGCGACATCGATGGCATACTCCATAAAAATCACCGGATCGTTATAGGTAAACGCCACACTCTTGCAGCCCAGCTCTTTTGCGGCGCGTGCAATCTGTTCGGGCATCGCGATATCCGCCAGGATATCCATCTCGCGGGATTTACTCATATCCCAGTTCTGGCAAAACTTGCAGGCCAGGTTGCAGCCCGCCGTGCCAAAAGATAAAACCGAGGTGCCGGGATAAAAATGGTTAAGGGGTTTTTTCTCAATGGGATCCACACAAAATCCACTGGAACGCCCATAGGTGGTCAGCACAATTTCATCATTGTGGCGGGCGCGCACAAAACAAAGGCCCAACTGCCCTTCCTTCAGGTGACACTCGCGTGGACATAAATCGCATTGCAACCGCCCATCTTCCAGCTTGTGCCAGTACTTGGTGGGAAAGAATTCCGGAGCTTGCTTGCTACTCATAAGGTTATCCGTCCACTTTACTTAACACCGATCAATGATTGTGAAAAAAATCTCTGCTATTAAAACTATAATAAAAGTATAAGGTAAAATTTTTCAGGTTTACTTGATCTATGAGGTAAAAAGCGCAAATGAATCCGAGCAAAATTCGCCCAGCCGCAGTGGCCGGTATGTTTTACCCTGATGATCCGGAGGATTTACGGCACATGGTCAGCCGGTTCTTGCAGGATGCGCACCACGTGGTCGATGAGAAACCGGCAAAACCGCGCGCCATCATCGCGCCCCATGCAGGTTATATTTATTCCGGACCGGTCGCCGCGTCGGCATACAGCTACGTGGAATCCATGAAAGACAGCATTAACAACGTGGTGTTAATCGGTCCTTCACATCGGGTGCCATTGATTGGTCTGGCGACCAGCAACGCCGACTATTTCGCAACCCCCCTGGGTAATGTGCCGATTAACCGGACTATCACGGGAACTATCAACGAATTACCCTTCGTTACTGCCCTGGACCAGGCCCACGCCATGGAACACAGCCTGGAAGTGCATTTACCCTTTTTGCAAATGACGTTACATGAGTTCAGCCTGGTGCCGATTGTCGCCGGTGACGCGTCCCCCGACCAGGTTAACCAGCTGATTGAAGTTGCCTGCAAGGCTGATGATACCTTGCTGGTGATCAGCTCCGACCTCAGCCACTATCATGATTATGAAACAGCAAAACGTATGGATCAGGATACCTGCCAGGCCATTGAAGCACTGGATATTCGTGGCGTCGATTCCCACCATGCTTGCGGCTATATTCCAGTGCGTGGTTTGTTAAATTACGCTAAACAACATCACCTGCATGCGACCACTGTTGACTGCAGAAATTCCGGTGACACCGCAGGCCCTCGAGATCAAGTGGTAGGTTACGGCTCTTATGTCTTTACCTGAAGATGATCGACGGACGTTACACGACATTGCCAGAGCCTCAATAAAATATTCCCTTGAGCATGGTTCTGACGCGCGTTATGAACGCACCTTGAATCTCGATGACTTTTCGACAGCCTTACAGGAACAGCGGGCAACCTTTGTCACGCTGAATATTAACAATGAACTGCGCGGCTGCATCGGCACCCTGGAAGCGCACCAGGCTCTGGTTAGCGACGTCGCACACAACGCCCGATCCGCTGCGTTTCATGATCCCCGCTTTGGACCACTAACACAATCCGAATTCGATCACTTGCAGATTCATATATCCATATTGGGAATAGCCGAACCCATATCCTTCAGTTCGGAACACGACTTGATTCAACAACTGCGCCCGGGCATCGACGGCCTGATCCTCAGTGCGGCAGGCCGGCGCGGAACGTTTTTGCCATCGGTATGGGAACAACTGGCAACGCCGGAAGAATTCTGGTCACACCTGAAACTGAAAGCCGGCTTACCCGTGAATTTCTGGTCGGATGACGTGAAGGTTGAACGCTATACTACCGAGTCATTTTAAGGTGAATGCCCATAATGTATTTCCATTGCATACGGATATATCAAATTAGAATATCGACCAAGGCGCAATACTACCTATAGCTCTGCAGCTGGCATCGCGGCCTTGATCGAATTCACCTGGCCAGGCCGGATAATTTATCTATTACCCGGTATCAGGTTTTAGTTACCAACAACGGTAGTAACAGGGATAGTACTGGCCTGGCCTGTACACATAGTCTCCTTCTCGATTCCTGGAGAATGTCACGTTATCGTTACCCACATAATTACCTATGGTTACCTGTATATCCACCGAGTCCAGATCAACCTGGGTTAAATCCACATCGTCTCTTTCCACCATGAGTACTTTACTGGTGAAGTTTAACCTGACCTCCAACTGGCCATCCCGGTATTTGTAAATATTAGGCTGCACAAGCACAAATTCTCCGAAACTCACGCTTCCTAAATCAATGCCGCCAAATTTGGCGCTAATCTTATCGCTCGGATCCGGTAACGAATCCATGTTGAATTGGGCCACAAACTCTACTTCATCTTTGTTTTTATCAACTTCTGCCTTAATAACTTTAAGCTCAAGATTGATAAAAACCGGCTGATTCAAATATACGCTGACCAGGTTGTCAGACCACTGTGTAACCATTAGATCATCGGCACCATCATTGTTGAAATCACCACTTGCCGCCCAGAGGGGACTGGAAAGCGGATATTGCACCACGTCACCCAGTGTTGCGTCACCATTACTCATCACAACAGATACGAGATTCTGAAAAATGTCCGTCACTGCCAAATCCGCCAATCCATCCTGATTGTAATCCAGCGTTGCCATGCCAACCCCACCGTCGCCAATCGCAACGGGATAGACCCCACCTTCTGCGAAATTGCCTGCGCCATCGTTTACAAACACTGACAGGGTGTCATTCAGATAACTGCCGATAACCAGGTCCGGACTGGCATCCTGATTTAGATCGACAACAGCCAAAGGTTTCGGGGATGGGGTTGGATAAGAAACCGGAGCTGCAAAAGTGCCGTTACCATTATTCAAAAGTACTTGTATGCTCTCTCCCACTACATCTGGCACCGCCAGGTCAATGCTGCCATCATTATTCAGGTCTGCAGCTACCGTATTCCAGGTCCAGATACTGATAAAATGACTATCACTCAAGATAAAATTGCCGCCGCCATCATTCAGGTACACAAACAGCGTATCAGAAGCAAATGCGAAATCCTGATGACCATCGTGATTAAAATCGGCACTGACAAGTTGCCCGGGATTGATATCAGTATTTACCACCAGCGTGGGAGCAGTAAAAGTGGCATCACCATAGTTCCATAGAATATTAATCGTCTTGCCATCATAGTTGCTGACGATAATATCAATGTCGCCATCGCTATCCATATCGCCTGCATTGACCACCTGAGTGCCTGACAAAGCATCACCCGCTGTGTAATCAACCTTATCCGCAAAACTACCATCACCGTTATTGATGAATACCGAAACCGAAGCATCACCATAATTAGCAGACACCAGATCATCACTACCGTCATTGTTCAAATCGGCGGCTACACCAACTGTAGGATTGGCGCCGGTAATATATGTCGCCGGCGATTCAAAGCCGGGAACAGCGGCAATCGCCTGTAAAGAAAACATCCCCAATAGACAAATTGTAATCAAGTATACGTGTTTCACTAAAGCCCCCTTTATATTGATTGTGAATAAATCAACAATAAGTGAGACCAGACGACCGTATTTTTGAAAATATTTTTATAGTGATACTTCAGTGTACAATATTTTATAAACCAGCATCACACAACGAGGTATTTTGGCAAGCGCACCGAGTTACGTATTCGAGTTGCTAGTCTAAGTAGAAATCTTATGTAGACTGGTGGTCAATTACGCATAAGACAACGCCAGCCAGAAAATCGCGCTCAATACAAACATCACCCCCAGGATTCTGGAAATATAATCCTGCCTGTTTTTCTCGCGCAGTGATTCCAGTAACTGGGTTTTGATTTCGCGATGACGAATGATATCGGAAGGTTCGGAACTACGGCGGTCGCCGCCTCGTCTGACATAGTGTTTGCTTTCTTTAGCATTGTTTTGTTTTTGCTTTTCCCGGCGGTCACCGGCTTCGCGCTCATCTTCTCGCATGCGGGCGATGCGCAGCTTTTCCTGGTTTTCAGGATCATTCAAGTCGAGTTTCAATTCATCGGGAATCAGTTCAGGGCGCTCGCTAACCGGCTGCCAGGATATCTGGTCGGTGCTGAGCTGGTCAGTTTCGACAATCCTGCCTAGCAGGATATAGCGAGTGATTTGTCCAACAGGGAATGGTCCACGGATTTCCTTGTCGCGTCGCGTGTACCAAAGCTGTTTTCTGGACATATCGAGAAGCTTAGTTCGGAATACTAATACACGAAAAAAACCAGTGTTACGTTACGTTCTTTCCAGGAGGGAGGATGGTGAACATACCGCGTAATACCTCAAGCCACCCGATTCATGCGATTCGCGAGCAATATAAGCTCAGCTTCCGTTTTGGTAATCTTGCATTCCTTAATCACTTTTTCTACCGGCTCGCCGCGATTGATCATACCCTTGGCACGCTCATAGTTCTTGTCCTGCATTTGCCGCACTTCATACAAGTATTGACGGCGCGATAGCAACTTGGCTTTCTTTTCCAGCTTCTCGATACGGCTGCCTGCGCCCACACTGCCGGATCCAAGCACTTTTATTTCATCACGCAGTTTTTTAATTTTTTCATCTTGCCGCAAACTATGTTTATGAAAGTGACGATACATAAACACCATCGCCACCATTGCGAGCAACACCATCACCGCCATGGCGATGGTTGCGACGGCCAGTGAGTTTGTTGTAGATACGATAGTTGCTGCATTCATTATTATTTTCCCCGCGTGCTATGGTTTCGGTATGGTTTCAGGACCTGGTGAACTCTTCCCACTCTTCGTCTGTAAGCAACTTGTTGAGATCAACAATAATCAATAGCTCGTCATCCTGACTCGCAACACCCTGAATAAAGCGCGAACTGTCTTCGGTGCCGACATTGGGCGCCGATTCGATTTCCGATACCAGTAGATCCACTACTTCGGCAACGCTATCCACCATAATCCCCACCACCTGTTCATTGGACTCGACAATGACGATACGCGCCGAGTCATCCAGTTCCTTTGGCCCCAACCCAAAGCGTTTGCGCGTATCAATGACAGTGACAACATTACCGCGCAAATTAATGATACCTAAAACGTAGTCAGGTGCTCCGGGCACAGGTGCGATCTCCGTCACGCGCAATACTTCCTGAACTTGCATGACGTTGATGCCATACTTCTCTGCGTCCAGACAAAAGGTCACCCAACGCAAGATGGTGTTATCCTGGGCTTGTACTGCGGTATTCGCTGACATGGTTTACGATCCTTTGCTTTTCAATATGAGTGTTTCAATAAGGGCTATCTATAAATAGTAAGGGGCGGTTCAAACGCTTTAAAGCTCCCTATATTCATCGTCAAATTCTGGTCGTTTCTTGAAATTTAGTTGGCATTTCATACAATTGAGCAAAAATTGTACCAGACAATTTTTACTAACTTGTTGAACTGAAAAGAATTCATTATTTGCCGAAAATAGAGCCCTGAATACCTGGGCAATAAGGCAGAAACACCAACCTGGTACACGTCAATCAGCGCAGGAAACCCTGCAGCTTGGTTTCGATATTGCGGGGATTTTCCCCTTCGGCAATGGACAATACTCCCTCCAACAACATGTCCTGGATCTGCGCCTGTGCCGCGACCAAATATTTCAGTTTTCTGGCGCAGGGCACAAACACAAACTGCGCGAAACAGAAACCGTAAACCAGGCCAATCAACGCCGCCTCAATACCAGCACGCAACGCTTCCGGCGGCAAATTTTCATGAGTGGTCTGCATTAATCCAATGACGGCGGCGAGAATGCCGGCGAAGACACTGTAGCGTCCCATGGACTCCACGATGGTTGTGGCGTGATTGTCATATTGTTGCTTGCTGTTAATTTCCACCTGCAAGACACGTTTGATTACCTCGGGGTCGTTGCCATCCACGAGCAACTGCAAACCTTTGCGGGCAAACACATCGGATTCCGTTTCCGCGATAGTCTCCAGACCCAGCAAGCCTTCCTTGCGGGCAATATTGCTCCATTCAATAATTTTTTTTATCATGCGCCGTGCACCAAGACGCGGTGGAAATATTGCCCACATCATCAATTTCATGGCATGCGAGAAAATGGAAACCTGTGACTGCACCATGGCTGCACCGAAGATCCCGCCAAACACAATCAATAACGCCGGGCCATTGAACAGGACGTCCAAGCTGCCGCCCTCGATCAGGAAGCCACCCACGATAGCTACAGCGGCAATCAACAATCCGATCAGTGACAGCAAATCCATCGCCTATACCTTCTGCGCCAGGTATTTGGCGATATCATCAATGGAATACACGTAATCCGCCGCGCCAGCATCTATTACTGACGCCGGCATACCGTTGACCACCGAAGTCGCCTCATCCTGCACCCATACCTGAGCGCCGTTTTTCTTCAGGATTTGTGCGCCTTCACAACCATCGGCACCCATGCCGGTCAACACAATGGCCAGCGTCCTGCCGTTGACATGACTGGCAATGGATTTAAATGTAATGTCAACACAGGGTTTATAGTTTTGTCCTGGAACTGCCGGATAGACATGCACGTAGTAGCGATCGCCATCGCGTTTCACTTCCATCTGATGCCCGCCGGGTGCCAGCAACGCCAGACCAGAACGGATCTCATCGCCGTCTTCCGCTTCTTTTACCGATATCTGGCTCATGCCATCGAGGCGCTGTGCAAAGGGGCCGGTAAAGCTTTCCGGCATATGCTGTATCAACAACACCGGCGGCATAAAATCAGCCGGCAATGCTGCGAGGATTTTCTGCAATGCAACCGGTCCACCGGTTGAAGTGCCAATGGTGACAATACTGGTTTGCCCCTTGCGGATTCTGGGTTCTTCACTACTGGGTGGCGCCGCGGTCCGGTTCGCCTGGTGCATGCTGCGTTTAAGCAGATTGGGTGCTACAGGTTTGCCGAGGGTTGATTCGTTAGTGGTACTTTTATTTTGCCAGGATTTGGGAAAGCGCGGATGGCGTTGCACCCGGGCAACACTGTGCAGCTTTTCACAGAGCTTCTGGCCTGCAGCACGCTTGTCATTAGAGAACTCTTCAAAGCGTTTTGGCAGGTAATCAACAGCGCCGGCATCCAGCGCATCGAAAGTCGCCTGCGCACCCTCATTGGTCAGCGAAGAAAACATCAGGATAGGGATATACTGGACCGCCAGAATCCTGCGTGTTGCAGTAATGCCATCCATAACCGGCATTTCAATGTCCATGGTAATAACATCTGGCTTCAGTCGCAGCGCCTGCTCAACCGCTTCCTGCCCATCCGCAGCTTCGCCGATAATTTCCAGCGTGGGATCCACCGCCAGCATTTCGTTGACTCTGCGCCTAAAGAATCGGGAATCATCAACCACCAGAACCTTGACTGTCATGCTGATTCCGCCTTCCTAAAACCGTCGCGCATAAGTGTGCATAAGACCGGGGATATCCAGTATCAAGGATATGCGCCCGTCACCAGTAATCGTGGCACCGGCCAGTCCTTTCATGCCGTGCAGAATAGCGCCTAGCGGCTTGATTACCACCTCTTCCTGGCCAATCAGCTGATCCACAACAAAGCCGATGCGCTGCACCCCCATACTGACAACCACCACATGCCCTTCCTTTGGCAACGCGGTTCCCTGGGAACCCTTGACCAGCCAATGCCGTAAATAAAACAACGGCAAGGCCTTGTTTCTTACCATCACCACCAGCTGACCGTCGACCACATTGGTTTTGGTAAGATCCAGATGAAAAATTTCATTGACACTGGCCAGCGGCAAAGCAAATATTTGCTTCTCCAGCATCACCATTAGGGTCGGCATAATCGCCAGTGTTAACGGAACCTTGATAATGATTTTGCTGCCATTGCCCTTGCGCGAATCAATGCCCACACTGCCGTTCAGTTGTTCGATGCGGGTTTTCACCACATCCATACCCACGCCACGGCCGGAGACATCCGAAATCTCATCCTTTGTGGAAAAGCCGGGTTGAAAAATAAGCGCATAGCATTCCTTATCTTCCAGACGCGCCGCGGCTTCTTCATCCATCAAGCCTTTCTCCACCGCCGTCTGACGAATCTTGTTGGCGTCCATACCTTTACCATCATCTTCGATGGTTAAAAGAATATGATCGCCTTCCTGTTCCGCAGTCAGAATTACCGTACCCTTGCGCGGTTTACCATTTGCTTCACGTTCATCCGGCGACTCAATACCGTGGTCAACCGCGTTACGCACCAGATGCACCAGTGGATCGGCCAGTGCTTCCACAAGGTTTTTATCCAGGTCAGTATCTTCCCCCTGCAGCTCCAGGCTAACTTCTTTTTTCAAACTGCGCGCAAGATCGCGCACCACGCGCGGGAACCGGCCAAATACTTTCTTGATCGGCTGCATGCGGGTTTTCATCACCGCCGACTGTAAATCGGCGGTCACAATATCCAGGTTGCCCACCACCTTGGACATTTCTTCATTCTGCAGAACACCTTCAAGGCTGGACATGCGGTTGCGCACCAGCACCAGCTCACCCACCAGGTTCATAATGTCATCCAGCCGCCTGGTATCGACCCGAATCGTGGTCTCTGCCTGGGGGACCTCCCGACCCTTCACGTTTGCACTAGTCGATACCGATGCTGAGTCGCCAGATGGAGTATTGCCTTGCGCCCCCTTGGTAGCGCCCTGGTTGACGTTCTGCTGCGCCACTTGTGTTGACGCATGAGTCGACTGCTCTGTACGAGTGGGATTCTTAGCGGGAGAGTTACGTACTTTTTTACTATTGGTATTACTTTTGTTCGACTGTTGAATGGCATCCAGTAAGGCGTCAAATTCTTCTTCCGTGATACTGTCATCGTCGTCCCCCATTACATCACCAGACTCGTCGAGCTCATTGGTTTTCGTTGATGTATTGCTGTATCCCTGTTGCTGACCATGCACCACGCCATGACGTGCACTCTGAAATTGATCCAGCAAAGCATCGAATTCATCGTCGGATATTTCTTCTACGTCCAGTTCCGCCGCATTGTCACTTGCAACATTGGCATCAGGTTTCGCATTATCGGGTGCGACCGGGTTGATGGTTTTTCTTTTTTTCTTTTTGTTAGAAATCTGAGTATTGTGCTTCACTAAATGTGGTTTGCTACTGCGAGACTTCTTTCGCCCGGCCGGAGCAGTTAGTTCATCAAGTTTGTCGAGAATCCACACTTCCGCTTCTCGGGGTGGCAAACCCGAGCTAAGCTGGCTGAATTGTTCCTTGAGCACATCCAGCACCGGCAGCACCACATCCATAACATCCGCGTCCACCGCGCGCTCGCCGTTGCGTAATACATTGAACACGTCTTCAGTACGATGACAAAGTGCCACCAGAGGCTCCAGCGCCAGAAAGCTTGCGCCGCCTTTTATGGTGTGAAAGCCACGAAATACTGCGTTAATGATTTCCTTATCGTCGGGGGATTTTTCCAGATCAACAACTTGCTGAGTCAGTTGCTCAAGTATCTCACCCGCATCAATCAGAAAATCCTGCAGCAGCTCGTCATCTTCTTCCTTTGACATCATTGTTATATGTTCCGCTATCCTGACCTTAACTGCGTGAAATTATCCTGGTTGACTTGCTAGATAACCCTGATAAATAAACTGTTATCAACAATCTGGTTTTTACTCTCAAAGACATTCAACATTCGCCACGGTTTTCGCGGCCCTTAAGCAACAAAGGCACGATGAAGCTACCGCATCACCGTGCCTTAAGGATTGAAACTTTCTGGACTCGCTGACCTGAACAAGTAACAGTGACGCGCTTAGTGTGTTCCGTTAACCGACCCGCGTACTCTTTACTAATTCACTCTCTGTAATGCTATCAGCGGCGGCACACCTGACAGGATAACCTTCAGACCAGATTAACTTGCTTCAGAATCGAGCCGTTCCCAAATCTTGTCGATCTTTTCCTTTAGTGTCTGCGCGGTGAATGGCTTAACTATGTAACCATTGACCCCTGCCTGCGCCGCTTCAACAATCTGGTCACGCTTTGATTCGGCAGTCACCATTAATACCGGCAAACCGGCGATGCTGCGATCTGCGCGTACGGCTTTCAACAGGTCAATACCCTGCATGCCGGGCATATTCCAGTCCGTAACCAATAGATCGAAGTCACCCGTTTTCAGCATGGGCAAGGCTGTGGTGCCATCGCTTGCTTCCAGGGTGTTGTTAAATCCCAAATCGCGCAGTAGATTTTTAATGATGCGTCGCATAGTTGAAAAATCATCGACGATCAGGATTTTCATATTTTTGTCTAAGTCCGTTCCCATAGCTTAGATCCACTCAAGTCCTACAACGTTGTTACTACCTGTTCAAGTCTATAAAACATTTTATTACATCTGTTTTACAAACCAATCCATTGATTCATTCGAGACTGCAGACGAATCACCGCTTGACTGTGAATCTGGCAAACTCGAGACTCACTTACTCCAATAACGGCACCGATCTCCCGCAAATTTAGCTCTTCATCATAATAAAGGGACATTACCATGCGTTCCCGTTCGGGAAGACCGGCAATCGCTTCGGCCAGGCTGCGTTTGAAATCCTCAGTTTGCAGCCCTTCTAGCGGTCCTTTGTCTTTCTCCACCAGGCCGGGCACCCCTCCGTGGGTTTCCATTTCCAATTCATCGTAGCTGAATACACGATGCCCGCTTGCTTCCTGCAATAACTGGTGATATTCCTCCAATGAAACCTGTAAAGCCTCGGCGATCTCATGATCCCGAGCATCACGTCCGGTCTTATGCTCGATCTCCCTGACCACCTCGGCCACCATGCGCGCCTTGCGATGCACGGATCGGGGTGCCCAGTCGTTTTTGCGGATTTCGTCGAGCATGGCGCCGCGAATACGGATGCGCGCGTAGGTCTGAAAACTCGCCCCCTGGGTGGCGTCATAATTGCGCAACGCCTCCAGCAGACCAATCAATCCTGCCTGAATCAGATCATCCTGCTGGACATTGGGTGGTAAACGAGACATCAGATGATAAGCGATGCGTTTGACCAAAGGTGTATACAATACGATTTGCTCATTATCAGTTTGCGCAAATCGCTCACCCGTTTTTTCGGCGTATACGGCCATCCCACTCATAACGACACTCCTGTTCCATGTTGACTTGCCATGATGAGTCGCTCCACAAAGAACTCCAGTCGGCCTCCCGCCGATGCCGGCATAGGCCAACTATCGGCTTTTTGCGCCAATTTCTTGAACGCCAGAGACGATTTACAGCGTGGAAATGCGTCAATCACTGCTTTTTGACGCTGTACTGCCTTGCGCAGATACTCATCGTTAGGAATTACCCCCATAAAATCCAGGGCAACATCCAGGTAGCGGTCCGTCACCTGTAAGATCTTTCGATACAGTTCTTTACCGTTCTGAATGCTGGAAACCATATTGGTAATGACACGAAACCGATGCAGGCCATAGTCGCGGCTAAGTAATTTAATCAGCGCGTAGGCATCGGTTATGGAAGCGGGTTCATCGCATAACACCACAATCACTTCCTGTGCTGCCTTGGTATAGGCGATAACACTGTCGGAAATGCCTGCTGCGGTGTCGATCAACAATACATCCAATGGAAAATTCAGTTCACTGAAAGCGCGAATAACGCCAGCATGCTCTGCCGGTTCCAGTGACGCCATGGAATGAATGCCGGATGAAGCGGGAACGATTTTCAATCCTTCCGGCCCATCGACCACTACTTCATCCAGAGGACGTTCGCCACTGACCACATGTGATAAGTTGAAACGTGGGCGCAATCCCAGCATGACATCGACATTAGCCAGACCCAGGTCGGCATCCATTAACAATACGTCTTTACCCATGGCCGCCAGACTGACACCCAGGTTGACGGAGACGGTGGTTTTGCCCACGCCGCCTTTGCCACTGGTCACTGCGATGACTCGCACAGGCTTATTCTTGTTGCGGCGAACACTATGGGTTTGATTAAAGGGCTCAGATACTAACATTTGCTTCGATTCCAGCTTTGTCTTGACTCTTGGCTTTCACGGATTGCGTCTCGACAAACTGATCGGCAACGCCTGTAGCACGACTCACAAGATTATGTGCACGCGCCAAATGAAAGTCGTCGGGGATTTTCTGACCGTCGCTGTAATAAGCAACCGGCAGGTTATTTAACATGGCAACTGACAGTGGACCACCCAGGCTGGACGCTTCGTCCAGCTTGGTAAAAATACTGCCATCAAGCTTGATACCACGAAACGCCTGGGCACTTTGTTCTAGCACCGAACGATGTGCGGTAGCAGGCAACACGAGAAAACTCTTGACCTGGGAAAGCACGCCGGAAAATAACTGATAGTGGTTACTGGTCTG
>Ga0209742_10000347_pt1 | contig 25036 bp, 21 predicted proteins | sample DeeMarSeWOR38_10_FD_187462 | JGI IMG/M metagenome (GOLD analysis project Ga0209742, IMG submission 187462) | Marine sediment microbial communities from White Oak River estuary, North Carolina - WOR-3-8_10 (SPAdes) (version 2) | ecosystem: Environmental > Aquatic > Marine > Intertidal zone >... | reverse complement strand
AAAGGCATTTATTTTCCCAGGACGAGCTTCGAACAGCAGCCGGGCGTTGAGCTGAAATTTTGAGATTGAGTCTAATACTAATTTTGAAGTATCATCAGTAGATGCATTATCCACGATAATGATTTCAACAACTTCCTTCAACGTATTTACTTGCTCTGCAATGGATCGTAAAGCTTCTGCAATTGTTCTAGATCCATTGTAAGTGCACATTAAGATTGTAAGTTTAGTGTCATGCATTTTGCTCAAAATTAGTTTGGGTTCAGAAGTAAGAAAGTATAAGTTGAAAGGAACTGGACTAGTTAGAAAACTATAGCCTACTTTCCAGATAGCTCAAATTGATTTTTTGAGAAGTGAAGTGAGTGATAAGTGAAGGACGAATTCCGCAAATTCCGGGGACACCAAACTTAATAGAGGGGGCAAGGAGTCGAATCTTTATCCTTTACAGTTCGGCGCTTTTGCTTACGATCAAAGAAAAAAACTTTAAGTCGGCCCTGAAGAAAAATTTTATTTAAGCGCCATTGAAAATGCTTTATCGGTTCCCACGTTACTGAGTTTTTTATAGTTGTGTTGTCAATAAAGTTAACATGAATGTTAACTTTATTCATGCCGGAACGAAGTTGTTGAGATGTATTAGGGCAGAATACAAATTACCGCCATAGTAAGTTAATGATGCTGGAGAGCAAAAAAGGGGATATTAACTTTATGAAAAAATAAAAGATCACAGAGCAAAATAGACATTACGTTTTGCTGCCTGATGTCAGATAAATATTCTTCAACCTAACGAAATAATCGAATCCGGACCATAGGGTAAGCAGCAGGGAAACATAAAGGATTATCCGCCCTAAATCATGCAGAAATGGGAGAGGCAAAAGACCGATTGGAAAAATCAGGACACAGAGTGCCGTGTATTGAAAAACACTTTTAATCTTGCCCAGCCCGCTGGCTGAAACCACTATCCCCGAGGCTGCGGCCAAACCCCTTAAGCCTGTTACAGCTAATTCCCGGGAGATAATCAGCAAACTTACCCAGGCGGGGATCCTGCCCATGGGTATGAGCATGATGAGCGGTGTTGCCACCAGCATCTTATCTGCCAGGGGATCCATCAGTTTGCCCAGGACCGACTCAATGCCGTATTTCCTGGCAAGATACCCATCAGCCAGATCAGTCAATGCCCCTGAAAGAAAAAGAAAAAAAGCCAGCAGCGAAATAATGTTCCCCCGATCAGGCTGAAGCAAAAACAAAAGCACCGGCACGATCGCAAAGCGGTAGCCTGTCAGGATATTAGGAACTGTATAGATTTGTTTCATTGCTGTTGTATTGCCACTAGTTGCCTGCCAGGGAACCAGCCCTCATTCTGCCATATTCCCGCATTACTTTTTTGACATACTGCTCTGTTTCGGGAATCCTGGGGATGGAGCCGTTTGCCAAGACCCTGTTTGGTCCGGCATTATAGGCTGCCAGGCCAAGCCGCAGATTGCCGTCAAAGATATCCAGAAGTTTTTTAAAGTAGCGGCTGCCCCCCATTATATTGTCCTCAGCCTCAAATGGGGCTTCAACCTCCATTTCCTTTGCCGTATCAGGCATAAGCTGCATGAGACCCATGGCGCCCTTCTCGGAAACCGCATATGGATTGAAACTGGATTCAACCTTAATTATGGCCCGTATCAGTTCCGGATCCAGGCTGTAGCGTTTGGCTGCCGATCTGATAAGGTCTCCGTAGAGACCATATGTAGCTGCATTGCGGATGGCCTTAAAGCCCGGTACTTTGCGGTAACGTGGATCAGCTGGCACATTGGTAAAATGCAGCCGGCCGTCTTGATCCACGTAGGAATACATGGCTGCCTCTGTATCCGGGCATAATGACAGCAAGAATAATGTGAAAATGCAGCACAGCGCTCCACGCATAGACAATTACCCAGATAAAGATTCTTTATTTTGCCCTTTTCTCCCAGTCAGCAAGGAATTTTTCCATTCCGATATCAGTCAGCGGATGCTTGGCCAACTGATCAATCACCTTGAAAGGAAGCGTTGCAATATCAGCACCCATGAGGGCAGCCTCCACTACGTGGATGGGATTGCGGACGCTGGCAACAATGACCTCGGTTTCGTAACCATAGTTGCCGTAAATATTCATGATATCATTTACCAGGTCCATGCCGACATGGGATATATCATCAAGGCGGCCAACAAACGGGCTTACATAGGAGGCACCCGCCTTCGCCGCCATCAGTGCCTGCATGGGTGAAAAGATCAGGGTAACATTGGTCTTGATATTCTCACCGCTCAATATCTTCACCGCCTTCAGCCCTTCAGTTGTCATCGGTATCTTGACCACTATGTTGGGATGAAAAGCTGCAAGCTTCCGCCCCTCCTGAACCATCCCTTCGGCCTCAATACTGACAACTTCTCCGTTCACCGGGCCGTCAACAAGTTCACAGATCTCCTGCAGCAGTTCCTCGAAGGGCCTGTTCTCCTTGGCAATAAGGGAAGGATTTGTCGTGACACCATCAACCATACCAAGGGCATGGGCCTTTTTGATCTCCTCTATGTTTGCAGTATCAATAAAAAATTTCATTTAGCCGCTCCTTTTTTCTCAAGAAAAATTTCACTACACTTATTACTACAAAAATAAAAAATTTGCTTATTATGATGCAACTGAACCGCTTGTCCTTTCGGGACATAGGTATGGCAGACAGGATCCTCTACCAGAACATCCTGGATTGCACCTCCTGAAGCACCGGCACTCCGTTTTTGCCCATGAACCTTCTTTCTGCTCGGACCGACCAGAAGCCGATAAAGGATATAAAGGAGTATACCTATGATGAGAAGACGCAGCGGAGTCACCCAGGCACCTCAATTATTAACTGGGGACCAGGAGCTTTTTTGAACCTGTGCGTTCTGGTCTTTCGTTGATTCTTCTGCCATATATTCCTGCAGCATTTTTAATGATGTTTTCCGGGATACTGGATGTCGTATATCCGGCTCAATTTCCGCTAACGGGAGAAGAACAAAAAGCCGGTTGGCAATTTCAGGGTGAGGCAGAACCATCTCAGGCTCTTCGCAGATCATGTCGTCCCAGTAAAGCAGATCAAGATCGACTGTTCTGTCTTCAGGTGTTCCTTTCAGGCCTCTTTTTCTGCCTAAGTCTGCTTCGACACGAAGCATTTCCGATAGCAGTTGCCGGGCTGGCAGTGATGTCTGCAGACATCCCACGGCATTAATGAACCAGTTTGCTGATTCCATGCCCACAGGTTCTGATCTGTAGGGGCTTGAAAGGGCCAGCAGCTTTACTCCTTTGACCTCACCAAGCCTGGACCAGGCCTGCAGAATGTTTTCGCGGCAGTTTCCCAGATTGGATCCCAGACCGATATAGGCATTAACCATAGATATCCGGCTATTAAAAGCCCTGCTCAACCATACGGTCTACAGCTTCTGAAAGCCGCTCTTTTGACACTGTCAAGGCCATGCGAACATAACCCTCACCCGGGGCTCCGAAACCATTGCCGGGAGTGGCTACAATACCGCACTTCGCTAGTAGGAGTTCGGCAAAGCTTGCAGAAGTATACCCCGAGGGAACATCGAACCAGACATAAAAAGTAGCCTTTGGCGGATCAACGTGTATACCGAGTTCCTGCAAACCGCTAACCAGGACATCACGGCGTTCAGTATAAATATTACGCATGTCTGCAAGACACTGCTGATCGCCTTCCAGGGCCTCGATCCCTGCAACCTGTATTGCCTCAAAGATGCCGGAGTCAATATTGCTCTTTATTCTTCCAAGCCCTCCTATGATCTTTGCATTTCCGGCAGCCCAGCCTATTCTCCAGCCGGTCATATTGTATGTTTTGGACAGGGAGTGAAACTCGATGCCAACATCCATGGCACCGGGAGTCTCCAGAAAACTGGGTGGGACATAGTTGTCAAAGGTCATCTCGGAATAGGCAAAATCATGACAGATCATGATATTGTGCTTTCCGGCAAAATCCACAACCGTTCTGAAGAAATCCTGCGTTGCAGGGGCTGCGGTTGGATTGTTCGGGTAGTTGAGAAACATCATCTTGGACTTGCCGAGTATTTCAGCCGGTATAGCGTCCAGGTCCGGCAGGAAATTGTTTTCTTTCAGCAAAGGCATCTCATGGGGAATGCCGCCTGCAAACATGGTGGCAATTGCATAAACCGGATAGGCCGGACTGGGAACCAGGACAACATCTCCGGGATTGATGAATGCCAGCGGGATGTGGGCAATTCCCTCTTTGGAACCGATGAGGGATACCACCTCCTGGATAGGCTCAAGCTCCACTCCTGTGCGTTTCTTATACCAGCGGCTCACTGCCTTTCGAAATTCGTTCATACCCGTATAGCTGGGATATCGGTGATAGCGGGGGTCCCTGGCTGCTTCGGTCAGTTTATTAATTATATTGTCAGGAGTCGGGAGATCCGGATCGCCTACACCAAGATCAATTACGTCAACTCCGCGGGATCTTGCCTCAGCTTTTTTTCTGTCAAGTTCTGCAAAAAGATATGGTGGTAACTGTTTCAATCGGTCTGCCTGTTCAATTGTTATCATCTTCAAAATGCCTTGTTCATTAAATTGATATAAAAATAGTGCTTATAAAATATTTCAAAAGTTCAATATACATACGCCAGCCGACGAGAAGGTGATTGAAGCGCCTTTAGCCTCAATACGGAAATCAACTGTCCTGATACTGCATCCGGTAACACCTTGTGTTCTTGCCGATATCTTTTCAGGGGTTATTTGACTTAGATATCCTGCAGTCCCAGGACATCAAACATGGTGTACAATCCATGGGGTTGCTTCACCACCCAGTCTGCTGCCAAAGCTGCGCCCCGGGCAAAGTTGTCCCGGCTGTGGGCCCTGTGCGTTAACTCGAGCCGCTCGCCGGCACCGGCAAAATATACGGTATGCTCACCAACGATGTCACCTGCCCTGATAGTCTGAAGTCCTATCTCCGTATCGGTCCGTTCACCGATTATACCATGCCGGGCAAATACACCGACATTGTCAAGGTCGCGTCCCACTGCCTGGGCCATCAATTCGCCCAGCTTCACCGCCGTGCCGCTCGGGGCATCTTTTTTCATCCTGTGGTGGGCTTCTACAATTTCCATGTCATAGTCATTTCCAAGGATGGAGGCCACCTTGGCTGCCAGTTTGAAAAGCACATTGACACCTACGGCCATATTGGGAGCCTGGACACAGGGAAATTTTTTTGTAAGTTCAGCCAGTTCCTGGAGGTTTTCAGGATTCAGTCCCGTGGTGCCAATGACCATGGCTCTGTTTTTTTCAGCAGCGCTTCTGGCAATCTGCATGGTGGCTTCATGAAAGGTAAAATCAATAATGACATCACCTTGATCAATGACAGCATCAAGCCCGGCGGCAACTTTTATCCCAGTTGAACCATAGCCACCCAAATCACCCATGTCCTTTCCAAGATCAGGGCTGTCTGTCCTTTCAAACCCGGCGGCAATCTGCAGGCCAGGATGCTCATTGACCATATATCCGATGCGTCTGCCCATGCGCCCGGCGGCACCTGCAATAATGACTTTTGTCATAACGTTCTCCTTATTATCATGGCCGTTCTCTTGACCTGTTTTGACAAAAAACGGTTCAAAAACTTAGATCAGGCCGTAATCAGCAAGGGCAGCCTTAAGTTTGGATAATGTTTCGTCATTCATTGGATAGAGAGGTAAACGTGGTGTGCCTGATTTAATTTTTCCCATCAGCTCCAGAGATTTTTTGGCCGGTACTGGATTTGTATCATAAAACATTGCCTGCATAAGTGGGAAAAGCCTGTAATGCAGCTGCTTGGCCCTGGCCAAGTCTCCTGCCAAAGCAGCGTCCATCATTTGCGCCATATCTTTTGGTGCCACGTTCGACGTTACGGAAATCACCCCTGTGCCGCCCACCAGAACAGTCGGCATTGACGTAAAATCATCCCCTGAAAGTACGGCAAAATCATCCGGGCAAAGCCTTATTACCTCGCTGATCTGGTTCAGGTCGCCGGTTGCTTCCTTTATCCCGACGATATTATCTATATCAGCAAGCCTTGCAACCGTCTGGGGCAGGATATTGGAGCTGGTTCTGCTGGGGACGTTATAGAGGATTATCGGGATATCAACGGCCTCCGCCACAGCTTTATAGTGGTGAAACAACCCTTCCTGGGAGGGTTTATTGTAATATGGCGATACCATCAGCACACCGTCTGCGCCGGCCTGCTTGGCATACCTGGTCAGATCGATTGCCTCGGAGGTGCTGTTTGAACCGGAGCCGGCCAAGACCGGCACCCTGCCGTTGACTGTTTTAACGGTCAATTCCACCACCCGGTGATGTTCATCGTGACTCATGGTGGCAGACTCGCCGGTAGTACCACATGGGACAATGCCATGGGTGCCGTTGGCAATATGAAATTCAATAAGATCGACAAGCCCCTGCTCATCAACCTGACCATCGGTAAATGGCGTTACAATTGCCACAAAAGCTCCGCGGAAAATAGTCATCCTCTTGCTCCTCCTTCATACATAATTTGAACTTTAAATATTTTTTAAAATACCTTAGCGATTGAAATTATTTTTTGCCAGTATAATCAAAGCGGAAGCCAAACTTATTCCTGCAGCGCATCCGGACCCATGACCCCTTCGTAAATGCTATGAGCCGGACCTTCAAGAAAAATACCGGCTTCCAGGTCCAGATGCCTTTCACTTCCTTCTCCTGTTATGGAAAAATGGATTGTTAATTGTTCACCCCCGGAAGTTATTACCGTAACAGGAGGCTTAGCCTGATCCAAAAGGGCCGCTATGAGTGCCGAAGCAACAGCACCTGTACCGCAGGCCATGGTTTCGCCTTCCACCCCGCGTTCATAGGTTCTGACCATCAATGTGTCACCGGGAAGCACCTGGATAAAGTTGGCATTGGTGCCCGCAGGCTGAAACGTTTCATGGAAGCGTATTTCCCTGCCCCAATTAGCTACAGGGACCATCCCTGCGTCGTTGACCAGGACAACTGAATGCGGCACCCCGGTATTAATGAAGTGCAGGTTATGTTCCGCATTGCCGATGGTCAAAGGGATATTCAAACGTAGATCCTCCGGGCCGGTCAAGCGTATCTTAATTACCCCTCCTGATGTATTGAGGACAAAGGCTTCTATTTCACCTGCATCCGTTTCAAATCGCATGGCAGCATGAGCAATATTTTTTTCATAGGCAAACCTGGCTGCACAACGTGCTCCGTTGCCACACATTTCAGCCCTACTTCCATCACCGTTGTAAAATTGCCAGCGAAAATCGGCCGTTTCAGAGTTCTCAATCAGGATCAGGCCGTCTGCCCCCACGGAAAATCTTCTTCTGCAGACAAGACGGGCGAATTCAGGCTGATCCTCCTTGCTGATAAATGATTCCCTGTGATCAATAATGATAAAATCATTGCCTGTGCCGCTTAACTTTGCAAAAGCGATAGGATATTTTAAGTCCAGTGTATTCATCTGTTTTTGTTATCTATTCCAGAAAATCGGGAATGTTCTCATCCCTGATAAGGGTCTCATAATTTTCACGTGCTCGGATGATATAAAATTGGTCATCCTTCACCAGGACCTCTGCGGCCCGCGGTCGTGAATTATAATTTGAAGACATGGTAAATCCATAGGCCCCGCTGTTCATGACCGCCATGAGATCTCCCTGTTCAAAGGGGGGCAATTCCCTGTCCCTGGCCAGAAAATCACCGGTTTCACAGATCGGGCCGACAACATCTGCTTTGGGGAATGGTGAACCGGCTGCCTGTTCGGTCTTCCTAATTACCGGCTGTATATCATGATGGGCATCATACAAGCTTGGCCGTGCCAGATCATTCATGGCTGCATCCACAATGATGAAATTCTTTGTCTCGGTCTGCTTGGTGTAAAGAACCCGGCTTACCAGAATTCCCGCATTACTGACTATGACCCGGCCCGGCTCCAGTATCAGGGTACACTCGAGACCTTCCATCTCCTTCTTCAGGGCCCTGGCATACTCCTGGGGATGGGGTGGTTTTTCATCCAGGTAACGCACGCCAAGACCACCACCCAGGTCCAGATAATTTATTGAGATACCATGTGCTTCAAGTCGCTTAATAAAAAGTTTGACCTTGTGCAATGTATCTGTAAAGGGCGAGATTTCAGTAAGCTGGGAGCCGATATGGCAACTGACACCCATTATTTTGATATGGGTCATATCCCTGGCGCGCAGGTAGATTTTTTCTGCCTGTTCTATGGGAATCCCGAACTTATTTTTTGCCAGGCCGGTGGATATATAGGCATGTGTTTTCGGGTCCACATCGGGATTTATCCGGAAAGCTACTGGAGCTATCAGTTCCTGCTCCTGCGCTACCTGCTGCAGTTTCTCAAGTTCCTGTTCTGACTCAACATTGAACATCAGAATGCCCGAGACAAGCCCGTACCGTAATTCCTCCTCTGTCTTACCGACACCGGAATATATTATCCGCCGTGGATCTATGCCCGCTTTCAGGGTTCGGTAAAGCTCCCCCCCTGATACAATGTCCGCCCCTCCCCCCAAGGTGGAAAAAAGACGCAAGACAGCAAGATTCGAGCAGGACTTGACCGCAAAGCAGGTAAGGTGGGACAGTTCCCCGAAACTCTTATCAAAGGTATTAAAGTGATGCGTCAGTGTTGCGCTGCTGTATAGGTAAAATGGAGTGCCTACAGCCTCGGCAATATCAGCTATTGCGACTGACTCACAGTACAGCTCATTGTCTTTGTAGATGAAATGATGCATTGTTTTTTTATCTTCTTAAATTAATAAAATCCGCCAGCCATTACTGCAGATCAATAAACCCTTCCTCGGTCGGAACACTCTCATTAACAGGCTGTGCTGCATCAAAAGAGGTAACCGAATAGAACCACATCCTGCCAGCAGTATTAGACTGGTCAATATACTGATTCTGGTCAGGCTTCACTTCTGCCAGTAATTCTGTTTGACCGGAATCACCTTCCCGCCGATAGATCCTATAGCCGGCCAGATCAGCGGAACTTACCCCCTGCCATATAAGCCTGACCCCGTCAGGGACTTCAACAACCACCAGATGTTGAGGCTGATCGGGGGGCTGCAGGTCCCGGGGCACTCCGGAAACTGCCTGGCTGGCCCCGCCTGCCTGCAAGGTATCACCACTAACAACTAATGCACGCACCTTGTAAGTATAAAGTCTTTCATTTAACACCCCGTCATCAACAAATTCCGATTTCTGAACAGGTTCTCCAAGGGCAGCGAAATCAGCATCATTGCTCTTCCTGTATATCTGATATACCGGATCCTGCTCTAGAGGGCTTCCAGCTGTATTCTCCCTCACCGGATTCCAGTTCAGGGTGAGTTTTTTGTCGCCAGGCTCAAGCTGCAGGTCTTGAGGAACTTTTGGCGGCACTCTCCAGACAAATGAAACAATATTCGAGTCACCGCTTGGATACCACCAGCCTGCCCGTGAGAGGACTTTATAGAGGTAGCGGTAACCACTTTGCGGGGATCTGTCTGTGTATGAAGCTGTTCTGGTCTCTTGCTTTTCGGGCAATCGTCCTCCATCAATCTCTACCTGATCTCCATACACAACCGGACATCCCTGGCAAAATTCCTCTTCAGGAATAACAGCCCGATACACTTCAAAGCTTTCAATGGTTTGCAGTGCGTCACCATTCTCCATTTTTGTCGGATAGCTCCACTTCAGCGTAACACCATTTTCATCAAGAATATACCGGAGATCATTTATTCTGGCAGGTACAAGCTTCTGAGGCGGAGTTAACGTCGTCTTTTTGCCGCAGCCGGCCAGCAGTGTTATAAGCAAAAGAAAAATTATGGTTGTGCAGCTGCGACAACTCATATTCCCAGATCAGCCTCTACCTTCTCAAGGGCCTGCAATACTACGGTCTTTGCTGTGCCACCGGGAGTAATACGGCTGTTGACCGAACCTTCGACCCCTAAAACTTCAAACACATCTTCAGTAATACTATCAGTGAACTCCTGCAATTCTTTAAAAGTCAGGTCCGTCAGTTCCTTTTTGTTTGCTATACAGTAGGCCACTGCCTGGCCAACAATCGCATGGGCCTGCCGGAAAGGAATATTTTTCCGCACCAGGTACTCGGCCAGATCGGTTGCAGTCATAAATCCCTTTTCCGTGGCCTGTTCCAGAACTTTACGGTTGAAAGAAAGGCCGGACAAAAGTTCAATCATAACTGCCAGTGACTGGCTCACGGTATCCGCCGAGTCGAAAACCGGTTCCTTGTCTTCCTGGAGATCCCGATTATAGGTCATGGGCAAGCCCTTGAGAAGAGTCAGCAGGGCCATAAGATTGCCAACCACCCGACCGCTTTTTCCCCGAACAAGTTCCGGTATATCAGGATTTTTTTTCTGAGGCATGATGCTGCTTCCGGTGCAGAACCGGTCCGCGATCTCCGCAAAATTAAATTCCTGGCTGGTCCATAATACCAGTTCCTCCGAGAACCGGCTCAGATGGATCTGGATCAATCCGCAGGCTGCTAGAAACTCAACCATAAAATCGCGGTCACTGACTGCATCCATGGAGTTGGCACTTACTGATGGGAATCCCAGTTCCCGGGCCACAAATTCCCTGTCAATGGGCAGGCTTGTTCCTGCAAGAGCGCCACTGCCAAGCGGCAATACATTGATCCGTTTCACGCAGTCATTCAGGCGGGCCTTATCCCGTGAAAACATCTCGGAATAGGCCAGCAGATGATGCGAAAGCAGAACTGGCTGGGCCCGCTGCAAATGGGTATAGCCCGGCATGAATACCCCAAGGTATTGCCGTGCCAGAGCAACAAATCCTTTCTGCAGATCTGTGATGAGATCAATCATATCCTGGCACACATCCCGCAGATAAAGCCGCATATCCAGTGCGACCTGGTCATTCCGGCTCCGGGCCGTGTGTAGTTTCTCACCTGCCTCGCCCACTTTCTCCACCAGGGCCTTCTCGATATTCATATGGATATCTTCCAGTTCAGACCGGAAGACAAAAACATTGCTTTCAATCTCAGATTCAATTTCCGACAGACCCTGCAGGATACCTTCAAGTTCTGAAGCGTTGAGCAATCCGACCTTGGCAAGCATTTTTGCGTGTGCCTTACTGCCGGCTATATCATACCGGTAGAGCCGCTTATCAAAATGAATTGAAGCACTGAATGTTTCAGCTGCTGGTGCGGTTTTTTCAATAAAGCGTCCACCCCACGGCTTGTTTGTTCCTGATTCTGTTTTCATTTTTTCTTTAAGGCGGCAATCTGTAACCGCAGAGCATTAAGCTTAATAAAACCTGCTGCATCTGACTGATTATAAACCTCATCCTCTTCAAAGGTTGCAAAACTTTCCTGGTAAAGTGACGCGTCAGACTTGCGCCCCACAGCTATACAGTTACCCTTGTACAATTTCAGTCTCACCGTGCCGGTCACTGCTGTCTGGGTCTCATCCATGATTTTCTGCAGTAATTTCATTTCAGGCGAGAACCAGAAGCCGTTATAAACCAGTTCTGAGTATCGGGCAACCAGACTATCACGGATCCGCATGACCTCCCTGTCCAGGGTGATAGTCTCCAGGTCCCGGTGAGCTGTGCGTAGAATTGTACCGCCTGGTGTTTCATAGACCCCGCGAGACTTCATGCCGACAAAACGGTTCTCCACCATATCAAGCCGACCGATACCGTTTTCACCGCCCAACCTGTTCAGCTCCTGGAAAAGGGCCGCCGGCTGTAATGTTTTACCGTTGACTGCCACAGGATTACCTTCGACAAAATCAAGCTCCAGATATACCGGGGTATCCGGCGCATCCTCGGGAGCCTTCGTCATTTTGAACATACCGGGATCAGGTTCATTCCATGGATCTTCAAGAATGCCCCCCTCAAAACTGATATGCAGCAGGTTTTCATCTGAGCTGTAGGGTTTTTCCTTTGTCACCGGTACAGGGATATTATGCTCCTTGGCGTAGCTTATCAGCCTGGTCCGGGAATTCAGGTCCCATATTCGCCACGGTGCAATGATCTTCAGGTGCGGATTCAAGGCCAGATAGGTCAACTCGAAACGCACCTGGTCATTCCCCTTGCCGGTGGCACCGTGGCTGACCGCGTCAGCCCCTTCTGCTTCGGCCAATCTTACCTGTTCCCTGGCAATTAGCGGTCGGGCCAGGGATGTTCCCAGAAGATAAGCCCCCTCATAAATGGCATTGGCCCGAAAGGCTGGAAAAATAAAATCTTTAACAAAGGTCTCTTTCAGGTCATTGATGACCACTTTTTCAGCACCTGTTGCCATGCCCTTTTCCCGGACCGCATCCCAGTCTTCATCCTGCCCAAGGTCCGCTGCAAAGGCTACAACCGGGCACTCGTAATTTTCCTGGAGCCATTTAAGGATAACCGAGGTATCAAGGCCTCCTGAATAGGCAAGAACTATCTTGTTAACTGTCATGAATAATCACCTGAAAGCTCTATACAGTTTTTATCACGTCTGGATTACGCTATATGTTTTTCGAGTATAGCCTTATGAATATGCAGCTTATTTTCTGCCTGATCAAAGGCTACACACTGCTCTCCTTCCAAAACTTCTTCTGATATCTCTTCCCCGCGGTGGGCCGGCAGACAGTGCAATACGATGCAGTCCTGCTTGGCATGGGTTAATAGTTTCGCGTCTACCTGAAACCCCTGAAATACTTCCAATCTTTCCTGCTGTTCGTTTTCCTGTCCCATACTGGCCCAGACATCAGTATTGACCACATCAGCTCCCCGGACAGCCTCTTCAGGATCACGCACTACACTGATCCGGCCCCGGGCTTCCTGCTGTGCCTCCTGCAAAATAGTTGCCTCAGGATCATAGCCCTGCGGGCAGGCGAGAACCAGCTCGAAACCAAGCCTGGCGGCAGCCTGAACCCAGCTGTTGGCCATGTTGTTTCCATCCCCGATCCAGGCGATTTTTAAATTATCCAGGCGTCCTTTGTTTTCAATAACTGTCATCACATCGCTCAATACCTGACAGGGGTGGAAAAGGTCTGTAAGGGCATTAATTACCGGAATTGTTGCGTAGCGGGCCAGTTCTGTTACCACTTCCTGTCCGAAAGTACGGACAACCAAGCCGTCCACATAACGGGACATCACCAGAGCCGTATCCTTCAACGGTTCACTCCTGGCAAGTTGGGTCTCTTTTGCCGAAAGAAAGATGACCTGGCCACCCAATCCGTACATGGCCGCCTCAAAAGAAACCCTGGTCCTGGTCGAGGCCTTTTCAAAAATAAGAGCAATGGTTTTGCCGGCCAGTTGTGTGTGACGTATGCCGGCAGAAGTTTCCTGCTTCAGGACAATCGCCCTGTCAATGTACGCAAACAGCTCGTCCCTGGTAAAGTCACTGAGCTGTAATAAATGTCTTGCCATAGTCCTACTCTCAGAAATAGTTAAGGCCCAATTCCCGTCGTAATTGTTGCACACAAAAAACGGACAAATTGAGCCAAATAAAAAAATTTACTAGATAGCAGCGATTTTGGAAAGGTTTTTTTAACCCTAAATCGAAATTATATCAATATGTTTTTAGCGCAATTCCTACCGACACATACTATTACAGGACTTTATTAGAGAAAAAGTCAGGCAGACTCAGACAGAACCTTGTCAAGTTCATCCATTAATATATCAATCTCTTCCCTGCTGACTACCAGCGGCGGAATGAACCTGAGTACCGCATTGCCGGCAAAATTGATAAGCACACCTCGTTCAAAAAGCTTCTGCACAATGGCTTGTCCCTGCTCTATACCTTTTTCGGTGAGCACCAAGCCCTGTATCAAGCCCAGCCCGCGCTGGCCTGTGGCAAACTGTGGGTATTTTGCAGCAAGGCCAGCCAGCTTTTCACCCAGATATTCCCCTTTACTTCGTACCTCTGCAAGAAAGCCATCTGACAGCATTACCTTCATGGTGGCCACAGCTGCAGCTGCGGATACAGGGTTGCCCCCAAAAGTAGAGGCATGTGATCCAACCGTAAAAAAAGAACCTATTTTATCGGTTGTCAGCATGGCGCCTATGGGCAAGCCATTGGCCAAAGCCTTGGCCGAGGTGAGAATATCCGGCACTACCCCCAGTTGTTCATAGGCAAACAAGGTGCCCGTCCTGCCAATACCAGTCTGTACCTCGTCGAAAATAAGCAGTAACCCGTTGTCGTCACAAAGTTGACGGATTCTTGCCAGGTACTCTTCCTGCAGCGGCCGCACCCCGCTTTCACCCTGCAGAGGCTCACAAAGAATTGCGCATGTCTGCGGAGAAACCAGCTTTTCCAGGGCAGAGATATCGCCGAATTCTGCGTGGAGAAAACCGGCAGGCAGTGGTTCAAACCCCTGATGGAATTTCGGCTGGCCGGTGGCGGCAACCGTGGCCAGAGTTCGCCCGTGAAAAGAACCGGCCAGCGATATAATCTCAAACCTCCCCTCTCCGCTGTATTTGCGTGCCAGTTTTATGGCCGCTTCGTTGGCCTCGGCGCCGCTGTTGCCGAAGAAAACACGGTCAGCAAAAGAATGGGATACCAGAAGCTCGGCAAGTTCTGTCTGGGGTTGGGTATGAAAGAGATTTGAGACATGGACCAGTTTGGAGGCCTGCTGACAGATCGCCCTGGTAACCTCCGGATGACAATGTCCCAGGCTGCAAACAGCTATACCTGCCAGAAAATCGAGAAACTTCCGGCCGTCAGCATCCTCAAGCATACATCCTTCCCCTTTTACAAGAACGGTCGGAAACCTGCTGTATGTGTTTATAAACACCTTATTGCTCCTTTCTATCCAGCTGCTGTTACCTTTGTTCATAGCACTATCTCCGTGCCAACTCCCTCGTGGGTGAACATCTCCAGCAGTATTGCATGCTCCACCCGTCCATCTATTATATGGGTCTTTGCAACACCTGCCGCAAGCGCCTCCTGACAGCATTTGACCTTGGGAATCATGCCGCCAGCGATGGCACCTGACGCCAGGAGCCTGTCTGTTTCCTGGCTGCTTAATGACGGAATCAGCCTTGAATCTTTATCAAGCACACCTTCTACATCGGTCAGCAGGATCAGTTTTGCGGCCTTAAGATGGCCTGCCACCGCCCCTGCGACCAGATCAGCATTGATGTTATATGAAAAGTTATCTTCGCCAACACCCACAGGTGCAATAACAGGGATAAAATCCTGAACCTCTATGGTCTGCAGGATATCAGGGTTGACCTGTGTCACTTCTCCGACCCGGCCAAGATCGATCAACTCCGGCGGGGCATCTTTGGCCTGGCTTTTCTGGATTGTCATCTTCTGAGCCCTGATCAGGTTACCATCTCTGCCGGAAAGCCCTACTGCCTTGCCACCATGATGGTTTATCAACCCTACAATCTCCTTGTTGACCTTACCGACCAGCACCATTTCCACGACATCCATGGTTTCGGTATCAGTAACCCTCATACCTTCCACATAGCTGGGCTTGATCTGCATCTTGTCAAGGACCCTGTTTATCTGGGGGCCGCCGCCATGAACGATAACCGGATTTATGCCGATATATTTCATCAGGATAATATCCAGGGCGAAATTCTTCTTCAGCCCCTCGTCCACCATGGCATTACCACCATATTTGATCACCACTGTTTTATTGTAGAATTCACTGATGTAGGGCAATGACTCTATTAAAATTTTTGCCTTTTCTATGGATTCTTTCATTGTCTTCACCGTTCAATCCCGGACAGTTGTGGTTCGGTTAAAATTCTCCGCATCTCAAAACATAAATACATTAAAATCTGCGGGCACCACCTTAGATCACGAATATTACTGCTCTAACCCATGCGGTCCCACTCTCCGATAAATGCAGACATAAAGCCTCTAAATATGCTCCCCTGCTCATATTCAATATCAGCCGATCATCTTAATGATTCCTCACTTTTATGTAAAGGCATCTTTACTGTCAAGCATGTTTGCTGGCACTTTACATTCTCTTCAACAAAAAGTATGTTCAGGCCTGTGAAGCAGGATAGATCAAAATACATGATTATTTGGAAAAATTGTTTGAAATCAGACTATTAGGTATATCAATATGCGGTTATCAATTCTTGCAGCAAGCCTTATACTTATCTTCAGCTGGATACCTGAAGCCTGGAGCCAGAAAGGGGTTGATACTTCAACACCCATCCAGATAGAAGCTGATCGGATGGAGTCATCCACGGAGAATGGTGCCGTTTTGTTTTTTGGTAATATCAAGGCAAGCCAGGGCGATCTCGTAATCCATGCTGATGAAATGACGGTGCTCTACACCAAAACGGAAACCCAGCCCGGTATCTCAGCTGATACTGCAGCTGATTTGAGCCAGAATATTGATAAGATCATAGCAAAAGGTAATGTAAAAATTGTTCAGGGAGATTGGGTTGCTGCCGGAGATACTATGGATTTCAATGCTGATGCCAGAATTGTCATTCTTGCCGGAAATGCCACGGCCTGGCAGGAGCAGAATATGGTCAGCGGCGAAAAAATTGTCCTTTACCTCAATGATGGGAAAAGCATCGTGGAGAGCAGTTCTGAAGGGGGCGAAAGGGTGAAAGCTTTTATTTATCCTTCTAAACAGGACGAAAAAGGCTCAAAGAGCCCATAGGATCATTCAATGTTCCTGCAGTTGGTGACTAGATGGCACTTTTAGAAGCAAGAGGCATAGTAAAACAATACCACAACCGCCGAGTTGTTGATGGCGTCAGTCTACAGGTTGAGAACGGTTCCGTTGTTGGTCTGCTTGGGCCTAACGGTGCTGGTAAGACCACCTCATTTTACATGATTGCCGGTTTTATAAAACCTAAATCGGGCAGGGTGCTTCTGGATGATGAGGATATAACCGGTTTGCCAATCCATAAACGAGCCCAAAGGGGCATCTCCTATCTAGCTCAGGAGCCGTCAGTATTTAAAAAACTCACAGTGGAGGAAAATATCAGGATCGTCCTTGAGCCTTTGGGCTTGGAGGCTGATGAAATCGATTACAGGATACAAAGTCTCCTGGAGGATATGAAAATTCAGGCACTTGCAGACAACAAGGCCAGCACCCTTTCAGGTGGGGAGAGGCGCCGCGTTGAAATTATGCGCGCCTTGGCCATAAAACCGCGGTTCATTCTTCTCGATGAGCCTTTTGCCGGCATTGATCCTCTATCAGTTGCAGATCTGCAGCAGATCATCATTGAACTCAAGAACAAAGGATTGGGTGTGCTCATTTCAGACCATAATGTGCGCGAGACTCTCTCGGTCTGTGATTATGCTTATATAATAAGCAGCGGCAAAATTCTTACCAGTGGAAATGCTGAGGAAATAATTAAAAATGAAGAGGCCCGAAAAATCTATTTGGGCGAAAACTTTGTAATATGATACAATGGTCCTGTATGCAAAAAAGGTACCAAGAATTTTCTGTCTGTTAAAATTGATTAATATTTTTTAAAATATGTTTTTCCAATAAGGCAGAACCTTAAAGTTCGGCTAAAATAAGATTAAATGAGGCGTGCGCAGGATATATGGCTCTTGCTTTAAAACAACAGCTCAAGTTAACGCAGCAGCTGCTGATGACCCCACAGCTTCAGCAAGCCATTAAGCTTTTGCAACTTTCAAGGCTTGAACTTGCGGAAACTATCCGCCAGGAAATAGAACAGAATCCTCTTCTTGAAGAGGTCAGCCCAGGCGATAGTGAATATGAAGTCACCGATGAACCTCTTTCGGTTTCAGAAGAAATACCGGCTGTCAAGGAATCTGAAAAAACCGGAGAGGTCAACATGGATGATGTTTCCTCCATGCAGGAAATAAACTGGGAAGACGATTATGAAAATTATTATGACGCCGGATTTTCCTTCACCAAAGAGACCCCTGAACGCAACCGTTTAACCCAGATCGACTATCTTACCAAAGAAACAAATCTTCAGTCTCATCTTCAGTGGCAGCTTTCCCATGCAGAATTGAGCAAAAAACTTGAGGAGGCCGGCCTTTTTGTTATCGGCAATTTAAACCAGTACGGCTTTCTCACCGATGTAACTATAGAAGACATCACAAAAGAAGTAGGCTGTAATGAAGAAACGGCCAGACAGGCTATTTCCATCATTCAGGAGATGGACCCACCTGGTGTGGCAGCCACCGATGTGCCAGAGTCACTGCTGCTGCAGCTGAAAAGACTTGATCTTGATGAATCCCTGGCAGCAGAGATCATCAAAGATCACTTAAACAGCCTTGAATTAAAAAATTACGGGGCTATCGCTAAGGCTACCAGAAGACCAATTAAGGAGGTTTTGGCCGCCATAGATGTTATTACCAACCTGAATCCATTTCCAGGAGAATTATATACAGAACGTGAAATACCTTATATCATCCCTGATGTCTTTGTTCATAAGGTAGTGGATGAATATCTTATTATTTTGAATGATGAGGGGTTGCCACGTTTAAAGGTTTCTTCCGCTTACGAACAAATTATTGATGGCGATACGAATGCTTCTCCGGAGACCAAAGCATACATTAAGGAAAAACTACGGGACGCCGTATGGCTTATTAAAAGCATGCAGCAGCGACAGCGCACTATATACAAGGTTGTTGAAAGTTTGCTTAAATTCCAGAAAGATTTTTTTGAAAAAGGGGTTCAGCACTTAAAGCCCCTTGTTTTGCGTGACGTGGCCGATGATATAGGGATGCATGAGTCAACGATCAGCCGTGTCACCACTAACAAGTATATTCACACCCCGCAAGGTATATTTGAACTTAAATACTTCTTTTCCACCGCCATTCCTCAACTGGATGGGGAATCTCTTGCAGCAGAAAGCATCAGGCAGCGCATTAAGGAGATGATTAAAAACGAAAGCCCTGAAAAACCGCTGACTGACAACGCCATTTCCAAGGCCCTCTCACAGGAAAATATCAAAATCGCCCGCCGCACTGTTGCCAAATACCGGGAGCAGATGGGAATCCTGCCGGTCAAACACCGGCGCCAGCCAAAATTATAGGCAGCCGGGCCTATAGATATCTTACTGACATTTTCCCCTTTCCCATCTCTGACATTTCCAGGATAGAGCCGTTATCTATCTTTACTGATCTGAAATTGTTGATCGCAAGTCCTTTAAAATAAAGGACCAGGCAGCGCAGAATAATTAGGTGGCTCACCACTAACAGATCCTGTTCCCGGGCCGCTGAAAACAAACGATTCACAGCCTCTACTGCCCTGTTTTGCACCTGGCGAAGTGTTTCACATCCGGGCAGATCAAAACTCTGGGGTGCAGAAAGCCAGGTCGGATATTGGAGACCATATTGCTGCCTGATTTCATCTTTGGTTAAGCCGTCCCAGTGAGGGATAAAGATTTCGTCGAGTTCTGCTAGGGGAGAGACCGGGATATTGAGCAGGGATCCTACTATTTCCGCTGACTGCACGGTCCGTTTTGCCGGGCCACAGTATATGGCTGAAATATTTTTATGACGCAGCCGTTCTCCCACCTGACGGATCTGCTCGATACCCTCAGCATGCAGTTCCTCGGTGGTTCTGCCGGCAAAACGGTTTTCCTTGTTGGCAGATGTGATGCCGTGACGGACTAGGTAGATGGTTGACATATTAAAAGTTGAATGTCTTTTTATTGAAAAATGAAAGTTTGTGATTATAAATTTGCAATTTTACTTACTGTTCCCGGATCAGATTCAATAATTCCTCAACTGAAATTCTGCTGCTTAATTCAGTTTCAGCAAGGAGGCTGTTTGCCAGATCCCTTTTTTCCTGGTGCAGCTTCACAATTTTCTCTTCAATGGTATGCTTTGTAATAAGTCTGTAAATGGTCACAGGATGTATCTGGCCTATTCTGTGGGCCCGGTCCGATGCCTGGTCTTCAACAGCAGGATTCCACCAGGGGTCCATATGTATAACATAATCTGCAGCAGTCAGATTGAGACCCAGTCCGCCGGCCTTGAGACTTATAAGGAACAAATCACCCTGCCCCGCCTGAAAAGCTTTCACTTCCTTTTCCCGTTTTTTCACCGGTGTAGCACCATCCAGATAACGATATTCTATTTTTTTTCTATCAAGAAACGAACGGATAATCTGCAAATGCCCGACAAATTGACTGAATACCAGGGCTTTGTGCCTGTTCTCCAGCAGTTCATTAACCACCTTTTCAAATAGGAGCAGTTTTGAACTTTCAATATCAGTTTCAGGCATGACGAGCTTCGGGTTACAGCAGGCTCTACGCAGTTTCATAATCTCGGCAAGAATTTTGACAGTATAGACCTTGCCATTGTTTTTGGCGGCAGAAACTCTTGTTAGCGAATTTCTTTTAACTGGCAGGCTGGTGTCAACGATAAGGTTCTCAAGGGCCTGCCGTCGCATAGCTTCATAAAATGCAAGCTCATCATCATTCATTTCCACCTGCAGGGTAATTTCTGTTCGTGGCGGCAGTTCCTCCAGCACCTGGGTCTTTGCACGACGCAATATAAAAGGACGGATAAGTTTCTTCAGTTTTCTCTTGGCTGCCTGGTCCCCATGGCGCTCTATCGGTATGGCAAAACGCTGATTAAAACTTTCCAGCGAGCCCAAAAGGCCCGGTATAATAAAATTAAAAAGGTTCCATAACTCGCCAAGATGGTTTTCAATCGGAGTACCGGTGGTCAGAAGCTTGAATCTCCCATTAAGTGACATTGCAGCACGGGAACGCTTGGTATCCATATTTTTTATGGCCTGTGCCTCATCAAGGACAATCATCTGCCAGTCTATCCCGGCCAAAAGCTTTGCTTCCTGTTGCAGAAGGGTATAGCTTGTCACCAATACATCAAATCCCTTTAGGGTCTGGACCTGCTTCTTTCTGTTCCTGATTCCCAATAGATGCATTTTTAAAGTTGGAGCAAAACGATTGGCCTCCTGCATCCAGTTCATACATACCGAGGTTGGCGCAACAACAAGTATCGGGCCATGACGGGTCTTTTCCAGAATTATGGCGAGGGCCTGCAATGTTTTACCCAATCCCATGTCATCTGCCAGACAGGCTCCGCCCCCCCAATGAGCCAATCTCGAAAGCCATTTATAGCCCTCGATCTGATAATCCCGCAAATCAGCCTGCAGGGTTGAAGGCACCATGGGATCCAGAGACTGTGCCTCCCTGATCAACTGCAGTTGCTCACTCCATGTCTCATCTGCTTCCAGGCTTCCTACATCCTGTATTACATTGGCCAGGGCCATAGCTGTCAAAGGATGTATCCGCAGTGAATTATCAACTGCGTCCTGCTTGTTGGCGCGCCATTCCGCCATATTGGAAAAATCATCCAGGCGGCGGCGAAAATCATCTGTCAAAGCCAGGAACTCCCCGTTTCCCAACGGCAGAAATTTACCTGGATTCCTGCGGGCCAATTGCACAAGTCTCTTCATATCAATCACCAGAGATTCATCTACGGACAAAGACCCGGTAACTGCAAACCATGAGAGGCCCCTGCCCCCCTTCACCCTGCGAATCTGAAGTCTGAGCTTATCCAAAGAGACGCTCTGGCGTACTGAAATACGTTCACCTTCAGGCCATTCAATTATTACCTTATCCATGCAGTCCTGAAACTCCAACAGGACCGCCAGACAGATTTCCGTCTCCTGCAGCAGCCACTCCCGGCCTGTTCCTTCATATTCTGCCAGGGTCGGACATGCTTCCTCAATTTCCCGGGCCTTTTTTTCTTCCCGTTTAAGGTCCCGTCTTGTCTGAAGCCTCTGGCCCTCGACTTCCGCCATAACGTTTTCAGCACCCTTCCCAGGCTTCAGATATGGGCCTTTGGAGCCGAAAGGCCTTACAAACATGGCCAGCTTGAAGCCTGTTCCCAAGGGAATAAGCTGAATGTAGATCTGCGCACTGGCTGCGACCTCTTTTAGCAGATCAGTTTTACCATTGAGACTATTTATTGCCTTTGTGTTAACAGGTACAGCTGAGTGCACTGTCATGTAAGACGAAAGACTCCCCACGGCAGCCATGACCTGTTCGCTGTACGCTGCCGGAACCTGCAGTCCGGAGTTGGATATTACCTTGGCAATATCCCTATGTTTACTGGTTATTTCGATAATTTTAAAACGTGTAGGTGCTTCCCGTATAACCGTAATACCCTCGATGGAAAGGTCATTCAAAAGCTTTATGTGCAGCTCATCCTCAAACTTTTCTACAAGTAACTCGGGCTCACCTTTGACAAATTCTACTGAGATATCAGGTGATTCCTCAAGGAATAGTAAAGGGTGGCCAACCATAGCTGGCAGGGCCTGTTTAAGATCAAAATCATACGTGACGTTCTGATTGGTCTGTTCGCGTTTCAGAGTTTTACAGATTCTCCGGTCAAAGTCTGTCATAAAATCCAGTTTTCTGCCTGAATAGAGCCTTGAAAGGGCTACAGGCCTCCCTTTGCTCCAATAATTATTTGCGCCAATCCTCTGTTCCCTCGCCGATATGGAGATCAAGCCGTCCCGGTACCCAATCAGCCATACCATGCGGCTCTGGCCCCGGACTTTTTCCTGCAACGACTCAGAATTCCCTGTGATATTTATCAGTGCTTGCAGCCTGCGCTTCCAGGGCTCTTCCAATACTACCGCATCAACAACAGAAACCATTTTTGTTTTTTTTCTTATGTCAGCTGCATAATCCAGCAATTTCGCGTCCTGTTCAACTCTGCCGATCAACTCGGCAAACTCCATGGCAATCCATTGAAATCCGCTATCACTGGCCCGCTTCCAAAAAAGCCTGAGTGGTTCATTGTCCTCCTCCTGAGCAGCCAGCGTTGGCAAACAGCCACTCAGCCAGAATCTGACCATTGCTCCAAGCAGAACCGTAATGCTGTTTGAAGCAAGAACCGAGAAATCCGGGGAAAGATCCTGTGCCCCGCTTTCCTGGGCGGAAAGGAAGCGGTCTACCATTTCATAGGCACCCAATAGTAAATTGCCTGGCTGCTGTGCCCGGACCGTGTCAATAAATCTTTTAATCCTGCTGAAAAAATTGCCATCACCTGTTTTAAGCAGCGCCAGTATAAAAAAGAGCCCGGAAATACCAGGAAAGAACATTCTTTTTCTCGCCCCGATCTTCTTCAATTGCTGCAAGTCCCTCTCAAACAGTTTCAGGGCCTGGTCATTATTACCCAGCATGAATTCAATGCACCCTTCCATACCGCTGGCAACAAAGGATCCAGAATTTTCCCGGATAAGGTATTTTACCTCATCTAGGTTACCACGCCACAGGAGAAGACTTGACAGCAGACGCTGAAAGGGCAGCCTTTCTTCAGCAGGGATTGCCTTCAGTGTTTCCCGGTTTTTCAGATAAGAGAAGGCTTTTTCGAGCAGCGTCAGGTACTGCAAGGAATAGTTCATCATCTGAGCCAATATATAAAACTGCAAAGAAGGGGCCAGTGTACCCAACCAGTCAGGATCAAAAGGATTGTTGCAAAATCGCACAGCTGGGAAAGATTTGACAACCTCGTCTTTACATTGTTTATCAAGGATAAGGTGCAAATTTTCCAGATGTACCATGTCGCTGTTGTACAAACCTATCCGGTATTCACGCATGGCACGTAAACACCTCTGGGGCCATTTTGACTGATATTGCGAAAAAGGGATCTCACCCTGGACTGCTTCGGCCATTTCCCTGAAATTCCCTGCTGCGACAGCATCCCTGCTTACAAGTTCAACAAGACTATCTGGACAGCGCCAGTCTTTGTTAAGCAGCTTGACATCCTGCAATCTCTGGATAAAAGGGCTGATTGTGGTTAGAGTCAGCCATTCTCCTCTTGGCCCGGTTATCCTTGCTCTACGTAAACAATTTACAAAAGTGATACGGTTAACCGGTTCATAGATAATGGAGGTGAGATGGAGAAGAGATTTCTCGAAAGGTGATAAGGTTTGATAGGCAGACGGAAATAAATTGATACTTTTCAGTTTTTTTTCAATCATCATGAAAATAATAACGCCTGGAATATAATGGCTGCCTCACAGTATTTTCGCCTTATATCAGTGCGATGCAAGCCCTCAACCTGCAGGCTGTGAAATAAAATACAACACTATACTGTCAACTAAGTCAGGTATCGTAAACTCTGCCGGTTGCACATCAACATGCAAGCCGAATTGCTCAGCAGTTCTTGCTGTGATAGGCCCAATTGTTGCTACCGCAATCCCTGACATGAGCTCCCGGATTTCATCCGGAGTAGAGATGCCCAGAAGCGCCACAAAATTCTTTACAGTTGATGAGCTTGTAAATGTCACCATGTCAATACTTTTTTCCTGCAAAGCTGCCAGCAGCTCTTCTTTAAGCTGCCCCCCCGAGGTGCTGGTGGGCAAAACGTTCTGATACACAGGTGCAACAGTGACTTCGGCACCAGATTTATTTAATGTTTCCGGTAAGGTTTCTCTTGCTTTTAAGGCCCGGGGGATAAGGATTCGCAGGCCATTTACCCCTGTCTTTACAAGGGTTTCTGCCAGACCGTCCCCGGTAAACTCTTCCGGTAGAAGATCTGCTCTTATACCGCGTCCGGCCAGAGCTTCTGCCGTCACTCTGCCGACAGCAGCAATTTTAGGTCCCTTTATATCCCGCACATCCTTACCCAGTTCAAATAAACGGTTGAAAAAATAATCAACAGCATTGATTGAGGTGAACAGCAGCCAGTCGTAAGTTTCTATTTCCACCAGGGCCCGGTCCAGGATTTCATACGATGGTACAGGCTCAAGTGAAATGGTCGGAAACTCAAGACATTCCGCGCCGTAATTCTCTAAAAGAGTCACCAGTTCACTTGCCTGGTCACGTGTCCGGGTAACCACCACGCGCTTACTGAACAGCGGCCTTTTTTCATACCAGTTGATGGTATCCCTGAGGTTGACAACCTCGCCGATCACCACAAGTGATGGAGGTTTAATGTTATTTATTCTTACAATCTCAGCGATATTTTCCAGGTTCCCGACTACCGTTTGTTGTTCAGAAGTTGAAGCCCATCTAACAACAGCGACAGGTGTCTGCGGATCACGCCCGTACTTAATCACTTTTTCCGTGATGGATTGCAGATTTTTTATTCCC
>Ga0209742_10000346_pt1 | contig 25060 bp, 28 predicted proteins | sample DeeMarSeWOR38_10_FD_187462 | JGI IMG/M metagenome (GOLD analysis project Ga0209742, IMG submission 187462) | Marine sediment microbial communities from White Oak River estuary, North Carolina - WOR-3-8_10 (SPAdes) (version 2) | ecosystem: Environmental > Aquatic > Marine > Intertidal zone >... | reverse complement strand
CGCCTGTGTGAGGTAAGCTCTGCTCAGATCAGCTTTACTCAAGTCAGACTGTTCGAGGTTCGCAAGTCTCAGATTGGCTTCAACCATCACAGCCGCGTTGAGATCAGCCCGGCCTAGATCAGCCCCGCTGAGATTTGCGCCTGAAAGGTTCGCTCCCCCGAGGTTTGCCCCACGTAAGTTAGCCTTGCTCAGGTCTGCTCCACTCAGATCAATATTCCGCAGCCACAGAGGTCCGGGACGGTTCAGTATCTCATATATTTGATATTGGTTTAATTCTGTCATTTTCCAACTTCCTCATCCGGGGGGATCATCGATGATCCCACCCATTCATTAGATTGAATGGTCTCTTACCCGGGGGTTGCTGGCCCGGATCTTACTTTCATCAATTTTAGCAAGATTTTTGATTTCTGCAATTACAATTATGATAGGGAAATGGTCAGCAAACTGGATCTTTTATGAATTCAAATTGGACCGCTCACCGTTTGGGTGAGCGGTCCAGGGAAACCGGTTATGATCGATGAAGGAAATTACGTATTACAACAATGTTTCAGGCAGAAATTAGAAGCGAAATAAGTTTCTCCCTTTCAATGTTGGAATTTTACCCGCTCTCTCTTCGCCAGTTAGACTTCAGGTTAATCAGCTGCGCTATCTGCTGGAGCACCCTGTAACGCGCTAGCTTCACTCAGTTGATCCTTCTCTTTGGACTCGATCAGCCGCGACCACATATTCGGCCACAAGAACAGAACGACCAGCAGCAAGCTGAAGATTGGCGCCAGGGCGAACAAAGAGAATCTGCCCAAATTGATCGCTGTGGCATAAGCCAAGGGGATGCCAACCGCCAGCTCAATCCCACCGGCAGTTAAACCAACGACGCGCATCCATTCCCTCGGCTTAAGGATGACGCCGACGGTGACCACACCCCAGCCAAGCATCGCAACCCAGTGCAGGCGCTGGACGAGAACGAAGAGCGGTGAGCCGATGGTGATGATACGGCTCGTGCTCGATACCCCATTCATGAAACAGGTGATGAAAGCGATCCCGGTCAACAACCCAAGCAATGTCCTGCTCCAGGGTATCCGCCCCACGCCTCTCATAAACACGAAATAGAAAAGTAAATAAGGCCAGAACAGCGTGAAATATACCGGCGGCAATCCGGCAGCCATATATGGTACGTTGATGAACCAGGCACTCAGCAGCGCCAGCGTGATGGCGATCACAGACAATGTGAAAGCCCATTTTTGCCGAGTGAAAAAGCCGTACGCGCTGACGGCAAAAACCACCCCGGCGAAGATGCCGAAGTCGGCTAACGCCGGGTGGATATACTTGAGCAGGATCTCACATCCCGGCTCAGCAGACTCGGCCGCCATGCCGATCTGGTACCAGTTCAAGAACAATACATAATGGCCCACTATGCCCATCAGAGCCGCGATGAGAGCCAGAATGCCACCCAAGCGATAGTTCATCTTCATGATTCACCTCCTAAAAGTTGAAATGTGCTGTATTTATTCGCTGACACCTTCACCGGTATGGCACGAGCAGCCCTTGTAATAAGGCGCATCATTATGCGCGGCGACATAAACCACGGTACCTGGCTCGATGTTCAAGTCGCAGTCTTCAAGGAAAGTTGGTTCTTCTTCCCAGGCCGATATCTGGAGATCGCAAGCCACATATACCGTCCCGCGCCATTCACCACCGCAGAGCACCCCATGAATGACATCATCAAAGAGCATCTCTTTACCATTGATTTCGACCAGTATAGGCGTGGGGGATTCTGCAAGGTCCTCAACTGAAGTTGAAGCCTTTAAAGATGCTGCCTCTGATATATAGGTGACGCTATCCGGTGGACAAACAGGAGCAGCGGCCTGACAGCCTGTGGCAAGCAAGATCAACAGTGCGGAAATTAAACCCAAATAGATCTTCACGCCATGTTCCTCATCAGATAACCGGAAGAGATTCGATTCAGCATATCGCTTATATGTGAAAGATAGCACAAATCGAATTGGCTTTCTTTGCCTAAAGGCAAATCCGTGACGATGGAATTTGTTGATTCGCTTTTGAAATTCTAATTTTCGAGGCATAATAGGTAGCAGGTTTATCTGATCTGCCCAGGAGGATTAACTTGGATTCACTTAGCAAAAAACTATCCCTCAGCAGCTTGTTTGCCACAGTTCCACCTAAAATAATGGATGGCCTTGTACAGACCGCAGTTAAGCGATCTTTCAGCGCCCAGGAGGTGATCGCTCATCAAGGAGATATCTGGCCTTACTTGTTCTTTCTCGAACGGGGTGAAATCGCAGCGATCAAAGAATCACTTGAAGGACGAGCTTTTATCGCCACTTCAATAAAACCGAACGATGTTTTTTGGGGTCTGGCATTCTTTATTGAAGCCTCTCCCATGCCGGTTATGCTACAGGCGAGATCGGAAGCGATGATCTACCTGTGGAGCAGAGAATATCTGGTGCCGATCATCCAAGATCACGGTGAGATGTCCTGGAACCTCTGCCAGCACATGATCTCCCGCATGCAGCTGGCCAGCGAGATCGTCGAAGACCTGGCATTCCACCCGGTGATGAGACGTTTAGCCGGTCTGTTGTTGGATATCTTTGGTGATGCGGAGGACGAATTCAAATCCAGAGACCTGACCCTGGAAGAGATGGCGGCGCGCATTGGCACCACGCGCGAGATAGTCTGCCGCTATATGTATAAATTCGCTGAGAAAGGGGCTATACAGATCAACCGAACGGAGTTAAAGATCAACGACAGAGCGTTCCTTGAGAACCAGGCTGGGAGATGAGATCTAAATCCAAGAAAAACAAACGACTAATTACAGGTAATAGATAGAATAAAAAAACTCTCCCCGCTTGGGAGAGTTTCGTTTTTTTAAATACCAGCTCGGTTTTTCTTGACATGCGAACTCAACAATTGGTATCAAAGGTTCTGGAATTTAGAAGATCATCAATTAGTGAACATCCACCCGCGTTTTCAGTCGTTGGATGGCGATATCAATGTAGGCACTACTCTCTATGGTCAAATCGATGGCCTCATTCGGGCAAACCTGCACGCAGCGTCCGCAACCCCGACACCCAGTTCCGATCTGCGCCTGCCCATCGATCATCTGGATGGCATCCACAAAGCACACCCCCTGCGTGCATTCCCCACAGCCCAGGCAATCATCGTTGATGTCAACACTGACGCCGGGCATGCGGTTGATCTTGGCCCCGATCTGGGGCTTGATATCCGGAAGCACCTTCCACAAGCAGCAGCAGGGGCAGCAGTTGCAGATCGTCAAGAGTTTGTTCCCGGGTCCAGCGCCCAGCCAGATCACATCCATCTTGTTGCGCCCGATCAAATGCACCAGACCCGCTTCGCGGCCGCGCTGGACGTGCTTAAGAGCATCTTCCCGGGAAACCAGTCGACCCAGATCGGGATTTATCTTGTGTACCGCTTCACCCAGAAATAAACAGCCCATATCACGTGGGTACTGATTACAGCCGTTGCCTTCCCGACAAAGGCAGAAATCCATGATCCAATGGTGGTTGGCGGTTTCGATAAAATGATCGACGACCTTGGAGGGCAAGACCATATCCCCGTGCTGAGGAATAGGTTCGTTGACCACGATCGAGCGGTCCGAGGGCAAATAGAGCGAGTCATCGCCGTTGAACAACCCCCAATCGACGACCTCGCCTATCGCGGGCAGGTTGGTCAGGCGCGCAAACAGGAATCGCCCTGGAAAGAAGGTCTTGATCAGATTTACGAACCACAACGGCCGCGCCAATGCAATGCTCCTGGGGTAAATTTCTTAAATTCTACTCGAAGCAGGCTAATTCGTAATCAACTTGGAAAACAATGTGAAATTCTTCAGTACTGATCCCCTAACAGATGTAATGTTTGTTAATCAATCTGGCTCACTTAAATGATTTGAGTTATGAAGAATGAGAATTGTTGACACCCCAAATGTATTCAAGTACAATCCGAGCACTAAGCAAAATTCTTGATGAGTAATATTTTGGGCGCGTAGCTCAGCTGGTTAGAGCGCACGGTTCACATCCGTGAGGTCGAGGGTTCGAGTCCCCCCGCGCCCACTTTTGATCGCTGGACACTAGCTAAGTGATCAATTCGTTATTGTTCATTGTGAATTCTCCCTTCCTACATCAACCAGCAGTATAAGATACACCATAGGACTCCCGCACCCTCCGCTTGGAATTTACAAGTGATCCTCATAACCGGCAGCAAAACCAAAAAACTGCGTTTTGCTAAAATTTGAGATTAATTTGGATTGGGGTGGATGTATTCCGAATCGCTATGTTAATTTTGCTGACGAATCACCTCCAATGGGAGCCAGTGTCCCCACACCGGCGTGTACAGTTTTATAGATCGATAAACGATAGAGGTAATCCGGTGAAACTTTTACCTTTTCTATTGCTATTTGCCCCCGCAATCAGCGGCATGTTGTACACTTTCTCAGGTTCGATTTTCATGGCTTCATCATCAGACCGTGTTACTGTAAAGGTGTAACTCGAGAACCTCTAACCGAGTTTTTTTAATTTCAGGCAGTTGGAAGACTTCACGTTTCTGGCGCTCGAGCTAAAACCCTGTATGCCCTAAAGTGTGTGATCTGGCAGAGATCCAATTTTGTGTCTACTTAGTCAAGATCCACCCAACATCCCGAAATTTACAGGTTTATCCCACCCAATACCAGTTGGCAAACAACGCTGTAAAGAGACCCAGCAGTAATAAAGAGACAACAAAAATAATCCTATCCACCCAAGGATTTTTGCCCCACCGTGCCAGCAGGATGAAAGCTGGAAAGAGCACCCACATATACCGTCGCTGGCTCATCAACAGTCCAGAGCTGAATGGAAGCAGCGCGCCCAGGGTAACAAAAATCCCCTCGCTCCAACGCTTTTGAACCAGCAGAACAATGCCCAAAACGACAAAGAAGATTACAAAGAATAAATCCAGCCAGTTATCCAATGGTAGCGCGCCTGCTGATAGGGCGCTCAGCCATCCTTGCGGAGGGCGCACCAGCATATCCGCCAGGGTTCCCAGCAAATTGGTGGGTGTACGCCCCCAGGCGTTTGAAGCGTGTAAAAATGCCAGGGCGTCTCCAAATTGTCGCGCCAAATATATCATATAGGCCAGTGTGCCGATAGGCGCCAGAGAGGCTGCTACCAGATCTGTCCAATCTGGCGATTTCCGCTCAGGTGCTTGTTTTCGTTCGTCAATGGTGTCAGGCACCTTCCTGCGCTGCTTCCGCTGCTGCAACCACTCGACTACCAAAAGAGGCGCCAACAAAATACCCATAAAGCGAGTCATTGCCCCTAAGATGCTGGCGACTCCAGCCGCCCACCAGCGACCTTTTCGCGCAAGGAATAAAGAGGCGATGCTGAGGAGCAAGAAAAGCGATTCGCTGTAGATAGCAGAACCAAAAAATGAAGCAGGATAAATTAACAGGTACCAGACAGCCCGGTCAGCGATGGGTTGGTCGAACTCATTTGCAACCAGTAGATGCAACAGCATGACCGCGGCCAATAGAGCCGTATTGGCGACCAACAAGCCGGACAACAAAGTGTCCCCGGTTAGCAGGCGAATCACTCGTATGAGAATCGGTAAGAGCGGAAAAAATGCCACCGAGGGAAACTGAATCCCCTGGAAGCGATAACCCTGGTCTGCAATATCTGTATAAAAACCGGTATCCCAGCGGCTAGCAAACACATCGATTAAGGTATTATCCGGTCTCAAGTGGTATGGTGGCACGCTAGAATCTGCCAGGATAGGGGCAGAAAAGTAAGCCACAAAAGCAATTCCCAGGCGCGTAATCAGGAAAGCCAGGAGAGGCATCCAGATCCAGCGCTTGGCTTGAAACTTTCGAAAGCCTTTTCTCAGTCCTGGTGCGATTGTTCCTCCAGGGTTAAGTCAAATAGTATCTTTTTAATAAGAAGTGGACAGGATTCACAAACTGACGAGACCGTTTGTGAATCCTGTCTTTCCCTTTATTTGAAGATAAGCGGTAAGAAAACGTTTATCTTCTGGTATGCGTCTGCATAGAGCTGCCAGGCGAAACCCTGGTTAGGTAACCCCTTCGCGAGTACAAGGGTTGCCCCGGATAAAAGTAACAACACAGCTAGGATTAATCGCATTATTTTTTTCATAGATGCCTCCTTGGCATACAGGATTTGTATTTATTATCAATTCCGGGAAGCCTTCTTTGGTATTGCAGGACTCCATCAAGGCTTCTCGTCTAAGGCCTGGGGAGATGCTCTTGGGTGTTTTGACATCCTGTGTTCAGGCACTTGTTGGCCATTAGCCGATAAACCGATCCTATCGACTTGGCTGACATCGTAGCATTCAACTCGTTGGGTACATCATCAATATAGATCGGCCTGTATCTCATCTCCTTTTGTATGGCGTTCATCATATCATTTGGGGCAATCAAAAAGCGATTGATTGCCTGAACATCAGGTCGCATGCCCTCCACCAATTGAAGATATTGGATTACGGGTACAACATCCCACCAACCAAAAACCAGCGCATCCTGTTCCACATTATTCAAGATCGTCTCACCCTGCAAGCGGCTAGACCAATCCTTTGATAGATCGACAATGCGCCAGTTCCATGCCAGGGAAAAAAAGACAATACTCACGATCAAAATTGACAATATCCTTAAACTTATCCTGCGGATGTGCATAGAATCGATTTGCCTCACCCATTCCAGCAGTTCTTGGAGACCATACGCCATCCACAAAGCCCATATCAAATAGGTCGGAAGGTACATGGTGTCTTTATCTATCACCTGGTAGTTAATATAAAACGCGGCATTGAACAAAAACATCAACCCTAACATCCCGCCTTCACGCCAGTTCCTCCGGAAAAGCAAGATCATTCCCAGGAGACCTGGCCCAATCCCGAAGCCCAAAAAAGCTCGGCTCAGTTGGATCAGATACTGCTGGGTTTCATGCCACAACCCTAAACTATTGTAGGCCAACATCAAGCTGGTAAAGGCGCGCCCGGAGATCAGCCACCACAGACCTTCCAGGGTGGTCAGATCGACCGGGTGAAAAATCAAGCCTGTATCAAAAGTGCCAGCGTAATTGAAGACCGGGTGCGCTAGGTAACGCAGCGGCAGGTAGAGGTAAAAGCTCAATCCCACCAACGCAGCCAGGGTGAAAGCCAACACTGACCGTGGCGCAAGGGCTTTCTTGAAGTGCGTGCTGAGAACAAAAAAAAGGCTACCTGGAATTAAAAGCACCATCGCTGCATGGTGACTCAGCCCTATACCAACCAACAGTCCGATCACTAACATACGTCGTGGGGTTGGCGAATCGCTCCAGTGCAACAATGCCAGGATCAAGCCAGCCATTAACGCGGTGTGCAATGTGTATACTTCAGCCACCAGGGATAATCCCCAAAAGAAAGTTGAAGTCGCAAGCAACCCTAATGCGCCAAAAGTCGCCCAACCACCTATCCGCCATCGCCGCAGGATGCGATCCACCAGGAAAATCGTTAGTGCACCGAAGATTGCCGAAAGCAAATTCATGCGGTAGCCAACATCTCCCAAGGGGATCTTAGACCACATGTACCCCAGGGTTAGGTATAGCGGGTAGCCTGTAGCACGCATTAAACCCCCTGTGTATGCTGCCGTGGTCATCTCAGCACTATCGAGGTTATATATGGTAGGAGCGAGAGTAAGGAGATAAATACAAAATGGTAGCCCAAAGGAAGCCAAACCACGCCAATCAACCCGGGATGCTGCCGAGGTGATTACCTCTCGGTAACGATTTGAGAATAGGGTAGGCAGTTGTTGGGCTTCTTTCATCTACTGGCAATCTTGACTATTTACTAATATGACGTGCCATGATTGAATTTGTGATGTTTAATTTCCAAGGCGAAAAAAATTACTCTATAAAAGCAGGCGAAAATTGGTGCTGGAATATTTTTTCATGCGTACGACCTGAAATAAGGTGTAAACAGGCTGAGGCGTTGGGCGAGAGCTCGAAAGATGCCAAATGCCAGAATCAAGAGATCCTTCCAGGGGAAAGGGTGCCATCATTTCGAGAATATTCCACTCTATTGATGCTCAGATTTGGCATCATTAATATAATACGATCAGGTTGCCAATATGGATTTATTAACGGCGTGTTCAAGTTGATATGTAAGGTTGGTGTAATCTGTTTTCGGTATGAATATAATATCAAAGAAGAGTAAGTCAGGTATATTCTAAGGTTTCAACACCATAAAGGAGCAACACCCTGACCTACCAGGATGATTTTACCTTGACACGAAAGAAGATCCAGTGGATATAGAAATATAACATATCGTGGTTAACTTAGTGGTGTTCTCGCTAAGTGGTCTTCTCGCTAAATCAATATAAATTCAACCCCTACCCACCTCGGTTCGCAAGGTGCAGGCTCTTTATCCCCGCCCCCACTTCCTTCGACTTCACTCAGGACAAGCTTGTGGGCAGGGAAGAGGCGCAAAAACAGGGGATCACCTCGGATTACAGCCTCGGCTCCCCCTGTTTTTCCGGCAAATCAATTTACACCTATTTACCGAGAGCACCACTAAGCGGATCAGACCCTATAACCGTACGGTTATAAGGCTGTATTCGATTTATCTGAATCGTTTTTTGGGAAACACACCTGCAAACCAAATAAGCAATTAATATCCCTCCAGGAAGTGAATCCCAGCCTATGAGTTTGACGGTTCAAATCCGGACGTCCCAACCAAAGTGAACCAATCCTCTCAGGCAACATTCATTTTGGGTAGCCGTGAGGAAACCAGTAACCGTGAATATTGGGGACGCACTGGGACTGTAATGATGATAAATTAGGTCAAAATAGTTTATAATATATATCAATAAAATTTTTGTGTTTATCTTTTTCTAAACCAAGGAGAAAATGTTATGTTTAAATTTGAGAAAACTATTCATATCAACCGTCCCCCACAGGAAGTCTTTGATACAATGACTGATCCTGCCCTCGCTACTAAATGGCGAGATTCAGCCATCTCCGTCGAATGGACATCGGATGGCCCTATTGGTGTTGGCTCAACACAAAAGTCTGTTGGTAAGATGTTAGGGCGCGAAATGGAGTCTATATCAGAAGTCACAATCTGGGATCCACCGAACGAGTTTGGCTGGAAAGCACTTGGTGGGCCCATCCCTTACGAGGCCAGTCAGAAATTTGAATCAAAGGAAGGTGGTACCCAGGTCACTTTTAGCGGATGGGCAGAGGTAGGTGGTTTTTTCAATATGGCTGAGGGCCTGGTTGGCAAACAGATAGAAAAAACGATGGATAAAGATATGCGCGGCCTGAAAGCTTACCTGGAAGGATCCCAAGATTAAGTAAGACTTGCGCATTTGACAATTTGTATGATCTTTTATCATAAAGGTAGCAAGTATTGACTTTGAAGTTTCATTTCTATATAATTAAGAAGCCAATCGAATATATTTGAGGATTTCACTACTCGCGGCAAGACAGCCTATATGGCTGTTCAACTTTCTGCCTACTTACAAGCCGGCGAAACATCATCGTCGGTTTGTATTGGTTAAGGGGAGGTAAATTTTAGATAGTAAGGAGAAGCGGGTTTGATTGATCATGTCTACAATTGTGACTTTAACTGCCATATCCTCGTTCATTGGCTTTGTACTCAATTCTGCCGTCCTATATCTCGTCCTTTCCCGGGGGAGGCGTAAATACCATTATTTGTTTGCAGGCATCCTGCTGATCTGCGCAGTTTGGGATCTATCAATAACCATTACCATGTTGCGTAATGAACATCCAGGGGATTTGATTCTGCTCGGAAAAATCCTTAACATTGTCTGCATATTCTTGTTACCGCTCATATTTCATTTCACCTGCTCTTATATTAATAGACCATACCCAAAAACGACCGCAATCCTCTGGGCAATGACCACCATCATGGCTGTGTTGTGGATCTTTGGTATTGGGGGAAAGATCAATGATGTATATCATTACAGCTGGGGCAATATTTGGAAAGGCGATCAAATATTTGTAATCACTACTTGGCTGGCTATTCCCTTGTGGATTCTTAATTTCTCGGTCGCTTGCTGGCTTCTGTACGGGCAAATCAAGCGTGAATCCTCTCAGGTGACCCGCCGCCATCTGCTTTATGTGCTGGTCGGTTTCATGGCCATCGGTCTGGCAGTAGTTAAGGTATTAGTAGTGGTTGGAGTTGACGTGGCTTTTCTGCTTCCGATGGGAATGGCGTTTAACGACCTTTTCGTCGCCCTGATAGGGATCGCCATTATTAAGGAACGCTTATTCGATATCACCCTTGTACTCAAGAAGGGGGCCTTATATTCTGCACTAGGCGCCGGGATCATCTTGATCTTCAGTATCTCTGAGCATATGCTGGCAACATATATAGGAGAATTCCTGGGGGAGGAATCTTTCATTATCCATATCATATCCATTGCCGTGGTGATAGCCATTCTGATGCCAGTCAAGCATTGGCTAGAAAGGATTATTGAAGGCTACTTTCATCAGAAGCAATTTGAATTTTGATAGCAGGTTTCCACGAAAATCTGCCTATCTGTAAAACACTCACCCCCAAATTAAAATCCGCACACCGAAGTAAAACCTGTCGAATTTCATTTCCAATATCGCTATAATAAATTAGTTAACGTCATGTGCAAGTTTTGAGTTCTCCATCAAAATGTCATACTTGAGCGAAGTAAAGCCCTTCGCGTCACAAAGGATGAACTTCGCACAAGGTATCCCTATAACCGCAGCCTACCAAAGCTTAAGGGATTCTTCACTCTCCCTCGCAGGCTCAGGACTCAGGCATCGCTTGTTCAATGACAATTTCTATTGATTTTAAACTTGGATAAGAATAACATGCACATCGGGTTAGCCAATTCCCTTTAGCGACGAACGAGAAAAAGGGACAAGCACGAAGTTCATCCCGACAAGGGACTCTAGTGATTTAACTGGTCACTCAGCCGGCAGAAGGAGGCAGCTCATGGAAGGTACGAAAACGCTCAAGCGAGAGGATGTAGCAGTCGAAAGCACCTGGAATCGAGAATCGATTTATCCATCCTGGGAAGCCTGGCAGCAAGATTTCGAGGGGACATCTGCAGGACTTGCAGAGTTAAGTGAATTTTCAGGAAAATTAAAGGGTGGTCCGCAGGTTCTGCTGGATTGGTTTGAGGCTTTCAACAAATACTATTACCAGGTCTATAAACTGTGGACATTCAGCGAACTGGCAGTGGCTGTGGATGCCGGAGATGATCAAGCCAAGGGACATAAGACTCAGTCCGACAGCCTGTACTCACAGTTCATCGCCAGCACAGCTTTCGCCAATCCTGAGCTGCAGGATATTGGGGCTGAATTGTTCCCCTGGATTGCGGAAGAACCGCGTCTCGCTGATTACAGGCATTTCGTCAATAACCTGCTGCGCCTCAAGCCCCACCAACGATCCGGCGAAGTAGAAGAAGTGCTGGGCATGATCGAGTCGCCAGCAATGTCTGTTCTGCAGACATATTCTGAATTAACCAACAGCGATATGACCTTCAGCGATGCCATTGACAGCAAAGGGAGGTCTCATCCCGTCCGCCAGGCAACCGTGACACCTATGGGCATTGAAAGCCCGGACCGGGAGCGCAGGCGGACCGCATGGGAGAGCTTCTGCGACGCCCACCTGGCGATGCAGAACACATTGGCCAGCAACTATATCGCCATGATGAAGTATTACCAGTTGTCAGCCAAGACCCGCGGTTACGATTCGGTCCTTGAGATGAGGCTCTCGCCTTCAAACCTGCCGGTGGAGGTCTTTCACAACCTGATCGAATCATTTAAGAATAACCTGCATATCTTTCACCGCTATTGGGAGGTCAAACGCAAAATCCTTGAGATCGATCGGATTCACCCTTATGACATCTGGGCGCCGATCGTGCAGAGACCGCCTGTGATCCCATACCAACAGGCCGTAGACATGATCTGCGCCGCCCTGGCCCCACTTGGTGAAGAGTATGTAGCCACGATCCGGCATGGCAGTATAGAGGAGCGCTGGGTCGATTATGCCCCTAACGCAGGTAAAACGCAGGGTGCGGCATGTGTCCTCGCCGTGGGCGACTTTCCACCATTTGTTTTCCTGAGCTATAGAGACGATGTGAACAGCCTGAGTGCGCTGACACATGAATTGGGACATTCGCTCCAAAGCCACTACCAAAATCTAGAACAACCGCCGATTTATAACAACTACCGGGATTTGTCGTCCGCCATCGCAGAAACAGGTTCCAACTTCCACCAGGTGATGACCCGCGCCTATTTACGGGAGTTAAAAAAAGACGACCGCGATTTCCAAATCGCCATTCTCGACGAAGCGATGTTCAACCTGCACCGCTACCTGTTCATCATGCCAACCCTGGCTCGCTTCGAGTTCGAGGTGTGCGAACGCCTGGAGCGGGGTGAACCGCTCAACGCGGGCATCTTCAATTCGATCATGACCGGACTATATGCGGAGGGTTATGGCGATACGCTGGAGGATGATCCTGAGCGCACCGCCATCACCTGGGCTCAATTCTCTCACTTGTATGCACCTTTTTACACCTTCCAGTACGCAGTCGGCATCAGCGCGGCCCAGGCCCTGGCTGAAGGTGTCATCTCAGGTGCACCAAACGCAGCGGAGAATTATCTGAAGTTCCTCAAAAGAAGCACCTCGATGTATCCTTTTGATTTATGGAAGCTGGCCGGCGTCGATATGAGCACCCCGGAACCGGTTGAAAAGGCTTACGCGGCCCTGTCCGATATCATCGACCAGCTGGAAACATTTACAACTTGATATATACCACCCAGGCTATCGGTCACTGCTGAAAATCTTACATCATCCTTCATCATCCGGAATATATTCGAGCAGGTCTCCTGGTTGACAATCCAAGGCACGACAGATGCTATCCAGCGTCGAAAAACGGATGGCGCGAGCCTTGTTCGTTTTGAGAATCGACAGGTTGGGTAAAGCGATATCGATCGTCTCGGCCAGCTCGGAGAGCTTTACGCTGCGTTTGACCAGCAGCAAATCAAGGTTTACTCGGATCGTCATGTGCACCTCAAATCGTCAACGCTCTTTCACGTTCAAGCTCAAGTCCATAGCTCCACACCTGCGCCAGGACCAGGATCAGCAAGCTGGCCAGGATGACTTCGGGTTCAAATGGCGACGGCAGACCGAGTGGCGGATCCACGATCATCACCTGCCTCAAAATCTCTCTGGCGGCAAAGTACTCGGCAAAAGCCTGCACGAATCCCACGATCAGCACCGCGTACCCGATGCGACGGATCTGCTTGGCGTTTTCCCGGGTGAAGATATCTCCCTGGAGGATGGCTTGGAGAACCGCCCGCAGCAGGTAGACCACGAAGACCAAACCGAGGGCAATCAGCAGCTTGCCAAGATTGCTGATGAAGATTAAGTACCAATCGGTGGTTTCCAGACGCAGCGTGCCCTGAGCACCTTCCACATAAGCAGCCCGAATGCCTTTCGCCTCTGCTCCAGCGAGATCAACTTCATAGGTGGGGTCATCGCCCAAGCCAATCGCCACCGGTACGGATGAGGTGATAGGGATATCGGTCACTCTGAGGATCAAGGGTGAGAAAGCGATCCACAGAACGAGGAAGATACTTGCGAAAACCAGAAATCCGAAGATGATATCCAGTATTATCTTCACGATGCGGGGTAGTCTTGGATTGATTGTGTCAGACATGATCATAACTCCCTAGAATTATCGAATATCATTAAATATTTTATGATAATCAATAATATTATAGCGAATATCGTTATCTTTGTCAAGCACCCATTTAATCTTCTGCAGTTCTCCTTAAGCGGTTGTCACGATATACTTACGGAATATCAACCCCCACCCACCCTGCCTACGCAGGGTGCATGCTTCTATCCCCGCCCCACTCATGCGGGAGGGGATGAAGCGGTTATAGTATTTATCCTGACATGGTCCTCCTGCCGATGAGCAGTAAAACCTGGGAGATTCTTTCAGAAATTTATCATGAAGGCTTTCAGTGAACTAACCAAACGGGGAAAGATAAGACGTCTGCGCCAGGTGGCGATCCAGGCTCTCGCACATTATGAATTGCGGGTTAAGCGGATAAATTTCCTGACGATCGAGACGAATACGATGTTCAAGGTGCTGTCCGAAGAAGGAGAGAGGTTCGTGCTGCGCATCTATTCCGATGAAGAAACCACGCTAAGCGAGAATCAAACCGAGCTGTTCTGGTTGGAGGCAATAAAGCGAGACACGGATTTGAAAATAACCGAACCTGTTTCCCGGCGGGACGGGGATTACATCACCATCGTCAAAGCCCCAGGCGTGCCCGGCGAAAAGCGCTGTGTGCTGTTTAAGTGGGTGCCAGGCCGGGCATTGGAGGAACATCTCAACCCAGGCAATTATTTCAAGCTCGGCGAAACAATGGCGAGGCTGCACGATCACGCTGAAAGTCTCAAGCCACTGCCGCCGTTCGTGCAGCCGAAGAAATGGGACAAGGTCTTTTACTACCCCGATGAGCCAGTCGTCTACAACTCGGAGGCTTACAGGCACCTTTTCCCCCCTGAACGCGTTGAATTGCTGGATGAAGTGATCGCCCGGGCGAATGAAGAGTTTATGAGGTTATACGCCGATCAAGAGAGGCTGATGCTGATCCACGGGGACCTGCACTATTGGAATGTGCACGTCTTCAAGGGAGAGCTGTATATCATTGATTTTGAGGACGTGATGCTGGGCTATCCCGAACAAGATATCGCCATCACGCTGTATTATGGGCGCCAGCGTGATGATTACCAGGAGCTGCGTTCAGCGTTTATGCGAGGCTACAGCAGTCTGCGAACGTGGCCGGTGGAAGATGACAGGCAGATTGAAACACTGATGGCGGCTAGGAGGGTGAACTTCATTAACTACGTCGCCCGCATCGATCCTTCTCCAAAGGAATATATCCGAGAACGGTGCGAGGAGTTAATGGAGTACTTGGATAGCTACGGATAAAAGCATTCATTACCACCCCAGAAGTAGGTGATCAAGGGTGGGCGATGTCTAGGATTCGAGTCACGCTTACGACCATTTAAACACTTTCAGCGACATCGCAGAATCTTATTATCGATTATAAAAATACTACTAGGTGAGTGGATTTATTAGGGAAAAGCAGCTCATAATCCTTGCACCAGACGGAATAAACATAATTAATTCTTTTCCTTATAGATTAATCCAAATGATACATCAATATGCCCTGCAAGATTGATATCGAGAGCTTTATCAGTATAATAATTAGTGTATCCGGCTGGATTTTGACAACAAACCAAAATTTGATAACACCATAGAAGATGTATGCGAGGAGGAACTAATGGACATGCCCGAATACGTAACAAAAGAAGAAGTTCAGCGAGTTTGCGATCAGCTCGGCATTCGTGATTGGACAAAGCTATCCCAACCAGAAGTCGAAACTGGCGAGGCAGAGATGATCCAAAAATTGGTTGGCGGAGAGGCCTTAGAAATTTCAGCGCAGGAATTTCGGCAGGGTCTTGAAGTCGAGCTTGAGCACGGCATCGGATTCGAGGATGCGAACGTCACCAATAATCATCCCATTCTAACGGGGAAGATCGTGCTTGCACACCTGAAGGAAAGCCTGGATTACTACACCCGTCTCGATGTCGCTGAGATTGAAGGGGACCTGCTCAAGGCGATCCTGTCCGGTGACCAAGCAAAACTTGCAAGCAAATACCAGAAGCTGCTAGAGGCCCGATATCAATTGAGTCAGCGGGAAAAGGAACAGATGAAACCGGGGTAAGGTGAAAACAAGATCTGGTTGCAACTGTTCCTGTAATCTGATCGGCTTTACCCAGCACTCCCTGTTGAGGCGGAAATAAGCGCTGATTCTGAGATGGCATCATGAAGGAATTGCGAGGCTATCATCTCAGGGATTCTTCACAGCATCGGGTTCGGCCTCGCAGACTCTGCGAGAGTAAACAATGACACCATCTGACATTTTTCCTTTATCCATAACTGCCAGTAATAATATTCTGTTACAGGAATAAAACCTGCAGACCTAATTCACAAGCCGATATCCAACTCACCCTGTTCATATTCAACCAGGATTTCAACCCTAGTCGGTTTGATCCCGGTGTGCCCTTTTCGGTGAAAAAAGCGAGCCTTGCTCGCCCACATGTTAATCGAAGATTTCCCCGTCACTCAGGCTGGGAAATTTTTATCATGGACTGGGGCTGCGAGTGTCAGTGGGGGAGGTGGTGGACATAGATAGAACACCCCCAGAGCCCGGGCTCTGGGGGGTGGTAAGTAGCAAGAAGGTTCCGATCGGCTACCTGCTAATCATTCTAGAAACCTGATTACCTGCTCCGATTACATATCAGTTTCAGCCAGATAATCAAGCTCTCAAGCCTACGGATCGAAATGGTAAGAACCTTCCCAGGTTCCAAAACGCGGGTCGCCAGGAATACCCCAACCAACAGCTTTCATGTGGAAACCCGCAAGTTCTCCAGTGCAGCGATTTGCGACAATCCGAGCTATCCCGTCGAGATCATATGTCCTAATATTATATTTGCAGGTGCCTGACAATTCACCATCTTCCGTGATTAACGTAAGGTCAATGATTCCGTGGGCCGCGAGCCCAGGGCTGGCGGGTTGGTTGACACAACCATCCATAGAACCATCCCACGTTTTTATACAGTAGTCGTTTGGACCATACGGTGGAATGAAGTAGAAATATCCACTTATCTCAGTCGGCATAGTGGCGGACGCGGTCATGGTAAACACGAATGTAAGTACCAAGACAATCGAAAGGATTAAAACTGTTTTCTTCATATTAATATCTCCTGTAACTGGTTACCCTCCTCAGGTCAGGGTAATAATGAACTCGGATTGGATTCATAGATGATGGCTTATATGGATCACCTCCTTCTGGAAACATAAACCGACCATAGTGGCCGGTTTCGCTATTGGCTCCCCAAAGATCTTGCCCTGATTATGATGTTGGTGGAGTGAGGGGCTAGCGACCAAATGCAATCTATGGTTCGTCGCCTCCACTGATATGATTTTATTGAATCAATTATGAATGTTTTGATGAATCGAAATCCTGCTCAGTTCTCCAATAAACCCCTCCTTTAGACGTCGACGTCAGATGAACATTTACATTATTAGTATATATCAAATTGCGAAAAATTCAACATTTATTCAGAAGAATTATTATCTGGTGAAGGATAGGCAAAGGCAGAGGGAATGGCGAGTCGGTTAACATCCGTAAGGTCGAGAGCCTCTATACTGTGATCCCCTATATCGAGGGTAGTCCTTTATTTCCAAAGATAAATCCAACACTACACTCCTCTCCCGATGACAAGGTAAGTTTCTACAAAACTTAATACCTTCACAGCTCCTACCAGGAACTGGCTTATTACGATAGCAGCCACGGCATGGACGGAATCTGCGACTTGCCCATTGAAGATGGGGGCGAGGTGATCGTTCATTACCGATCGGAAGATGGTAGCCCAGCAAAAGGCACTGGGAGGCTAACTTTCAGGGATTCTTCACAGCTTCGCTGTTCTAATGAAACCATCCTGGGTTTGCTCTATCCATAACTGATGTTAGATCAAGGAAAGAGGACTCCCTCGAGCAGCTTGATCGCAACTGAACCGAGAGGGATGAAGACAGAGAAGAATAGCGTGCGCAGCGTGGCGGTGTTGTACGGCCAGGTGCGCGCTTTATCCAAGCGATCCTCATAAGCCACTAAGGCGTTTATCTCCCCGGAAAGCGAATCGGAATGCTGACCCTGGTCGAGCTGTTCCAATAAAGCACGGCAGGAATTGTTGATGCGCCTTTGCAGAGAATCAAGTTCATCTTTCTTTTCCTGCGCTAACAATTGATGGGTGGGGCGCATGTTGAAGAAGAAGATCAGCATGACCACCAGCACCAGGATAAGATAACCGAGCCAGAATTCCCAAGAGGTGATAGTTTGCACCTGGAGGCTGAACAACAAGCTCAGGGTGATGCCGCCAATGAAAACCAAGGCCAGCAGCAAGCTCTGACGCCCGACCGCTTCGAAGGGCGCCGGATCGAGGATATCGATTTTCAAAGGTTGGTGGTGAATGGCGGCGTTCAAGCGCGTGTTGGCCACTGAAGCATAGATCACCCAGGTCAGCAATCCATACATCAGCGCATTGGTGATCAAAGCATATCCACCCAGCCAGAAGACATTTTCAGTAAACCCACTGGTAAACGTCGAAACCACCCCAAAAACAGCTCCGATCCCAAAAGCGATCACCTCATGAAGAGGATTGACCTGCGAGGCCTGTTCCACCATGCTGGCAAAGCTTTCATCATCCAACTGAACCACAGGGCGGATGGAAATTACAACTTCATTACCCACCCGATACATGGCAGGAGAGATAAGCCAGATATAGAGCATGATGGCGGGCGCCATTAAATAGGCCCGCCATGTCCCACTAACGAGGAATTCTCTCCCTATCCCATCCAGCATGGCTGCTACAAAGGGCAGCACCAGGAGGATCAACGATACGAACAGCGCAACCCAGAGCGGTCGTGGTCGAGAAAGGAATCGATCAAAAATCGAGGGAGCTAGATCCATGTTTGGTTTTCCCTATTGAGCCAAAACTTAAATGATAAAACATGGACGAGAAAATATCTCAAATAAAAGTATAGAGCATACCGATAGACAAGTCAATTGGATAGGGAGGGATTTGGGGGATAATACTTCTAGAGTTAGATCACCATAACTAGATGGCGAGTGCTGTAATAAGAAAAAACTGGGCACTTATGTTGATAACAAGTGCCCAGTCAAGTCCTGTTGCTGTTCAGTAACTAGACAAATTATTTGACTTTCACTTTGATGATGGGTGTCTTTCCTTCACTGAGTTTGGCATGCATCTGGACTTCTACCCCTCCGGGGATATCCTTCGGTCCAACTGTCATGCTGGGCAGGAAGGCATCCAATTCTTGCGACTTAACCATGATTGTATATTCACCCGGCTCCAGACCTTCGAGGTCAACACGACTCTTGAAAGTGAAACCTTCGAGAACTGTGAGCAAGCCACCGTCCTTGTAAACGTAAATATCAACTGGTAATTCCTTGGAAAGACCCAAGCCCAAACTACGACCGTTGATGCCATGATACACAGATACGTCAAACTCATGGCCAGCGGCCAGAGCAGAACCTGCACCGATACCGAACGTTGCCACCAAAATGGCTGCAATTACAACAACCAAACCACTTCTTCGAACAGCTGTCTTACTCATAACTTAGTACCTCCACTACGGATTTAAAGTATTTACTACGAAGAAGAGTTTATCAGATTGCAAACTATTTGTCAATATATAATTAGGTTAATGTACAATTAAGATTTCTTAATCTGACTCAATCAACAAATCAAGTATTTCATATTTCCCCTGCTCCACAATCTCTCGTGCACTTGCGTGATCTTGGCTACAGTCTGCGTCGAACGGAGATTCCAAAACCATATTTAATAGCAATTCTTGTTGATCTACCCCCCAAAAATTGGTCAAACCAGACCCAAAACGGTTCTGTGAGCAATAGACGAAAATATATCCGCTTTACATCTTTGTTTGTAACAAGTTTCCCGATAAGACGTTTTTATATTCGTGAGTGTTATGCAATATTATGCGCATTGGAGGTTCAGTTAAACCAAATACTGAAGGATAACGGGTGGGGCTATGCAAAATACTGAATATTTCGTTTGGAAAAGAACAGCAATCAGGGAACCATTCCGAGTCGTTCGGAAAGAAGTTCATACTCGCACAAGCAAAGGATATCCGATCACATATATCTTGAAATCCATCCCGGTGGCATTTGAGACCTGGGAAAAAGCCCAATTGGTGGCCGATAAGCTCAACCTGGATTTGAACATGGGCAAGCTAATCGATTGGCCCGAGGAAGATATACAAGAATGTATTTGATCGGCAAACCCGGCTTACGCCGGGTTTTTTCTTCTTAATAAGGATAGATGAATCGGATTCCTAACTTAGTAGTCTTCTCGCTAAATCAATATAAATTCAACCCCCACCCCTTTATCCCCGCCCCCACTCTTGGTGGCGGGGAAGAATCGGAAAAACAGGGGATCACCTCGGCTTTCAGCCTCGGCTCCCCCTGTTTTTCCGTCAAATCAATTTACACCTACTTACCGAGAGCACCACTTAGAGAGAGTCACCACACTTGATTAATAAATTTTGACGATCGTATCTTCAACGAACAAATTGGGCACCTCAACCCCAATTCGGCGGTAAAGTTCCGGCGGCACACTGATATCAGCCAGGTACAGGTCACCGACATAAGGCCTTGCCTGGGAGATCATCAATCCGGTCTTCGGCAGGGCGAGAGTCAGGGTCGCCGCGGCCTGAATGCAAGGCTTACCTGGAATGCCACTGGTCGTATCAAGGCCAGATGGCGCATCCAAAGCCAGGATCGGAGGCCCGGCATTATTGGCGGCATCGATCCAGCCCGCAACCGGCGGTCTTGGATCACCGCTCAGCCCATAACCGATCAGGGCATCGATAATCAGGTCAGCTTTTTCGAGTTCCAAGTCCTGGTTCGAAGGCAGTTCCATTGCGCTGAGCGCTTGCAACTGGTGGGCTGGGACATCTTTCAGGCGCTCCACATCAAATGCTAGCTGCAGATAAACCTGTGCGCCCCAATTGTGCAAATGGCGCGCCGCTGCCAGTCCCCCGCCCCCGTTATTGCCGGCTCCACTGAGGACAACTACGGATCGATCTGCAACCTGTCCAGCCAATTGACGCCTAGCCAACTCCGCCAGGTTACGCCCAGCATTTTCCATCATCTGGATCAAAGATATATGATATTCTTCGATCATCAGCCGGTCCACTTCAGCCATCTGGGCGGTCGTCAGGACCGGCACTTGCCCTTTGAAACCCATCAGCTACACCTCACGTACTTCAACGCCCCTCCAGAAAGCCACATAACCGGCGATCTTATCGGCGGCTGCCTGTGGAGAGGGATAATACCAGGCCGCGTTTTTGTTGATCGCGCCATCAACCTTGAGGTTGTAATAACTGGCGATCCCTTTCCATGAGCAAACCGTATGAGACTCACTGTTTTCAAAATACTGATCATTAATTGAACTGGGAGGGAAGTAATGATTTCCCTCGACGATTATCGTCTGGTCGCTTTCCGCCAGGACGGCTCCGTTCCAAACTGCTTTTACCATGCTGCATCCTCCAGATGAAATGATTTTAACAGCTTGGGACAAATTATCCCAAATTATGACGAGAAGAAGCGCTCATTTCTTACCTGGATGTCAGTTCGGTGATAACTAATAATCATTTTAGATCATACTCTAAAGGTTTTTCATACTGAGGTGAAGTGAAACCCTTCGACAAGCTCAGGATAAACTTTGTCGAAGTATCCCTGAGATCACAACCAATCAAGTCACTATAGGGATTCTTCAATCCCCTTCGCATGCTCAGGACTCAGGCTCCGCTCCTTCAGAATGACAATTAAGTTGTTGGATAAGAAAGACAGAGATAATTTGCACATTGGGTAAACTTAACGTTTAAGGTCGTATCCCAAACTAAGGTTATTTAAACTCCACGTGGTACAGAGAAAGATAAAAACAGCTGACAGCATAAGTTGACACCGGGTTATAATAATCAGCAATTATGCGCGACAGAACGAACGAAGAGTGGTTGGCAGATTTAAAGTCGGCGGGTGAGGCGAAGGAAGCTGCGCTGGCAGATTTACGGGCCATCATTCTACAGGGCTTGCCGTACGCGCTATCAAATTATTTATCCCCTGATAATCCTCAATTCCAATCCTTAACCGAAGAGGTTGCTCAAGAGACATTGTTAAGAGTGATGTCTCATCTTGATACATTCGAAGGACGCAGTAAGTTCACCACCTGGGTACACAAGATCGCGGTACGAGTAGCTTTGACCGAACTACGCCGCAGACGATGGCGGGATTTCTCCCTAGACGCAATGGTAGAAGAAAATGAAGAAGGATTCTCATTCCCTAGCTTATTGGAAGATGCATCTGCTAACCCCGACACACTGACAGAACAAAACGATATGCTCTCTAGAGTTGGCAGGCTGATCGATGAAGAATTAACCGAGAAACAGCGCCAGGCAATGGTGGCCACCACCATTCAGGGCGTGCCTCTTGAGGAGGTAGCGCGGCAGATGGGCATGAAACGCAACGCGCTGTATAAACTGCTGCATGATGCACGCCTGCGTTTGAAGCAGCGCCTGGCGAAGGAAGGGCTGGCCCCGGAAGATATATGGACTGTTTTTGAGGAAGGGTAAGGATTATTCATTCCAATGCATCTAGAGTAGAGAGGCAATAAATGAGGCTGATCGAGGCAATAAAACGCTTATTCCAACGATTGGGTTGGGAGAATGAAAAAGAAAAAATGCAACCACCCGAAGCTCTCAGAAAATTAATTCTAATGATAGAAAAAACGCAGGAAGTTGAACTGTCCTGTGATGATGTGTATGCATTGCTCGACCAGTACACCGAGTTAGTCAATAGAGGTGGGGATGCGAAAGAGCTTATGCCCCTGGTTGACCACCACATTGATATCTGCCCGGATTGCCGGGAGGAATTTGATGCTTTGTTGCGGGTGTTAAAAGCCACCCCAGTTTAAGTTGAAAAAAAACTGGTCAAAATACAGCGAGAAAGGTGGAAAGCATCACATTTCTCGCTGTTTGTAATTCGAAAATCGTCCAAAATGTATGAGCAGAATTCATAAACCCCCTCCATTTTTGAAATCCGACTTAATGTCTGGTGTAATGCGGTCAGTGCAGGATAGTCGAATTCAAACCCCAATCGTATGGTTTGTATACGAAGCGCAGCGTACCCCGATGCTCGAGCAACCAAGTCTTGCGCCGGTCATCCTGCGGCAGATGTTCGATCAAGAAATCGATCACGCCTTGGTGGCCGCCAAAGTCCCCTTTGAACCAGTTGAATATCGCTGAGAGGTTTACTTCACCCCGATCTGGATCAACCTCCAGGTCTGCATTCACGAAGTTGCGCGCGGCCATATCGAGCTGCGAGTCAAGGTTCTCTACAGTATAGACCTGGATCGGGGGGCACGAACGGCTTGCGCAGTTCAGGGCAAAATGAACCCGTACCTCTTGGGGATCGATCACCCAGGCCAGCCGTGGATCCGAGGAGCTAAACTGCGCTCCGGGCAGCATCGGATGACCCTGGTTGCCGCGCAGCACCCCATGCTCGATATCATCGCAGCTCATCCGCTGACCACCGACATTGTAGGCCGTTTTGTGGAAGAAAGCCAGCAAGCCCAGGGAGGAAGCGCCGACAGTCTGGGTGATCTCATTGGAGATCACCCCGTCCATGACGAGCGCATTATACAGATTTATCCAGAAGGCGAGCTTCTCTTCCCGTGAAGTGATTTTACCTGGATCGAAGTACCTCAAACGCGGAGTGCAGCTCTGTTGATATTCGCGATAGGCAGGACTGGTTTGCAGGTTCTTATAATCAACCGACAATCCTCGCTCATCGATAGCCTCCAGCTTCGCCATGTCCATGAAGCGCTTTAATTCAGCCGTGATCTCAATTCCTGTCTCTTTGTTCAGAGCATCTGGATTACTGGCTTCATTAAGCACCTGGTCAGCATTTGTTCGGGTAACTAAATCCAGGGCAGCTTGGCGCAAATTGATCAGGCGATCTCCCCAAGGAGACCGCCTGATATTCAGATGTTCAGGACCAGCTGGCGTTTCGCCAGACTCAGGATAAACAGATCCGAGCTCGCTCATTGATCCTTTCCATTGGCACCGTTATGCTTATGCTGAGAGACACTTTCGAGGAACTCGGCGACTCTGGATTTCAAGGCAGGCGCAGGTCCCGCTCCGACCTGGTGATCCTTAACCTCTCCACCAGCAATGAACAAGAGGGTTGGGATACCCTGCACGCCAAACTCCATCGCCCACTGCGGGTTCTCGTCAGTGTTAACTTTTGCGATGATGATTTTGTCTTCGTTCTCCTTGGCGACTTCTTCCAGGACCGGGGCGATCATGCGACAAGGCCCACACCAGGGCGCCCAGAAGTCGACCACCACGGGTAATTCCGAAGCCAAAACCTTCTCTTCAAATTCCGCATCTGTTACATGGATTAAATTGCTCATTTTAATCTCCTCAAAACTGATTCTTTCATCAATATAGATGAGGATTGAGGTGAAAATCTTACCGGAAAACTTTGGTTTACCTCTAAATAAATGGATAAATTCCTCTTCTCTTTTGATGAATTGATGGTTTATACGGTCAGGCTGAAACGATAGTAAACCCGATGTGCGAGTTATTTACTCTTTCAGTGAAATCAAAATTTTAATCGTCAGTCTGAAGGAGCGAAGCCTGAGTCCTGAGCATGCGAAGGGGACTGAAGAATCTCTATAGACTTGCTTTGCTTCGGATTCAGGGATGCTTCGGCGAAGTTTATCCTGAGCTTATCGAAGGTTTTCACTGCGCCTCAGCACGACACTCCAACAAATTCCTTAAAACTTGCTCATGACGCTAGTTAGTTGATCGAGCGAGTTCGCTGGAGAGGATGATGATCTACATTAAAGTGTGATAAGCGAACCCGTGATCCAGGTAAGGAAATGCGCCCAAATTACGTCTAGGATGGTGAAAGAGAGAATAGATCTAGTAAGCAAAAACTTACAGGAGATATAAAATGTCTTTATTTTTCGCAATCTTGATCGGCGCACTTGGAACAATACTTATCGAGAGACAATTACGCAAGGCTAATAGAGCAGCCATTCGAGTGCCAGTACGCAGCGAAAATAACAAGCGCTATCGCCACTATGAGAATTAGTACAAATCAGCTTACCCAATCTTGAATTCACTCCCCGACTATTGGATTTGGAGTTGTGGGTGAAGATTTGAGCCCCGGAGCCTCCTCCCTCCGGGGCTTATTTTATTCTTACCCAAGATGAACTCGATGAATAGACTATAATTCGCAGTGTTTGAATTAATTGGTTTATTATGATAGACTCGCACGATCCACCTTGGACTGCGGTTAGCACCCAGGAG
>Ga0209742_10000344_pt1 | contig 25090 bp, 20 predicted proteins | sample DeeMarSeWOR38_10_FD_187462 | JGI IMG/M metagenome (GOLD analysis project Ga0209742, IMG submission 187462) | Marine sediment microbial communities from White Oak River estuary, North Carolina - WOR-3-8_10 (SPAdes) (version 2) | ecosystem: Environmental > Aquatic > Marine > Intertidal zone >... | reverse complement strand
TGTCGCATTTTCGCTACAAAGATTGGTCGCACCAGTGCCCGGAGCACCGGTGAGACCCGGCCGTACCGCCTCGGCAAGCAGGTGGGCATGCCATGCCGGGACGCGGCCCGGCGGCGCGTCCCGAGGCGGGCGGAGACAGGTGCGGCTGGACGGAGACTACCTCGCGTCGCAGCAGCCGGGGGCAAAGTACCGGGCAAGTACCGTCTCGATCTGGTGCGTCACACCCGACCGATTGCTGCCCTGAACGGGCCTCGACGGTTGTGTCAGCCGGGCGTCCCAGACACGATTGATGGCGTCGTCCGCAACCGCCGGCACCGAGAAATGCGAGTTGACCGCACCGATGCCGCGCAGGCTGAACGTGAACGGGTCACGGGCAAGCTTGGTATTCGAGCGCATGGTTTCCTTTCCTTCCTTCGCAATCGTGTTGCTTCCGATCCTTACCGGACCCCCGCACGGCGTCCGGTGCGCAGAAAGATAGGGGCGCCCACGCCGGCCCTCAAGCGAAGAAAACTCACGCCTGGAGTGAAGAAAGATCAATCGGTTGTGCGGAACTTCTCGAGGATCCAGTCCCGCAACAGGCATACCGCTGGATCATCCGCCCGGTCGTCCCGGACGACCAGGTAATAGCTGACATCGGCGACGAGCTGCTGCCTGAAAAGGCGTACGATGCTGCCGTACTTGAACCAGAGGTCCGCGAGGGGCACCGGAACCAGCGCCGCCCCCAGCCCCCGCTCGCAGGCCCGGACGACGGCGATCATGGAGTCCAGTCGCGTCACCTTGCTGTTCGCCGGCAACTCGATGCCGGCGCTTCTGGACCACTGCTTCCAGGCAGTGGGGTACGTCTCGTGGATGATCAGCGGGAAGTCACTGACGATGCGGCCCTCACGGACCAGGACGCCCTTCTTGAAGTCGGGGGAGCCCGCCGGAGCGAGCGTCAGTGGGAAGAGCAGGTGGGACTGCATTCCCGACGGCGGAGCGCGGAAGAGCCGGATGGACAGGTCGGCGTCCGCGGGATGCGTTTCGGGTGTCTCGTCGCTGGTCCCGACCTTGATGTCGATCTCGGGGTGCGCGGCGGTGAACTCCTGCAGCCTGGGAACGAAGTACTCGCTGGCGAAGAAAGGCTGCACAGACATGCGGAGGGAGCTCCGCCGAAAACCCCTCTTGTAACCCGCAACCACGGCGTCGAGCTGTTCGATCAGCGGACAGGCCTGCTCGAGAAGCGCCCGTCCAACGTCCGTCAGCCGCAGGTCACGACTGTTGCGATCGAACAGAGGCTCACCGAGCTCCTGTTCGAGGGCCTTGATCTGGTGGCTGACGGCGGACGCCGTGACGAACAGCTCCTCCGCCGCCGTCCGGAAGCTCTCGTGTCGGGCGGCGACGCAGAAGGTCCGCAGCGCGCGCAGCCCAATGTTCGATTTCTGGGCCATCGGACCTACCGTCGGATCGCCGCCCCTATCAGGGCGGCGTCCATCAGCCAGGGCCTCGCACACGCCGATGCAGGGACCCTCCACGCGGCCGCTCGTCGGGTAAGCTCTCGTTGTACGGCCCGGAAGCGATCCATCGTGAAGACGCCCGTTGATTGCCTGTCGTGTCGCGCGCCGCTCCCGCGGCACGGCGCCGAAATTATCCGTAAGATTTGACAGCGCTGTCAATGTGTCTCAGGATGCCGACCGGGGGCCACCCACAAGGGAAACCAAGAACATGAGTGAGTCCGCGCATTACGCGACCGCACCCGCCGATCGCATCCCGTTTCCTCTCAAGCTGGTCTACGGCTTCGGCGCATTCGTCAACAACACGCTGGCGGCCGCGATCGGCGGCATGATCATCGTCCTCAATCTCGGCCTGGGCCTGAGCCCTGCGCTCGTCGGACTGCTCGGCGCCCTGCCCCGGCTGACCGATGCGCTGACCGACCCGCTGATGGGCTACATCTCGGACCACACGAGGTCGCGCTGGGGCCGACGCCGCCCCTACATCTTCGTCGGCGCGATCGCCGCCGGCATTATCTACGCCCTGCTGTGGCAGCTGCCCGCCGACCAGAGCACTGCGTTCTACTTCACGTACTTCCTCGTCGGGTCGCTGATCTTCTACCTGGCCTACACCATCTACGCGACGCCATGGGTCGCGCTAGGTTACGAACTCACACCCGACTACCACGAGCGCACCCGCCTGATGGGCGTGCAGAACTTCATAGGCAACATCGCCTACATGGTCTCGCCGTACTTCCTGGCGATCATGTACCTGCCGATGTTCGGCGACGGCGAGGTCAACGTCGTCACAGGCGCAAGCTATCTCGCGATCATCATCGCCGTCGTCGTCATCGGGCTCGGCGTGCTGCCGGCGATCTTCCTGCGCGAGCGGTTCAAGGACGTCGCCGCCGGGGAAGCCCAGGCAAAGGCAGGCGAAGGCATCGGTCACGTGGTCATGGATTTCCTTCGCGGCTTCGGCAAGACGCTGAAGTTCAAGCCGTTCCTGAAGCTCTGCGTGGCCACATTCCTCGTCTTCAACGGCTTCATCCTGATCGCCTCCTTCCAGCCCTACGTGATCATCTATTACGTCTTCGGCGGCGACCAGGCGGCGGGGTCCGTCTTCGTCGGGCACTCGGGACTGGTCCAGGCCATCGCGGCCCTCGGTGTCATCGTCCTCGTCACCTGGCTGGCGACCAAGGTCGGCAAGCGCAAGGCGTTCTTCTTCTCGACCGGCGTTTCCATGGTCGGCTACGCGCTGAAGTGGTTCTGCTACACGCCCGATAATCCGTGGCTCGTGCTCATTCCGGCCCCGCTGATGGCCTTCGGGCTCGCCGGCCTGTTCACGCTGATGCCGTCGATGATCTGCGACGTCGTCGACGTCGACGAACTCAACACCCGCGAGCGGCGCGAGGGCATGTACGGGTCGATCTTCTGGTGGGTCGTCAAGCTCGGCCAGTCGGTGGCCATCGCGGGCGGCGGCGTGCTGCTCGTCACGACGGGTTTCAACGTGGACTTCGGGGGCAACCAGTCGCCGGAGACGATCACGCTGATGCGCCTGTGCGATGCGTTCATACCCTGCATCGCGTCGGGCATCGCGATCTGGACCATCGCGACGTACTCCATCACGGAGGAGAAGGCCCACGACGTCCGCCAGCAGCTCGAGGCGCGACGCGGCGCGGTCTGATCTGCTGCACGGCGCGTCGACGACATCCGGGCTCCCGGACGCGATCGGGCCCAGATGGGGGTGGCGACACGCCGGGGGCGTGCCGGTGTGCCGCCTACACCGTGCCCTACCTCCCGGGGCTGTACCAGATGGGCGAGGTGTAGGCACGCTCCTGGTGAACGGTCGTCGCCCCTTCCGGAATCTCGACGCCATAGCGGAACGCGTCGTAGACGATCCAGCGTGGCGACGGGATCTCGAGGACGCGGGCGTAGTAGAACGCGCGCTCGGACGGGTCGAAGTCGGGATCTGTCCACACGGTGCCGAGCTCCGCGGCCCCGATCGTGTTCAGCCAGTTGGCGGCCTTGATATCCACGGTATTGCCGACCGGCGGCAGCACGCCGTTGGCATCCTGCTGCCTGCCCGGTGACCAGGCGACGTCGTAGACCTTCTCGTGGGTCTTCCCCGAGGCGTCCAGCCATCCTTTCACCACCTGGATGCGATCCAGATTGGCCCCGATCGGGTCCCGCAGCGCGTAGACCATGAACGTCGGTGCTCCGCTGCCCTTGCGCTTCGGCAGGTCCCCGCCCATCGGCACCCCCTTCTCGTAGCCGCGGAAGGCCGGCTGCCGGCTGTTCAGGTCCTCGGGCGAGTACTCCCAGCCACCGAAGAACCGGACCATGATCCGCGTCCCGGTCGTTGCATAGACCTCCTTCCGCTCCATTGCGTCGAAGATCGCCGCCCGCGTGTTCTCGGTCGCCCACACGGCGGCCAAGCCCGAGGCAGCCGTCTGCCAGCCCTTGAACTCGCCCTGCGGGGTCTTCGTGAACGGATGCCGCATCCGGTCGGCAGATGGCTCGCCGCCCGAGTGCTTGCCGAAGAAGTTGTCCTCCTCCGCGGTCGAGAGCCCCGTGTGGCTGTCGGTGGAGCCGACCAGGCCGAACTTGTAAGGGTTCTTGCCGAGACGCGCTTCGAGCAGCAGGCCGTTCTTCAACGCCTCCCGGGCATATTCCCCGGCCAGCATGCCGGGGGTCTTCGCTTCCGACAGGTCCAGGTTGCCGGCATCCCAGGTCTCGTAGTCCGCGAAGGCGTCCTCCGGCGACAGGTACGGATGGGCTTCCCCGTCGCCCTTGATCTGGGTGATCTCGTACATCGGCTCCCACTTCGACCGGGCCTCGACGTAGGCACGGTCCAGCTTGCGGCCCGTGTACTGCGCATCCACCGGGAACATGATGCCGTTCGACAGGTTGCCGTTGTGCGCCAGTGCAAGCACCGAGCCACCCGTGCGGGCCTCGTAGTTCTCCATCCACGTGTACAGGTCGAGGGGATCGGTGCTGCCGATCGGCGACTGTGTCGTGTAGGGAACGACCTGCCCGGCCTTGTCGGCGCCATCCCGGAACAGGACGTTCCGATGCAGGTTGTTGCCCCTGACAAGCGACGTCCACTCGAAGCCGATGATGGCGCTGAAGTTCCCCGGATCGTCGAAGGACTCGGCGGCCGCCACAACCTTTTCCCAGACGGACTCGTAGGCCGGGGATCCCGGCGAATACGCAGCGAGCAGGTCCGGATCGACCTTCCCCTGCGAGAACGTCGTGATCAGGTCGAGCGCCGTGTCGACCGCCGTCTGGCCGCCGGTACGCAGCCCCTTCGACCAGCGCTCCCCCTGCTCGTACCGGGTCACGCCCGGCGCTGCGGCCGCGAGGTCGTTGACCAGGCCCATTGCATCCGAGTGGTCGGCGATCACCAGCCAGTCGAGCGGGCGGGAGAGCTTCACGGGCTGACCGGTCGAGGACACGACTTCCTCGCCCCGCGCGAACCGGTAGGCGTCCTCCAGTCCGAGTCTCGCCCCGAACAGGCCCGCATCGACGGAAAGACCCGTGTGCAGGTGCGTGTCTCCCCAGAGCGGACGACTCGGGAAACGGCGCTGCGCGTAGGGCGAATAGGCCTCGCCCGGATAGAGGTCGGAGAGTGACTCCCGGGACGGCGTGATCTGGCCGTGCGCGACGGGGGCGAGCATGAAGACGGCGGCGGCGCCCGCAAGCGCGAAGGTCGGTTTCATGGCTCCTCCCCAGATTCCTCGGTTGTCCAGACACCGTAAACCATGATCGTGTCCGAGTCATTTCATTTCAGGACGATTCAGAACTCGGGTTTGAGCTGCGCCACTGCACCGGACGTCGCGGAGTCGCCCCCCGGGACCCCGCCGGCACGGTGCGCGAACCGTCAGGAGCGACCCACGGGGGCCGGCAGGCAGCAGACTGCGGAAGCTGCGTCTGTACACAGACCGACGCGACCCCGATCATGCGCAGGGACGATTGACCGATGGGCGGACGGCTTGGGATGTCGTCGACGCAGCTGCGGAGGTCGCGCATGAATGCACCGGTCTCCGGACAAACCGCTTCCGGGCCGGTGCGGTCCCGCGGCGTCTTTCGCCTGTTCCGGATCTTCGGCTTCGAAGTGAAGCTGAACCCGACCTGGCTGCTGCTTGCACTTCTAATCACCTGGACGCTGGCGGCGGGCCTGTTCCCTGCGGACTACCCCGATCTGGCGCCGTCCACCTACTGGTGGATGGGACTGGTCGGCGCCGCCGGAATCCTCTTCTCCATCGTCTTCCACGAGCTCACCCACTCGCTGGTGGCCCGGCGGTTCGGACTGCGCATCAAGGGCATCACGCTCTTCATCTTCGGCGGAATGGCCGAAATGGAGGCCGAGCCGGCCCGCCCCAAGGTCGAGTTCCTGATGGCGGTCGCAGGGCCGCTGGCGAGCCTGCTGCTCGCCGGCCTCTTCGACCAGGTGGAGCGGATCGCCGAGGCCTGGAGCTTGCCCGTGGCGATCGTGGGCGTCCTGCACTACCTCGCCTTGCTCAACCTCGTGCTCGCGATCTTCAACCTCGTGCCGGCCTTCCCCCTCGACGGCGGCCGCATGCTGCGCGCAGCACTCTGGCACTGGATGGGGAACCTGCTCCGGGCCACGCTCATTGCGAGCCGGATCGGCTCCGGCTTCGCCATCGCGCTGATGGTGTTCGGCGCGCTCGCGTTCATCCAAGGCAGCTTCGTGGCCGGCATGTGGTGGGTGCTCATTGGCGCCTTCCTGCGCTCCGCCGCGAACTCGTCCTACCAGCAGCTGCTGGTGCGCGAAGCCCTTCGCGACAAGCCCGTGCGCGAACTGATGAGCACCGATCCGGTGACGGTCGGCTCCGCCACGACGCTCGAACGGCTGCTCGAGGACTACGTCTACCGGCACCACTTCAAGATGCTGCCGGTCGTCGACGCCGGCGAACTCAAGGGGTGCGTCACCGTGCGTGACATCAAGCAGGTTCCTCGGGAGAAGTGGTCCTCCGCCACGGTCGCCGACGTGCTCTCCCCGCCCTCGGCGCAGAACACGGTTTCACCCGACTCGCCCGCCAGCCGCCTGCTCGCCGACATGGGACGTCCGGGCGGCACCGGCAGCCGGTTGATGGTCGTCGACCACGGCCGGCTCCTCGGCGTGATCTCCCTCAGGGATCTCGCGGAGTACGTCGCCCTCAAACTCGAACTGGAGCCGCCGCGCGAGTAGCAGCCTGGCCGAATCGGCCGTCGACGCCAACCCTGCCCGGACCGCGTGGCAGGAAAGCTACAGGTCCGCCGATTCCGGCTCCTGCTGCCGCTGCTTCTCGATCAGGCGATCGTAGCGATCGCCGAAGGCGACCTCGATCCCGACGCCGACGCCCAGACAGCCGCTGCAGTCCATATCCGGATCGTCCTCCCGGGACCAGAACAGGCTGGCGGACGTCTCGATGAAGAACCAGTCGCGCCACATCGCCCGGCGGTAGGTCAGCTTTCCGCCGTACAGGCCGCGCCGGATCTGCGTCTCGCCGCGCGCGCCCACCTCATAGCGCAGCGCGCTCTTGCGATCGAGCACTTGGAACAAGGCGAGCCGCGACTTCCAGCGAACTCCCTCGGTGGTCTCGGACTGGGTGAAGGTGTTGGCCCAGCGGAGCATGAAGCCCTCTGTGAAAGTCCAGTCCGCGTCGCCGGCCAGCGTCAAGCCTAGGCCATCCTCGTTCTCCCAGAAGGGAGTCGCGCGCAAACGCAGGAGCACCGTCTCGTGGGGATAGGCGTAGTAGTGGTAGCGGAACTTCACGTAGGGATTGAGCGGCGAACTGATCTTCAGGCCTACGCCCAGGCTGGTCCGCGAGTTGTTGCCTTGTTCCCTCTGGTACGTGAGCCCGGCGTACCAGATCGAGTCGAGGCTCTCGTCCGAAAAGGCGCCCGGAAGGAAGGTCAGTTCGTCGAAATTGTCGTCGATGAACGACTCCTCGGACTCGCGGCCAAGCACGGCGCTGTAGCGTCGACCGAGCGCAGGCAGCGGGAACTTGGCGCGCAGGAAGCCGTTGACGCCGAAGTCGTCACGCTCGTTCCACTCGAGGCCGACCCCTGCACGCCCGAAGGCGGTACCGTAGACTTCGGTGAACTCGCGCGAGTCCCCAAACAGGCCATCCAGCCACATCGAGCTCGAGCAGACGCCGCGGAAGACCCCCGAGCGCAACGTCTCGAGCGACGGGTCCTTCCAGTCGATTTCGCCGCCGCACGGGTCATGGGGCAGTCCTTCCCCGGTACTGCGCGGGCTCTCGTCCGCTGCCGAAGAGGCAGCCGCAGTCGGCCCCGAGGCCTGATCCCCCTCCCCGGCGAAACCAGCTGCATCCCCAGGCTCCTGCAGCGCGTTCTCCTCGGCCGGCTGTACCGACGAGGCAGGCTCGTTTGCGTTCCCGGCGGCGACGGGGGAGACCAGCCCTGACGCCAGGCACGACGCAAACGCAAGTGTCGTCACCCAGACCATAGGCCTCACGGGCGTCCACCTCCGACAGCCCCTCCGGGCACGTCCAGAACTGATTGCCCCGCACTCGACTCCAGTTCTTCCATGAACGTGCGATGCCAGGCGTGGATATCGTTGCGTCGCACGGTGTCGATGAGCGCCTCGTGCCGGCGGCGTCGCTCGGACAGCGGCATGGTCAGCGCCGCATCGATCGCCTGGGCGACGCCCCGGCGATCGTAGGGATTGATCTGCAGTGCGTTGGTCAGTTCCCGCGCAGCACCCGCCAGCGTGGAGAGGATCAGGACCCCTGGGTTGGCCGGATCCTGAGCGGCCACGAACTCCTTGGCGACGAGGTTCATGCCGTCGCGGACCGGCGTTACCAGGCAAGCGTCCGAGATGCGCATGTAGCCCATCAACAACTCGTGCGAGAAGTTCCGGTTAAGGTACCGCAAGGGCGTCCAGTCAGTCTCCGCAAATTCGCCGTTGATGCGCCCCGCCAGGCCCTCGAGCTGCTGCCGGATCACCTCGTACGCACGCATGTCCGCACGTGACAACGGCGCGATCTGCATCAGTGTGACCTTGCCGTGGAGCTCGGGATGCTCCTGCAGGAACCGGTTGAACGCCTCGAAACGTTCCACGAGGCCCTTGCTGTAGTCGAGCCGGTCTACGCCCATGACCAGCTTCCGCTCGCCCACCGAGCGCGCCAGTCTCCTGACCGCCTCGGTCCGCAGGCTCGCCTCCGACTCGGACTCGATGGTCTGCACGTCCACGCCGATCGGGAACACGCCGGCCCGCACGCGCCGGCCGTCGACGTGCACGAAACCGCGCTCGGCCACCGCTTCTCGACCCCAGACGTACTGGATGGAATCGAGGAAGCTGTTCAGGTCATTCGCCGTCTGGAAGCCGACCAGGTCGTAGCAACACAGGTCACGAAGCAACTCCGCGTAGACGGGCAGAGCCCGCAGCACTTCGTAGTGCGGGAAGGGCGTGTGCAGGAAGAAGCCGAACGGCAGTTGTGTGCCCCGCTCCCGCAGCAGCCGCGCCAACGGGATGAGGTGGTAGTCGTGGACCCAGACCACGTCGCCGGGGTCGAGCAGCCGCTCCAGCCGGTCGGCGAAGAATCGGTTCGCATTGAGATAAGCCTCGTAGTGCTCGTCCCGGTAGCGAAAGGTCTCCAGGAAGTAGTGGCACAGCGGCCACAGCACGCCGTTGGCGAAGCCAAAATAGTAGGGTTCGAACACGTCCCGACGCATGTCGGTGGTTGCGAAGGTCGCCCCCGCCCGGCGGACGATGTCGGTGTCCGGGGGGTCCTCGTCCGTCAGCTCGCCGCTCCAGCCGAACCAGAGCCCGCCGCGGGACTTCATGGCCGCGAGCAGCCCGACCGCGAGGCCGCCCGGGGCGGCCGACTTCCGGGGTATGGAAACGCGATTCGAGACGGCGACCAGCCTGCTCACAGCGCCTCCTCCCAGCTCTTGCTGAGCCGCCGCGCGCAATCGATGATGCCGACCATGCTGTAGGTCTGCGGGAAATTGCCCCAGAGCTCGCCCGTCTGCGGGTCGATGTCCTCGGACAGGAGTCCCACCGGGTTGCGCCGCGTCAGCACGTATTCGAACAGGTCACGCGCCTCCTCCCTGCGTCCGGTGGCCGCCAGCGCATTGATGTACCAGAACGTGCAGACGGTGAATGCCGTATCGGGCTCCCCGAAGTCGTCCGGCTCGCGATAGCGCATCAGCAGGCGCTCCTCCTTGAGCTCCCGTTCGATCGCCTCGACCGTGGAAACGAAGCGCGGATCCTCCGGACTGACGAAACCCAGCTCGGCGAGCAACAGGCAACTCGCATCGAGCGCCCGGCCGCCGAACGCAGCTGTGAAGGCACCGATGTCCTGGTTCCATGCGGACACCAGGATGTGGCCACGCATGGACTCCGCATGCCCGTTCCAGTACTCGCAACGGTCCTGCAACCCGAGTGCCGCGGCGACCCGGCCGAGGCGGTGGGCGGCCGCCCAGCACATGACCGCCGAGAACGTGTGCACCTGCTGCCGGCCGCGATACTCCCAGATGCCGGCATCGGGCTGGTCGTACAGCACCAGCGCCCGCTCGCCGAAGCGCTCGAGCCGCCTGAACAGCGACTCGTCTCCCGGGTTGGCGAGGCGACGGTCGAAGAAGGCCTGGGTCAGCGCCAGCACGATCGAGCCGTAGACGTCGTGCTGCAACTGCTCGTGTGCCTGGTTGCCGATGCGCACGGGCCCCATGCTCCGATAGCCCGGCAGGCACTCGGCGATGCGCTCGGTCACGACGGGATCCCCGTTTATGGCGTAAAGCGGCTGGAGCGCTCCCGAGCCCGCTCGCGCGACGACGTTGTCCATGAAGTGCAGGTAGGACTCCATGGTCCGGGTGGCCCCGAGGCGGTTCAACGCGTGGATCACGAAGTAGGCATCGCGCATCCAGCAGTAGCGGTAGTCCCAGTTGCGGCTGCTGTCCGCCGACTCGGGAATGGACGTGGTCAGTGCCGCGAGCACGGCCCCGGTGTCCTCGTAGGTGCACATCTTGAGCGTGACGGCAGAACGGATCACCGCTTCCTGCCACTCGAAAGGGATGGCAAGCCCCCGCACCCAGTCCTGCCAGTACTCGTGCGTGTCCTCGAGGAACTGCCGGCCCAGCCGCGACACGGACTCGGCGACCGGCTCGTCCGGGCCGAGTATCAGCGTGATCGTCCTGTCCAGGACGAAATGCCGCTGTTCGACGATCGCCTGCACCGAGGCGTCCGTGGTGACCCGCCAGGCATAGCTGCCGCCGGTGAAGCGCACATGGCTGCTGCCCCAGGTCGTCTCGGGCTGGGCGCAGCCATAGTTTTTGCGCGGCCGCAGACAGATCCGCACGATCGGTCGCCCCGAAACGACCTCCACGATCCGCACGAGTCCCACGGGGCGGAAGATCCTGCCGCGCGCCCGGAAGCGGGGACAGAAGTCCGTGACCCGGACCGAGTTGCCGTTGTCGTCGTGGAGTATCGTCTCGAGCACCGCCGAGTTGTGCAGATAGCGTTGCATGCTGCCGGCCCCGCCCTCGAGCTCGATGGCGAAGCTGCCGCATGCCTCGGGCGAGTCTCCGCCAAGCAGACCGCCGAAAACCGGGTCCATGTCGGGCCGTGGCAGGCACATCCACATGACGCGTGCCATGCGGTCGATCAGCGCGGACACCTGGCAGTTGCCGACGACGGCGAGATCGAGCGAGCCGCTCATGCCTCCTCCCTTTCGTATGCATAGGCTTCCAGCCACTCGAGGACCGCCGCCACGTCGGGGAGGCGCCAGTCGGCATGCTCCGAAGGGCGCTCACCTACGGTCACGGCCATACCGTCTTGCCGCCTGACGTACTCGAAGCCGTCCTCGTCGGTGACATCGTCGCCGACGAAGACCGGCCGGCGGCCAATGAATGGCGGCTCCTCCATGAATTCCCGGATCGCGGTCGCCTTGCTCACGCCCGACGGCTTGATCTCGAGCACGCACTTTCCGCGCTGCAGCACAAAGTCCCTCCCGAGGCCCTCCAGCACCTGGCCGACGACCGCTCGCGCAGCGTGCTCGGCTTCCGGGGCACGGCGAAAGTGCAGCGCCAGGGCTCCGCCCTTGTCCTCGAGCAGCGTGCCCGGGTGCGCCTCCGACCAGAGCAGCAGCGTCGCCCGGACGTCGTCGAGCCGAGGGTCCGCGGCGTGCAGGTGCAGCCTTCCGGAGGCATCGCGGCGCTCGGCGCCGTGCAGGCCTGCCGCCGTGAGCTCCAGCGGCTCGAACAGCCCGTCGAGGTCGGCGATGGAACGCCCGCTCACGAGGGCGACCGCGCCGGAAGTCGTGGCGCGGAGCGCACCGAGCAGCTCGAGCACTCGAGGATGGACGTGGACGCGATCCGGGGCGTCGGCGATGTCGAGCAGCGTACCGTCGACATCGAGGAAGACCGCCCAGGATGCACCGGTCAGGCGGGCCGGTACGGGGAGCATGTTGTGATTGTAATGGATTCCGACGTCCGACCGGGTCAGGTCCGTCGGCGACGCAGCAGCTCGTCCCGCGCCTCGTGGAAGTGTTTCCGGCACAGTGGCAGGTACCGCTCGTTGCCCCCGATCTCCACCTGCGCTCCCGAGCGCTCGACCCGGCCGTCGGCACCCGTGCGCACGACCATGGTCGCCTTGCGGCCGCAGTGGCAGATCGTCTTGAGCTCCACCAGCTCGTCGGCCATGGCGAGCAGCCGGGCGCTGCCGGGAAAGAGCTCGCCTCGGAAATCGGTGCGCAGGCCGTAACAGAGCACGGGAATGCCCAGCTCGTCGACGACGCCGGCGAGCTCGCGGACGTGACGCGGCTCGAGGAACTGGGCCTCGTCGATGAGCACACAGCTGACCGGCTCGCGCGCATGCTCGGCTCCGACCTCGCTGAACAGGTCGACGCCGGGCCCGTAGTGCCGTGCCTCCGAAGACAGGCCGATGCGGGACTGTACGCGTCCCCCACTGCGCTCGTCGATGGCAGCCGTGTAGATCAGCGTGCGCATGCCGCGCTCGTTGTAGTTGTAGCTCGACTGCAGCAGTGCGGTGGACTTGCCCGCGTTCATCGTCGAGAAATAGAAATAGAGCTTGGCCAAGACCGGCTCATCCGGCGACGATCGACACGACCGAGCCGCTCATGCAGCTGCCCAGCGTCGCTGCCACGAGGGCACGCGGGGCGAGCTCGCCCAGCTCCAGTTTCCGCTCCGGGCTCATGGCGCCGATCCCTCCGATCAGGATACCCATGCTGCTGAGATTCGCGAAGCCGCAGAGCGCGTAGATCGCGACCAGCCGGGAGTGCTCGGACAGCACCTCCGGGGCGAGCTGCGAGAGACCGATGTAGGCGATGAACTCGTTGAGGATGGTCTTGATGCCGATCAACGCCCCGACCGTAGGTGCCTCCGACCAGGGGACGCCCATGAGCCAGGCAATGGGCGCGAACAGCCAGCCTGCCATGCGCTCGAGCGACAGTGCCTCGCCGCCGACCGGCGGCAGCAACCCGATGACCGAGTTGGCAAGCGCTACGAAGGTTATCAGCACCAGCAACATCGCGAGGATGCCGAGGTAGATGTTGAGACCGTCGGAGGTACCGCGTGTGATCGCGTCCATGGTCCCGCCGTAGATTCGCGGTGCCTCGGAGTCTGCGTGCTCCGACGATGCCTCCGGCAGCATCAGGTGCGCAAACAGGATGGCAGCCGGCACCGACATCACGGACTTCGTCAGCAGGTGCCCGAGGACGTCGTTGAACAGGCTGCCGAGCATGCTCGCGTAGATGACCATCACGGATCCAGCGATCGTGGACATGCCCGCGGTCATGAGCAGGAGCAGCTCGTAATGGGTCATGCGCGCGATGTAGGGGCGCACCAGGAGCGGCGCCTCGACCTGCCCCACGAAGATGTTGGCGGTGGCCGCGAGCCCGGCCGGGCCGCGCGTACCGAGGGTCTTCTCGAACACGCGCGAGATCGACCGAACTACGAACGGCAGCACGCGCCAGTACCACAGGAGCGCCGACAGTGCCGACATCACGATGACCAGCGGGAGCACCTGGAAGGCGAAGGTCACCACCGCGGCAGGATTGGTGACCTCGAAGGGCGTCGCCCCGCCGCCCAGGTAGCCGAAGATGAACGACGTGCCCTTCAGCGTCGCCGCGGACAAGGCATTGACGGCACGCGTGAGGTAGGCGAAACCCGCGCTGATCAACGGAACCTTGAGCAGTAGGAAGCAGATCCCGAACTGCAGCAGGATCGATGAGCCCACGAGCTTCCAGTCGACGCTGCGGGGCGCGCGACTGAAGGGCAGCGCCAGGGCCACGAAGACCGCGAGGCCGAGCGCCGCCTGCGCGTACAAGGTCCAGTCCATGAGGGCTCCAGAGGTGGGCCGCTATGGCCCCGGGCAATTCTGCACTAGTTCGGAAAAGGGTGCCGCCCCGGTCCGAGCGACTCAGGCCAGACGGATCTGCCGCAGCCTCTCCTGCAGGTAGGCGTCCGCAGTGATCGGTTCCGGGTAGCGATCGGGCCGGGCCGGGCCTGCGCAGCCTGGCAGGGTGCGGATCTCGAAGTCCGGATTGAAGTGCAGGAAGAATGGCAGGGAGAAGCGCGGGAAGGACGCGCGCTCGGCCGAAGGATTGACCACGCGGTGCGTGGTTGACGGCAGCACGTGGTTCGTCAGGCGCTGAAGCATGTCGCCGACGTTGCAGACCAGCGAGCCCGGCTCCGGATTGACATCCAGCCAGCGGCCGTCGCGGTCGAGCACCTGCAGCCCCGCTTCCTCGGCGCCCAGCAGCAGCGTGATTACGTTGATGTCCTCGTGCGCTCCTGCCCGCTGCCCGGTGCTTCCCGGCGCGACCGGCGGATAGTGGATCACGCGCAGGACACTGTTCCCCTCGCCTACCTTGTCCTCGAAAAAGCTCTCGTCGAGCCCCAGGTGAACGGCGATCGTGCCGAGCAGCCGCCTGCCGAACGCGTCGAAGGCTTCCCACAGACCGAGCGTGGCCTCCCGGAAGCCCGGGATCTCGTCGATCCAGAGATTGTCGGGCATGTAGCGACGGTAGCGGTGCCATGCCGGCAGCTCCCGCCCGACGTGCCAGAACTCCTTGAGGTCGTGATGCTCCGCACCCTTGGCGGTCTCGATCCCGAAGGGCGTGTAGCCGCGCGCCCCGGCCGAACCCGCGACGTGGTAACGCAGCTTGGCTTCGACCGGCAAGGCGAAAAAGTCACGAAAGCACGCCAGGCATCGGTCGATGGCGTCCTGCGGCAGGCCGTGGCCCGACACGACCGCGAACCCGTAACGCTGGAAGCTGGCGCCGAGATCGCGCGCAAAGCCTTCCGGGTCGACGCCTTGCCGGCCGAAATCCACCGCCTGGATACCCGTCTGCATGACGCGCGATTATCGCCCAACGGCTGGCGGTCCGCCCGCCCCCTCGCGCATCATCCGCCGGATGCCCCGCACCACCGTCTGGTTCACCATCATCAATCCTGCCGCCGGCGGTGGCCGCGCCGCAAATCGCTGGCCCGTCCTGGCCCGGGAACTGTCGCGCGCGGGCGTGGCATTCGATGCCGTGACAACGCAGCACGCCGGCCAGGCCGTTGTGCTCGCCAGGGAAGCCGTGGCGTCAGGCCATCGACACCTGCTTGCCGTCGGCGGCGACGGAATCCTGCACGAGACCGTCAACGGCGTCATGACCCAGGCCGCCGTCGAACCGTCTCAGGTCTGCATAGGTGCCGCCCCGCTCGGCTCGGGCAACGACTGGGCCAGGGGACGTGGCCTGCCGCACTCACCCAGGACGCTGGCGCGCTGCCTCGCGGCCGGGCGCAGCGCACCTCACGATGTCGGCGTGCTGGACTTTCCCGCGACGGGCACCCGCAGCCACTTCATCAACGTCGCCGGTGCCGGATTCGATGCCTACGTGCTGGAGCGATTGCCCGCCCGTGCGCCCCGCCGCCTCGCTTACGTCCTAGGGCTGCTGGACGGCCTGCGCAGCTTCCGGGCCCCGCGCTTCGAGATTCGCGCCGGCGGCGGCGAGGTCGGTGCGAGACTGCTGCTCGCGCTGCTCGCCGTCGGCCCCTATTGCGGCGGCGGAATGCGGATCGCGCCCCGCGCGTCGGCAGTGGATGGCCGACTGGACCTGGTGACGGTCGGCCCGGTGCGCCTGCCGTGGGACCTGCCCAAGCTGCGCCGGCTGTTCGACGGCCGCCTGCTGGAGGAAGACTTCGTGTCCCACTCCCTCGAGACCACCGTCGAAGTCGACAGCGACCCGCCCGTGCCGGTCGAAGCCGACGGCCAGCTGGTCGGCCGGACGCCCGTGCGGGCGGACGTACTTCCCGGCGCGCTCCTGGCCCTCGAGCCTTGACGGACCGACCTGCCTGTGGTCTAGCTGGATAGGTCCGAGGCAGGTTTCGGCCGGGCGATGCCCGGAACGGGAGGCGGCGTGAAGCGCGACGAACTGCTCAAGCGCGCCCGTGAGGCGGCGGCGCACTACCGGGTCACCCGCGGCAAGGGATTCAGGCTATCCGCGCACGACCCGGGCGACTCGCTCGGGTACGGGTCCGACCGGAAGCCGCGCGCCCGGGAGTTGCTCAAGCGCGGCGTCGAGATGCTGGCGGACTACCAGCAGATGCTCTACGCGCAGGATCGATGGTCCGTGCTGCTCATCTTCCAGGCCATGGACGCGGCCGGCAAGGACAGCGCCATCAAGCACGTGATGTCGGGCGTCAATCCGCAGGGCTGCCAGGTCTACTCGTTCAAGGCACCGACCAGCGAGGAACTCGACCACACCTACCTCTGGCGCTGCATGAAGGCGCTGCCAGAGCGGGGCCGCATCGGCATCTTCAACCGCTCCTACTACGAGGAGACGCTGGTCGTCCGGGTCCATCCGCGCATCCTCGACTCGCAGAAGCTGCCCCCGGCGCTCGTGACCAGGGACATCTGGAAGCAGCGCTTCGAGGACATCGCGAACTTCGAGAAGTACCTGGCCCGCAACGGCGTAGCGATCTGCAAGTTCTTCCTGAACGTCTCCAAGGACGAACAGAAGCAACGCTTCCTGGAACGCCTCGAGAGACCCGAGAAGCACTGGAAGTTCTCCGAGTCGGACGTCCACGAGAGGGACCACTGGGACAAGTACATGCGCGCGTACCAGGACGCGATCCGCCACACCGCGGCGCCGCACGCCCCCTGGTACGTGGTGCCCGCCGATCGAAAGTGGTTCACGCGCCTGGTCGTGGCCGCCGCGGTGATCGACACGCTCGATTCACTCGACCTGCACTACCCGCGGGTCGGCCCCGAGCGCGTCGAGGAGCTCGCCGCCGCGCGCGAGGCGCTGCTCGGTTCAGGCGACGGCTGACCGGCCGCCGTTCAAGGCCGCTTGCGGCTTGCACCGACGGGTACGCCGGGCCGGGAGCGGCTACACTGCTCCGGGGATCACCGGTGCGGGGTGCCAGTGGTAGCAGCGATCGCGCCAGGCTCGGCCGAGGAGCTCGCCCGCTTCGCGGAGCTCCAGGCCCGACTTCCCGAACTGATCCGGACGGTGTTCTCGGACCGGCTGTCGCCCCGCACCGTCGTGGTGGTCCCGGGACTGAGCGTCGATGCCGAGCAGCTCGCCCGCATTCCCGGCGCCCTGCACTACGAGGAACGCCAGCTCAGCATGTTGTTGCTGCTGCGGCTGCCGAACACCCGCCTGATCTACCTGACGAGCCAGCCCATCCACCCGCTGGTCATCGACTACTACCTGAACATGCTGCAGGGCATCCCGACCTCGCATGCGCGCCGGCGCCTGACGCTCATCAGCACTTACGACGGCGCGCTCGCATCGCTGACCCGCAAGGTGCTGGACCGGCCGCGCCTCCTGCACCGGCTGCAGGAGTCCATCGGCGATCCCGCCCGCGCGCACCTGTCGGTGTTCAACTCGAGCCCCCTCGAGCGAACGCTCGCGGTTGCGCTCGACGTGCCGCTGTACGCCTGCGATCCTGCCCTCATGCACCTGGGCGGGAAGACCGGTGCCCGTCGGATCTTCCGTGACGCTGGCGTGCTCTGCCCCGATGGTGCCGAGGGTCTGCGGGATCCGCGGGACGTGGCAGCGGCGCTGGCGGCCCTCAAACGGCGCAACCCTTGCCTGCGGCGCGCTGTCGTCAAGCTCGACGAGGGCTTCTCCGGCGAAGGCAATGCCTGCTTCGACTACCAGGCGGTCGAGGGTGCCGCGTCCCTCGAGCGGAGCATCGAGCGACGCCTGCCGGAGCTGCTGGACTTCGAAGCGGAGGGCGAGCACTGGGAACACTACTGCGCCAGGCTGCGCGAGATGCAGGGAATCGTCGAGGCGTGGATCGACGGCGGCGACAAGCAGTCGCCGTCCGTCCAGTTCCGCATCAACCCGCTCGGCGAGATCGAGTCGCTCTCGACCCACGACCAGGTGCTTGGCGGCCCGAGCGGCCAGGTGTTCCTGGGCAGCACCTTCCCGGCGCGCCCGGAGTACCGCCGGCTGATCCAGGCCGAGGGCCTCAAGGTGGCAGAGCAGCTCAGGGAGCGGGGTGTGATCGGCCGCTTTGCCGTCGACTTCGTCGTGACGCTCAGCGGCGACGACTGGACGGCGTACGCCATCGAGATCAACCTGCGCAAGGGCGGGACGACCCACCCGTTCCAGATGCTGCAGTTCCTCACCAACGGCTTTTACGACCCGGAAGACGGCGTGTTCCGCACGCAGGACGGGCAGCCCCGCTTCTACTACGCCTCGGACAACCTGAGGAAGGACGCTTACCGTCGCCTGACCCCGGACGACGTCATCGAGGTGTCGGTGGAACAGGGGCTGCATTTCGACGCCTCCACCCAGCAGGGAGTCGCCTTCAGCCTGCTCGGCTGCGTATCCGAGCACGGCAAGCTCGGTCTCACGGCGATCGGAAATTCCCCGGCGAAGTCGCAGGAGCTGTTCGACCGCGCCGTGGGCGCGCTCGACGAGGCCGCCGGCTGAGTGATGCCCGCCGGGCGACGGTTCAGCGGAACCCCGACAGGATCCCCGCGAGCCCGGCGCTGCCTGGGCAGAGCTTCTCGTACGGAATCGAGTTCAGGGGCTCGTCCGGCGTGTTGTGCCGGTCGTGGAAGTGACTCCGTCCCTCCCCCAGGTAGATCATGCCCGTGACGTACTCGTTTCGCTGCACGCGCTCCTGCACGTATGCCAGCGCCTTGGCACGATCCGTGGGGTCGTAGTCGCGGTCGAGCTTGCGGAGGAGGACGTTGCTGCCATCGTGCATCTCGACCGAGACGGCCTCGCCCTCCGCATAGGACACCGTGATCTCGCGCCTCGGCTCGACGTAGTCCGCCGCGATGGCCGCCTGCTGGTGCTCGCGCACATAGGCATAGCTCTTGGTGGAGCCCTCGTGGTCGTTGAAGGTCACGCAGGGCGACAGCACGTCGATCAGCCCGAAGCCCCGGTGCGTCAGACCGGCCTTGATCAGGGGCACGAGTTGTTCCTTGTCGCCGGAGAAGCTGCGCGCGACGAAGGTTGCGCCGAGCGACAGGGCAAGCAGCACCGGATCGATGGGCTCGTTCTGGTTCTTTTCGCCCTTCTTCGACCTCGAGCCCATGTCGGCAGACGCCGAGAACTGTCCCTTGGTGAGCCCATAGACGCCGTTGTTCTCGAGCATGTACAGCATGTTCATGTTGCGTCGGATCGCGTGCCCGAGCTGGCCGAGGCCGATCGAGAGCGAGTCGCCGTCGCCGGACACGCCGATGTAGCGCAACTTGCGGTTGGCCGCACTCGCGCCGGCAGCGATCGCCGGCATGCGGCCGTGCACACCGTTGAAGCCGTGGGCGCCGGCGACGAAGTAGGCCGTCGTCTTGGACGAGCAGCCGATGCCGGAGAGCTTCGCCACGCTCTGCGGCGGCAGGGACAGCTCGAAGCAGGCCTGCACGATTGCGGCGGTCACCGAGTCGTGCCCGCATCCGGCACAGAGCGTCGACATGCCGCCCTCGTAGTCGCGACGGGTCATCCCCAGTTCGTTGCGCGGTGCCCCCGGCGGTACGATCCTCGGCTTGGTGACCCTCATGCGGCTTCTCCCTGGGCCAGCGCGGCGACCACGGCGTCAACGACACAGTCGGCCGACATCGGCAATCCGTTGTAGTGCAGTATCGAGCGCAGCTTGCGCTTTTCGACGGCGGTCTCGAGCGTCAGCAGCGCGCGCAGCTGGGCATCGCGATTCTGCTCGACGACGAAGATCGCCTCGTGGCCGCGCAGAAACTCCTCCACTTCTTCTCCGAAGGGAAACGCCCGGATCCGGAGGTAGTCGACCGCGACGCCGGTCCGGCGCAATGCCGCCAGCGCCTCTCGCACCGCACCGTCGCAGGACCCGAAACTGACGATGCCCAACTCGGCGCGGCCGCTGCCCTCCGTCACCGCCGCCGGCACGAGACGCGCCGCGGCGTCGAACTTGCGCCGCAGGCGGTCGACGACCAGTTGGTACTCGGCCGGGTCCTCGGTGTACGCACCCAACTGGTTGTGACCCGAACCGCGGGTGAAGTACGCCCCCTTCTCGCCGACGCCCGGAATGGTTCGCCACGGTATGCCGTCGCCGTCCACATCCAGGTAACGATGGAACCTCTGCATGCCCTCGAGCATCTCTGCGGTGATCACTTTGCCGCGGTCGGGCCGGTAGTCGTCGTCCCACTGCGGGTCCTTCGTCATCCAGTCGTTCATTCCGATGTCGAGGTCCAGCAGCACGAACACCGGCGTCTGCAGCCTCTCCGCCAGGTCGAAGGCCTGCACGGCAAAGTCGAAGCACTCCCCCGGGTCCGCCGGGAACAGCAGCACGTGCCGCGTGTCGCCGTGGGAGGCGTAGGCGCAGGTGAGCAGGTCGCACTGCTGGGTGCGGGTCGGCATCCCGGTCGAGGGCCCGACGCGCTGCACGTCGAACAGCACCGCCGGGATCTCGGCGTAGTAGGCCAGGCCGATGAACTCGTTCATCAGCGACACGCCCGGTCCGCTGGTCGGGGTGAAGGCACGGGCCCCGTTCCAGGATGCTCCGATCACGGCGCCGATGGCGGCCAGCTCGTCTTCCGCCTGGATCACCATGTAGTTGTTCCGCCCGGTCTCCGGGTCGACACGATGCCGTGCGCAGAAGGCGCGGAACGCATCCATGAGCGACGTCGATGGCGTTATCGGGTACCACGCTCCGACGGTCGCGCCGGCGTAGACGCAGCCGAGGGCGGCGGCCGTGTTGCCGTCCATCATCACGTGCCCGCGGGTTTCGTCCATCGGCGCGATACGGATGGGCAGAGGGCAGTCGAAGTGCTCGCGCGCGTAGTCGTAGCCGATACGAATCGCCTTCATGTTCGAGTCCGCGAGGGCCGGCTTCCTGGCGAAGGACTCGCCGAGCAGCTCGCGAACGATCTCGAGGTCCAGGTCGAGCAGCGCCGCCAGCACGCCGGCGTACATCACGTTCTTCATGAGGATGCGTGCTCTAGCGCCCTCGAAGTGATCGCCACACAGCTGTGCGAGGGGGACTCCCAGGACGGTCACGTCCTCCCTCGACAGCAGCGACGGCCTTGGCCAGGTCGAGTCGTAGAGCAGCCATCCCCCGGGGGCCACCTCGGCGATGTCGCGCGCGTAGGTCTCGGCGTTCATGGCGACCATGAGGTCGACGCGACCGGAACGCGCGCGCCAGCCCTCGCGTGTCACCCGGATCTCGTACCAGGTCGGCAGCCCCTGGATGTTGGATGGAAAGAAGTTCTTGCCGACGACCGGCACGCCCATCCGGAAGATGGACTTCATGATCAGCGAGTTCGCACTCGCCGAGCCGGTGCCGTTGACGTTTGCGAACTTGACGACGAAGTCGTTCAGGCGCTCTTGCGTGAGGTCCCGCTCGGGCATGTGGCCTCGTCCTCGGCATGTGGGATGTCGATCCAGGACTTCTGCATGTCCCAGGCGTTCGTGGGACAGCGCTCGGCGCAGAGGCCGCAGTGGACGCAGAGGTCCTCGTCCTTGACCATGACCCGACCGGTCTGCTTCAGCGCCGAGGATACGTACAGGCCCTGCTCCGGGTTGCGCCGCGGGGCCTTGAGCCGGGTCTCGAGTTCCTCGCGGGGACCGTCACGGGTGATGGTCAGGCAGTCGGTCGGACAGATGTCGATGCACGCGTCGCACTCTATGCAGAGCTTCGCCTCGAATACGGTCTGGATGTCGCAGTTCAGGCAACGCTGGACTTCGGTCGCTGCCGCATCGGCATCGAAGCCCAGCTCGACCTCGATGTTGAGCTGCCGGAAACGCTCCTTGAGGCCGACTTGCGGAACGAGCCGGCGCTCCGAGGGGTTGTAGTCGTTCTTGTACGACCACTCGTGCATGCCCATCTTCCGGCTCTGGAGTTTCACGCCCCGCGGCGGACGCTCGCCGACCGGCAGACCCTGGCAGTAGCGGTGGATCGAGATGGCAGCCTGGTGGCCGTGCTCGACGGCCCAGATGATGTTCTTCGGGCCGAAGGCCGCATCGCCGCCGAAGAACACCTCGGGTCGCGTGGCCTGAAAGGTCGTCTCATCCACACTGGGCGCGCCCCAGCGGTTGAACTCGATGCCGATGTCGCGCTCGATCCAGGGGAACGCATTCTCCTGGCCGATCGCCAGGATCACGTCGTCGCAAGGAAGGGTCACCTGCCCCGTGACACGCTCCGCGACGATCCGCCCCGCGTCGACCTCGTACTCCATCCGGTCGAATACCATGCCGCGCAGCCGGCCGTCCTCGATGAGGAACGAGCGCGGTGCATGGTTGACGAGGATCTCTACGCTCTCTTCCTCCGCGTCCTCGAGTTCCCACTGCGAGGCCTTGAAGAACCCGCGCGGCTTGCGCGCAACGACCTTGACGCTGGTCGCACCGAGGCGCAGCGAGGTCCGGCAGCAGTCCATCGCGGTGTTGCCCACCCCGATGATCAGGACGTTGTCGCCGATCTTCTTGGTGTGACCGAAAGCCACCGACTCCAGCCAGGCGATCCCGATGTGGATCCGGTCGCTGCCGTCCCGGCCGGGCAGGACCAAGTCCTTGCCCGTGGGCGCGCCCGTGCCGACGAACACGGCATCGAAGCCCCCCTCGTCGAGCAGGCGCTTCAGACTGTCGACCGGCTCGCCCAGCCTGAGCTCCGCTCCCATGTCGAGGACGTAGCCGATTTCCTCGTCGAGGACCTCCGCCGGCAGCCGGAAGGACGGGATGTTCGTGCGCATGAGGCCGCCGGTCCTGGTGTACCGCTCGAAGATGAGGACCTCGTAGCCGAGCGGCACGAGGTCGTTCGCCACGGTCAGCGAGGCCGGCCCGGCACCGATGCAGGCGATCCGTTTGCCATTGCGGACAGAGGGTGCGCGCGGCAGGCGCGGGCGGATGTCGTCGCGCAGGTCGGCCGCCACCCGCTTCAGGCGACAGATCGCGACCGGCTTCTCCTCGACGCGCCCGCGCCGGCAGGCCGGTTCGCACGGCCGGTCGCACACGCGGCCGAGGATCCCCGGGAATACATTCGACTCCCGGTTGACCATGTAGGCGTCGGAGTAGCGCCCCTGGGCGATCAGCCGTATGTATTCGGGGACGTCGGTGTGGGCCGGACAGGCCCACTGGCAGTCTACGACGCGGTGGTAGTAGTCGGGATCACGCGTATCGGTTGGTTGCATCGCTCCTGGCTCGCCTGGTTCACGGGCTCGTTCGTCCGCGCCCGAAGGGCGCGCCGGGAGGGATCGGCAGGGTCAGCCGCGGGGCGCGCTGATGGGCAGATATTCGGCATCTTCCATCAGCTTCGAAAAACCCTCGGACGAGATGTGCACCAGCCGTTCGTGGTCCCCCGCCTCGAAGAATACCTCTTTCACCTCGCGGAGTCGCTCGTCGACGATCGTCGGGATGAGGTAGTCCTCGCCCACTGCCGGAACGGCGCCGGGCTCGCAGTCGTAGAAGGCCTCGCTCAGGTCGTCCTCGGAGGCGAGCCCCAGCGGTCGGTGCAGGGCACGCCCGATCTTGCCCAGGTCGAGGGAGGCAGAGGAAGGCACTACGGCCAGGACGAACCCGCCCGGGTCCTTGAGCAGCACGGCCTTGGCCACCAGGCCCTCGGCGACGTGCGCCGCGTGGGCGCTGCCCACCGAGGTGGAGGTGTGGGGATGCTCGACGACGGTGAAGTCCACGCCCTTGAACTTGAGCGCCTGGATGACGGTGGGTGCGATGCTCATCCGGGAAACCTCGCTACGACGGGTTGTCTAGCGAGTATATCGGCAGGGTCTTGGGCGGCACTTCGGGTTACCCGCATGTCTCGCAGCGCAAAATGCCGACGTCGATCAGCGCGGCCGTCGGAAACGCGCGCGCTCCCGCTCGACGGCCTCGCGCGCGTCGCAGCCATGGAGATGGTCGTTGACCAGGCCCATGGCCTGCATGAAGGCGTAGGCAGTCGTAGGGCCGACGAAACTGAAGCCCCGCGCCCGCAGGTCCTTGGCGAGCGCCTTCGATGCCGGCGACCAGGTGAGCCCCGTCAGCACGCTGCGGGTCAGTCGCGCGGGTCGCTCCGCGGGGCCAGGTTCGTAGCGCCAGACGAACGAAGCGATGCTGCCCTCCTTCTCAAGCAAACGGCAAGCCGCCCGCGCGTTCGACAGGGCCGCCTCTATCTTGCCCCGATGACGCACGATCCCCGCATCGGCCATGAGGCGCGCGACGTCCCGTTTGCCGAAGCGCGCGATCCGGTGAAAGTCGAATCCGGCGAACGCCGCCCGGAAATTGTCGCGCTTGCGCAGAATGGTGAGCCAGCTGAGCCCCGACTGGAAACCCTCGAGCGTGAGCTTTTCGAACAGGCGGAAGTCGTCCGCGACCGGCCTGCCCCACTCGCGATCGTGATAGGCCGCGTAGTCAGCAGCCGATGCGGCCCACCAGCAGCGTCCGAGACCATCCGCACCGCGCTCGATCCCGTCACTCATGACAAGCTTCCTCGATCCGCTGCGCCGCAAGGGGTCCGCACTATTGCTGACCGCACCACGCGGGGGCGCATTCTAATCTTGTCCGGTCCACCAGCGCTCCCGGGAGGTTCCATGAGCATCGCCCTGACCCGCCGCCGATTCATCCTGGGCACTGCCGGCCTCGCGACCCTGCCGGCCGCCGGCCTCGCCCGCGCCAGCCAGCCGAAGCCCGCTGACGTGCTCGTGATCGGCGCCGGGCTGTCCGGCCTCGCGGCAGCGCTGACGCTCGAGGCAGCGGGCGCCACCGTGACCGTGCTCGAGTCGCAGCGGCGCGTGGGCGGCAAGATGCTTTCCTTCGACTCGGTACCGGGCCGTCCCGAGGCCGGGGGCCAGTCGATCGGACCGGGCTACGGCCGGGTCCTGGCCGCGGCGCGGCGCTACGGCAAGGTCGGCGGCTACGCCCACCTCGCCACGCTGGTCAAGCGCCTGCGCGCGGCGCGCCCGCACGCCTTGCTGCTCGACAGCGGCGACACCTGGCAGGGCTCGGCCACCGCACTGTGGTCGAAAGGCGCCGACATGATCGGCGCGCAAAAGCGCCTCGGCGTCGATCTCATGACGGCGCACTGGGAGTTCACCTACGGCGCGGCGCACGTCAAGCAGGTGATCGAAAAAGACCTGGCGCCGATCGAGTTCCTCGCGCAGAACGTCAAGACGCTCGACTTCGAAGACCCGGTGTTCAAACCCTATACGCTGCGCACCATGAATGGCG
>Ga0209742_10000343_pt1 | contig 25126 bp, 18 predicted proteins | sample DeeMarSeWOR38_10_FD_187462 | JGI IMG/M metagenome (GOLD analysis project Ga0209742, IMG submission 187462) | Marine sediment microbial communities from White Oak River estuary, North Carolina - WOR-3-8_10 (SPAdes) (version 2) | ecosystem: Environmental > Aquatic > Marine > Intertidal zone >... | reverse complement strand
ATAAAGGAGGCGGCGACCTCGTACTGGGCATTGGCGTGCTTCTGCTTTGCCGCCTTCATGTACCACTGAAAGGCCTGCTTGGGGTCTTTCTGTATACCGAGTGCAGGCATACCCGAGGCATAGGCATTACCCATGATGTACTGGGATTCGGCATCGCCCTTGTTGGCTGCGGCGAGCCACGGGACAGTTGGAGTACTACCGGGTTGCTGCGCTACGGCCAGGCCACCGGAGACCATCATCGCAACAATCACGAGAACGGGTATTTTAAATTTTTTCAATAGTTTCATACGCGAGATCCGTATTTCAAAGTCGTTCGAGTTTTATTTTGCCCTAACCCAGCTGACCATCCGTCATTGCTTCAAGCTCGATCACCTTGACGCTTCCTGTGATACTGGCCAGTTTAGCCAGTGCGCTGACAGCGTCATCAATTGCCGCTCTGGCCGATTGATCGGTCAGCACAATCAGGTAGCTTGGTGCATCGGCTTCATATCCTTTCTTCTCGGTCACCGCATCAATTCGTATGCGCTGCTCCCCAAGCGTTCGGATAATCTCGCTCATGACGCCGGTGGCCGGCTGAATCTGCATGCGCAAGTAGTAAGACGCTGTCGGCCCGCTAACTGCCGGTTTCGGTGCGGCACTGGCCACGGGCGCAGATTTCGGTGCCGGAGGTGCTGCCGGTTTTCCGGCTATCTTGGCGATATCTTTTTCGATATCGTTTAGCTCGTCATCGAAACTGCTGGCCAGTTTCTCCGCCGGCGTTGCCGGCTTCTTCTCTGCCGCGGTCTCCGCTATATCCATATCCAGCAGTTTGCCGTTAGGGAGCAGGTTGGGTGGAACCGGTTTTCCCTCAAGCGATAACTTGTAGCGCGCGCACTCGTGCCACTTCCCTTCGCAATAGAAGGTACGCCAGACTTTGAGCGCACTGTTCACCGATATCATCGGGAACAAGGCACAATTGGAAGTGTGCGAACACGTTGCCATATTCTTGATGTCTCCTGGACTATTTATTCTTCGCGAGACGGGTTACTTCGCCCCACCCGTTATAAATTAGAATATCACCTGCTAGTGATTTAGCCAGTTGACGGCCTGCGGCCATCTACTCACGTATACGAAACCAGAATTCGTATATAACCGATTGTATTTATTGAATAAATATAGAGGTCTGGCGAAAAGCTGGTAGCAGGAAAGCTTTGAGGGAAATCAACTAAATCGGGGAAAACTACCTAATTTGCCTCAATCGGCGCCCACAGGGACTCGCCCTCGCCCTTGGACTCCAGGTCATCGACCCATTGCCGATGGGCAGCCAACTCTTCGGCAGTTGGTGTGATTATCGGCAGTGGTGGCCGGTCTGCTGCCAACCGGCGAATCTGCTCGGCAGCGGTTCCGCGATCACCACCACGACCCTCCTCGAACAGCCCGGTTTGGCCGCCGGTCATCAACAGATAGACATCGGCCAGGATCTCGGCATCAAGTAGCGCGCCGTGAAGGGTGCGTTGTGTGTTGTCGACACTGTATCGCCGGCACAGGGAATCGAGGTCATTCTTCTGGCCGGGATGCATCTTGCGCGCCATCTTGAGGGTGTCGACAACCCCGCAGTGCGTTTCGATAACGCCGGATGAGAATCCCTTCAGGCGTGCGAACTCGTGATTAAGGAACCCGACATCGAACGGCGCGTTGTGAATAATCAGCTCTGCGCCCTTGACGTATTCCAGGAAATCGTTAGCCACATCATGAAATTTTGGCTTATCTACCAACGACTCGTTGGTGATGCCATGAACCTCGATAGCACCCTGATCGATTTCGCGTTCGGGATTGATGTACTGATGGAAGACGTTACCGGTTAACTTGCGATTCACCAGTTCGACACAACCGATTTCAATAATTCGGTGGCCTTGTTGCGGATCGAGGCCGGTGGTTTCTGTATCAAGTACGACTTGTCGGGTCATGGTTGCTCTGAATCCTGTTTTCCGTGAATAAGGTTCAAGCAGAAGCGTAACAAAATGTTACCCGCTTCGTCCGCTAACTGCGCAGCTCATCAATGCCGCGATTGGCCAACTGATCTGCTCGTTCATTCTCTTCGTGACCGGCATGGCCCTTGACCCAGTGCCACTCTACGCGGTGATCTTGCACCGCCTTGTCCAGGCGCTGCCACAGGTCAACGTTTTTCACGGGTTTGCGGTTGGCGGTTTTCCAGCCGTTGCGCTTCCATTTGTCGATCCAGCTACTGATCCCGTTCTTTACGTAGACGGAATCGGTCGTTACCTTCACCTCGCAGGCGCGATTCAACGATTCCAGCGCCTTGATCGCGGCCATCAATTCCATGCGGTTGTTCGTGGTATCGGCCTCGCCACCGTACAACTCTCTTTCCTTGTCCCCGTAGCGTAACAGGACACCCCAGCCTCCCGGACCCGGGTTACCCCTGCACGCACCGTCGGTAAAGGCCTCGACTTCAGCCAAGCGTCTTTTTCCTGTCAGCTTGTTTCGCAGCAATACCTCTCGTTGCCGCCTCCGGTGCGACGCCATTGGCGCGCACGACACTCAGTTTCCAGCGCGACTGAATCGGTGTCATTCCTTCCACGCGTTTTTTCGCCGCGAGCAGGTAGGCGCCGCCCATCATTGGCCACCAACGATCACCTAACTTGTCGAGAGCGCGAAGCCGGTCCAGCGATGTGGTTTTTTGCATCGGTGGGCGGTAGTACATCATGCTGCCATGGGTCACCTCGAATTGCAGCAGCTTCAGCCAGTCTTTCATTCGATGAAGGCTGATGAAGTGGCCATTCCATGGCGCCTGTCGACGGCGAGGACGAACCAGGCTGCGTTTCAATCCCCAGAAGCTGTACGGATTGAATCCCAGGATGACCACGTGACTTTCCGGCATGAGTACGCGCCCAACTTCTCGCAACACCTGGTGCGGATCCACGCAGAAATCCAGGGTGTGGGGCAACAGCACCATATCGATACTATTGTGATCAAACGGAAGATTTTCCGGTAGGGCCTGAACGCTGCAGTCGCGCGATCCGGGAATTGTATCCAGCAGTATCCGTTGTGGCGCATTACATGACTCGAACAGATCGATGCCGCCCATTGGTCCCAGCTGCAACACGTTGCTGGCATACAACCCGGGCAACAATGCGCGTAAGCGTTCAGCCTCGCAGGCGAGCAACGATTTTGCCAACGGCTGCTCGAACCAGGCCAGCAGCTGCTGTCGCTGGTCGACGGTCATGCTCAATGGCGACGTTGACTCGGTCATACGGTCATAACACACTTGGTTGCTATGGAATGCTCTGTTTTACACGCCGACGCCTTCGAGGACAACTACATCTGGCTGGTCACGCCGGAGGCATCGAATAGCGTCTCACCAAAGCCGACACTCATCATTGATCCCGGTGATGAAGACCCGGTGCTGGAGAAAATCGACCAGGAAAACCTGACACCCGTTGCCGTTTTATGCACCCACCACCATGGCGATCATGTTGGTGGCGCCTCGGCACTGGCAACGCAATTTAACATCCCGGTCTACGGGCCGAGGCTGGAAAATATTGAAGCAGTCACCAACCCGGTGGACGATGGTGATCACCTTGCCTTTCCCGATCTCGGGTTGGAATTTACCGTCATGGCGGTGCCCGGTCACACGCGCGGACACGTCGCCTACTACACACCGGGAATGTTGTTCTGCGGCGACACGCTTTTCTCTGCAGGCTGCGGCCGGTTATTTGAAGGGACCGCGGAACAAATGCTGCACTCGCTCAACCGCCTGGCGGCGTTGCCGGACGAAACGAAGGTCTATTGCGCCCATGAATACACGGCGGCCAATTTGCGATTTGCTTCAACAGTTGAACCCGACAATCAGGCCGTACGCTTGAAAATCAGCGAAGTGACTGATTTACGTAGCCAAAATAACCCGTCTTTGCCAAGCCGCATCGATATCGAAAAGCAAATAAATCCGTTTCTGCGTGCGTCGCTGCCCACCGTTAACAAGGCAGCGGAGGCTCATGTGGGCCATGCGCTTGCTGATCCACTGGCTACCTTTACCGAGCTCAGGCGCTGGAAGGACCATTTCCTCGGATAGGCAGCGGTTGACGATTCCTCAGACTCTACATAACATGAAGGCTGTATGTTGCCTTCTAATAATAAAAAATATGAATCACCGGAGGCCCCGAGCCTGCACCGGTTTGTTCCCCGCCAGCTTCTGAGCCGAAGCCTGCTGTCCCTTTCTGTGGGCTTGCTGATTGCGGGTTGCGCGACAAACCCCGCCTCGATTTCCGACAATTCCGCAGTTGAACAGACTGCCAACCAGATAACGACCACAGCGGAACAACCGTCCGCCGCAATTCCGGAAAACTTTGACAATCTCTGGGATCGGGTTCGCGCAGGCTATGGCCTGGAGCCCCTGGACAGCCCGCTGGTCGAGCGCCACGTAAAGTGGTTTAGCCAGAACCCCGCATACATGGAGCGCATGGTTGAACGCGCCAGCCTCTACCTTTATTACATTGTCGATCATGTAGAAAAACGCAATCTCCCTACCGAGATCGCACTGTTGCCAGCAATTGAAAGCGCCTTCAAGCCCCACGCCTATTCACGAGCACGTGCCGCCGGCCTGTGGCAATTTATCCCGTCGACCGGTCGTCACTACGGCCTGGATCGTAACTGGTGGTATGACGGTAGACGCAATGTCGTCGAGGCAACCCAGGCCGCACTGGATTATCTTGAAAAACTGAATAACGATTTTGATGGCAACTGGCATCTCGCGCTGGCTGCGTACAATGCCGGCGAACGTCGGGTGATGAATGCCGTTGAATACAATCGCCGTCGCGGTCGCCCGGCTGACTACCAGAACCTGCACACGCTCAAACCGGAAACCCTGAACTACGTGCCGAAGCTGCTGGCCATGGCCAAAATTATTGCCAACCCGGAAAAATACGGCATCCAGTTGCGGCCGATCGACAACGAGCCTTACTTTGCCAAGGTCGAGGTCGGCTCCCAGATCGATCTCGGTATCGTCGCCAAGATGGCAAACATCAGTCTCGGCGACCTGTACGACATCAACCCGGGCTTCAAGCGACGCGCGACCGCACCGGAGGGCCCGCATTATTTGCTGGTACCGAAGGAGCGTCGGGATATCCTGCTCGAGGCCCTGGAGACCCTGCCAGAGAAAAATCGTATCCGCTGGCATCGCCATCGGGTACGCCACGGTGATGCGCTTAGCACCATCGCCCGTCAATATGGCGTCAGCGTTTCCGCCATCAAACAGACCAATGGCCTGCGCAGCTCACGCATTCGTGCCGGCAGCGACTTGTTGATACCGATTTCCGCTCAGCGCATGACGGCCAGCCACGGTAATGTCACCAAGCCGGTGTATCGCAAACCGCGTCGCGTCTCACCACCTGAAAACCATGTGAAGCTGGTGCACCAGGTTCGTTCCGGTGACACCCTGTGGGGCATCGCGGTTCGCTATGACGTTTATATTTATCAGCTTGCCGGGTGGAATGCCCTGCATCGTCGCAGCCTGTTACGACCGGGCCAGAAAATCGATGTGTGGGTCAAGCCGGAAATGGCGCCCGCGGCATCGAATGCCCCGGCACACCCTAACACCTGATTCATCCCTAGAGGTTTTGAGCAAACAGTGACGCACTGAGTAGCGTGCGCGTATATTCCTGTTGCGGTGCCGTGAACAGCGACTCGGTACCACCACTCTCCACAACACGACCACCTCGCATGACCAGTACGCGATGCGCCATCGCGCGAATCACGTTGAGGTCGTGGGTAATAAATAAATAAGCAATTCCGTGGTTCTTCTGCAGCCGTGCCAACAGGTCGAGTACCTGCTTCTGCACGGAAACATCTAGGGCGCTAGTTGGTTCGTCCAGCAGCATCAGATCCGGCTCCAGTGCTACCGCTCGCGCAATGGCAATGCGCTGACGTTGTCCGCCAGAAAATTCGTGCGGGTAACGCCAAAGCATGTCTTCCTCGAGATCAACCTCCTTCAGCACCGAGACTATCTTCTCGCGCCGGGCGCTTTCATCAAGTTCCGGATAGTGAATACGAAGCCCTTCGCCAAGAATCTGTTCGATGGTCATGCGCGGCGACAGCGACGAAAACGGATCCTGGAACACCACCTGCATGTGGCGACGAATCGGGCGCATTTCCCGATCGCCTAATTGTTGAATGTCCTGTCCCTGAAACCGGATTCCACCTTCGCATGATTGCAGTCGCAACAGGCACATGCCCAGTGTCGTCTTGCCAGAACCGGACTCACCAACGATTCCAAGCGTCTCGCCTTTTCGCAACTGGATCGAGACATCATCGACCGCCTTCACTTCACCAATCTTGCGCTGAAAGAACCCGGCCTTGATCGGGAAGTAGCACCGCAAATTGTCTGACTCTACGACGGTCTCCCGTTTCTCCAGATCAGCTTCCGGTATTGATCCGACGATGCGTCGCGGCTGACTCTCCAGTAGTTGCTTCGTGTACGGGTGCTTCGGGCTCTCAAATAACTGCTGGATCTCCGCGCTCTCGACCAGCTTGCCGTGTTGCATGACGCAAACGCGCCGGGCAAAACGCCGAACCATGTTCAGATCGTGCGTGATCATCAACACCGCCATGCCGAACTCCTGCTGAATATCCTCCAGCAGCTCCAGGATCTGCACCTGAATCGTGACATCCAGTGCGGTGGTCGGTTCGTCCGCGATTAAAAGTTTTGGATTGCAGGCCAGTGCCATGGCGATCATTACGCGTTGGCGCTGTCCGCCGGACAACATGTGCGGATAGGCGTCGATGCGCTTGTGCGGTTCCTTGATACCTGTGCGGTCTAGCAGCTCGATCATTCGCTTACGTGCCGCCGCCTTGTCCATGTCCTGATGGGCAACGAGCGGTTCGATCAGCTGCTTGCCCACGGGATAGACCGGATTGAGTGCGGTCATCGGCTCCTGGAAGATCATCGCGATATCGGCGCCACGAACAGACCGCAGCTCGCCCTCGCCCAGGGTCAGCAGGTCGCGGTTTTCAAACATAATCTTGCCGGTGGGATAATGGCTCTGGCTGCGATCGTGCAGACCCAGAATTGACAACGCGGTCACCGACTTGCCGGAACCCGACTCACCCACGAGCGCCAGTTTCTCGCCAGGCGCGATATCGAAGCTGACATTGTGAACCACCTCGCTAAGTTCGTCTCCGCGGCCGAAGGCCACAGACAAATCTTCGATGCTGATTAGATGATTGCTCATAGCCTAACCGCGCCTCGGGTCCAGCGCCTCGCGCAGGGCCTCGCCGATAAAGATCAGCAGCAACAGGGTGCCCACCAGCACGGCAAACGTTGTCATCGACAGCCACCACGATTCGATATTCTCTTTGCCCTGTGACAGCAGCTCACCCAGGCTGGGCGTCGTCGGTGGCACACCCAGGCCCAGGTAGTCGAGACTGGTGAGGGCAAGGATCGCACCCGAGACACGGAACGGCAGGAATGTAATAACCGGGGTGAGACTATTAGGAAGCAGGTGATGGAACATGATCGAGCGATTGGATACACCCATGGCCTTGGCCGCTTTCACATAGTCCATATTGCGTCCACGCAGGAACTCGGCACGCACATAGTCAGCCAGACCCATCCAGCCAAAGAGTGATAACAAAACAATGAGCAACAAAATGCCGGGCTCAAACAGCGAGGCAAAAATGATCAGCAAGTACAGCTCGGGCATGGAGCCCCATATCTCGATCAAACGCTGGGCAAACAGGTCGAGTCGCCCGCCAAAGTAACCCTGAAGAGAACCGGCGAGTACGCCGAAAGCAACACCGATTACCGTGAGTACCGCGGCAAAGATAACCGACAGGCGAAAACCATAGATCAGGCGCGCGAGCACATCCCTGCCCCGGTCATCAGTACCCAGCAGGTTGTTGCTTGAAGGTGGCGCCGGGTTCGGCTGGCTCGTGTAATAGTTGATGGTGTCGTAGCGATAGGGATTTGGCGGGAACACCACCCAGTTGCTGCCCTCGGATAACAAGGCGCGCACATACGGATCGGTGTAATCCGCCTCCGTTTCAAAGTCGCCACCAAAGAAACTCTCGGGGTAGTTCTTTACAAGTGGAAAGTAATAGCTGCCCTGGTAGTGCACGATCAGCGGTTTGTCGTTGCTAAGCATTTCGGCGAACAGGCTGAGCGTAAACAGCACAACAAAGATCCAGAGGCTGACATAACCGCGACGGTTTTCCCGAAACCGGCGCCACGCGCGACCCCCGGGTGTCAGCCGGGTCACTGTAACTTTATCTGCGTCTGCCAGAATCTTTGCCATTATTTTGAAACCGACTCGAACTGGATGCGCGGGTCCACCAGTACGTAACTGATATCAGTAATCAGCTTGGCAAACAGACCAATTAGCGTGAACAGGTAAAGCGAACCAAGCACCACCGGGTAGTCGCGCTTCAGAATCGATTCGTAGGCCAACAGGCCCAGACCATCAAGCGAGAAAATACTCTCGATCAGGATACTGCCGGCAAAGAACGCACCGATAAACGCGGCCGGGAAGTTGGTAACCAGCGGGATCATGGCGTTACGGAACACGTGACCGTAGAGCACGCCATTTTCGGTCAGCCCTTTGGCGCGCGCCGTCAACACGTATTGTTTCCTGATCTCCTCGATAAAACTGTTCTTGGTCAGCATGGTCATCACCGCAAAGCTGCCGACGACCAGGGAAATGACCGGCAAGGTGATGTGCCAGGCATAGTCCGTAATTTTTCCCCACCAGCTAAGCTCTGCCCAGTTGTCGGAGGTTAATCCACGCAAAGGGAACAGGTCCCAGAAGCTGCCGCCGCCAAAGAGTACGAGTAGAAAAATACCTAACACGAATCCTGGTATGGCATAGCCCACCAGGATAATGGTGCTACTGACGACATCAAACGTGGACCCGTCCCGTACCGCCTTGGCCACGCCGAGGGGAATACAGCTGAGATAGACGATCAAAAACGTCCACAACCCGAGCGTCGCCGATACCGGGAGCTTGTCGACGATTAAACCAATGACCGACTGCTGGTGAAAAAAACTTTCGCCGAAATCAAAAACCGCATAGTCACCCATCATATCGACGAATCGCTGCCAGGCTGGCTTGTCAAACCCGTACAATGCCTTGAGTTCTTCCAGCTTTTCCTGGTCGAGACCGGCATCGCCGCGATACAGTCGTTGCGCCGCACCCGCGGCTTCGGCCGCACCGGAACCGGAACCGGGCTGACCCTGGAGCTGGTGTATCAACTGCTCAACCGGACCGCCAGGCACAAACTGGGTGACCACAAAGGTCACTAGCATTACACCGACCAGTGTCGGAATCATTAGCAGCAGCCGTTTCAGGATATAGGCACCCATTATCGCGCTGTCTCCATGTTGCCGGCCTGTACCGCAGTATTTTTGGCCCACCAGCTGGTAAGCACCCAACCGTCTGCGTCGTAGTACAGCGGTAGTGTCTTCGGATATTTAAATTTGTCCCAGTACGCCACCCGGTGCACATCGATGTACCAGTTGGGGACCAGGTATTCGCCGTAGAGCAGCACCCGGTCGAGCGCGCGGGTGGCGGCGACCAGTTCGGCCCGGTTGTTCGAATAAACCACGGCCTTGATCAGTGCGTCCACGACCGGGTCGTTAATGCCAATAATATTGTTGGAACCTTCCTGCCCGGCCGAACTTGAATGCCAGAGATTGAACAGCTCGTTGCCCGGCGATTGTGACTGGGAAAACGATGCCACCATCATATCGAAATCAAACGTGCGCATGCGTCGCTCGTAGAGCGAAAGATCGACCGTGCGGTAACGAACGGTGATACCGAGCTTCTTCAGGTTATGCGCCCACGGTGCCAGAATCCGCTCAAAGCCCTTTTGTGCCAGCAGAAAACTGAACTCGAATCGCTGTCCTTTTTCATTCTGCAATACACCATTTTTTACGTGCCAGCCGGCCTCTTCCAGCAAGCGCTTGGCCTCGCGCAGATTGGCGCGTAACTGTCCCGGTTTATCACTGACTGGCGGTCGCCATTCCTGGGTAAATATTTCTCCTGGCAATTGGCCCCGGTAACGATTCAGCAACTGCAACTCACGCCCCGTCGGGTGTCCGTGCGCTGCAAGGGGACTGTTACTGAAATAACTGTCGCAACGAACGTACTGGTCATAAAAAAGATTCTTGTTGGACCAGGCGAAATCAAACGCGAGTGACAGCGCGCGGCGCACACGGCGATCCTGAAACAGGGGTCGCCGGGTATTGAATACAAAACCCTGCATGCCGGCGTTATTGGAATGTTTGAGCAAGTCCTTTTTTATCTGGCCGGATTCAAACTGTGGCCCCAGGTAGTCTCTCGCCCACTGCTTGGAATGATTCACCAGGACAAAATCAAATTCGCCTGCCTTGAGGGCCTCGAGCTGAACTGTTTCGTCCCGATAATACTTGTAGGTGATTTTGTCGAAATTAAACATGCCGCGCCGCGTGTTGTGGTTGCGCGCCCAATAGTCTGGACGACGGCGGTAGGTAATACTTTTACCAAGCTTGAAGTGATCAACCACATAGGGGCCGCTACCGATGGGCAGCTCCTTGCTCAGCCTGGAGAACTGTTTACCCGTCACCCAATTGCGCGAGAACACCATCATCTGTGCGGCGATCAGGTGCAACTCCGGGTTCACCCGGGCAAAGTCGAATCGAATACGGCGAGGACCCAGAACCACGGCGCGGGTGATATCCGCCCAGTAGAAGCGATACATGGGATGCCCTTCTTTTCCCTTGAGCAAATCAAACGATATTTTTACATCTTCAGCCAGCACCGGTGATCCATCGGAGAACGTCGCGCGCGGGTCGAGGCGGAAGGTCACCGAGAGCTTGTTTGCCGCCAGCTGGATATCATTCGCAAGGTGGCCGTAGAGGCTATAGGGTTCGTCAGCACTCTGGATCATCAGCGGCTCGAACACGAGGCTGGTTAGCCCCGAAGCCGAAACGCCTTTCAGTACGAACGGATTTAGGCTATCGAAGGTATTAAAACCCGACAGGACAATCTCACCACCCTTGGGTGCATCGGGATTGACGTAGTCAAAGTGACTAAAACCGGGCGGATATTTGGGCGTATACCCGAGGGCGATGGCGGGCGCGGCAGAGACCGGGGGCAGACTGGAAACGAGAACGACCAACGCAAGGCCAATCGCCATGCTAGTGCCTGATTTTCTAGCCCGAAACAATACCATCCTCCATGCCTGCCAGACCTGAAATACGCAGTCAGCTGAGTTATTATTCGGCCCTGCCGCGAGGCGGCGCCCGGGGGCGATGAATGCTGACCGCTTTTCGCCCTACATTATGACAGATAAGAAGGAGTAGAAAATGGGTTTTCTTCAGGGCAAACGCGCTTTGATTGTGGGTGCTGCCAGCGAACGTTCCATTGCATGGGGCATCGCACAGGCCATGCATCGTGAAGGCGCCGAACTGGCGTTCACTTACCAGACGGAGAAGCTCAAGTCGCGTGTCGACAAGATGGCCGAGGCTACGGACTCGAACATCGTGCTGGAGTTGGATGTGGCCAGCGACGAACAAATTGACAAGGTCGCCACCGATCTCGCCAGTCACTGGGACGGCCTTGATATCCTGGTGCACTCGGTCGCGTTTGCGCCGCGAGATCAGCTTGAAGGCAGCTATCTCGACTGTGTGACCCGCGAAGGCTTCCGGATCGCCCATGACATCAGCGCCTACAGCTTCGCCGCTCTGGGCAAGGCATTGCGACCCATGATGCAGGGTCGTAACGGCGCCATGATCACGCTGAGTTACATCGGCGCAGTACGCGCCCTGCCCAACTACAACGTCATGGGCGTGGCCAAGGCCAGCCTCGAGGCCAATGTCCGCTACATGGCGGCATCGCTCGGCGGTGAAGGCATTCGGGTAAACGGTATTTCCGCCGGCCCGATCAAGACCCTGGCGGCCTCAGGTATCGGCAGTTTCAAAAAGATGATGACCTACTACGAAGCCATGGCGCCGCTGGGTCGGGGCGTTACCATTGATGAAGTGGGAAACACGGCCGCATTCCTGTGCTCTGACCTTGCGTCAGGCATTACCGGCGAGATCACCTATGTCGACGCCGGCTTCAATATGGTGGCGATGGGAAATCTGCCCGAAGCGTAAGCCTGTAACCCATCCGCGGACGCGGATGGGTTATTTCATTCCTAAAGCTTGTCGTTGTGAATCTTTACGTCGCTGCGCTGACGCAGGCCTGACAGATAGCTGTAGTAGTACCCGGTGCCGCGACGCTTGGCCAGTTGATCCTCCAGCTTGTCACGTTGCACTTTATCGACCTTGGCTATATTACCGTCTTGCACCGCATGCAGGGCAAACACGGCATACCCACTGCCACCAAGATCCACACCATCTACAACCAATGCCTTGCCCTCGGGCTTGCGTGCACTGAATACGGCCCCGGCCAGGGCGCGATCCTTGTTGTCGTTGCGCGCTAGGTTCCGAACAGGCTGGTGCGCCAGACCATGTTGTTTGGCCAACGCTGCCAGCGATTTGCCGGTGCGCGCTGCCAGGACCATTTCTCGTCCGAGTTCGCGCGCCTGCGCTGTCGCCTTTTGTTGGCGCAAGGTTGCTACAATTTCGGCACGTACTTCGGCAAGGTCTTTCTGTCGAGCTGGCTTCACATCGGTAACCCGTAATGCCAGCAACTGGTTGGTGCCTATCTCGATCGATTCACTGTTGCGCCGATCGACTTTTACATCCTGTGAGAATGCGGCCTCGATAACGTTTGGATCCGATACCAGACCGGTTCCGCCAGATTGCGTGAACCACGCACTCTTTTCGATCTTCAGCTCAAGCGCACTGGCAGCCGGCTTGAGGCTGTCGGGTTGCTCATAAACCAGGTTATTGAAGCGCTCAGCCATATCGAAATACCGCTCTTCGCCTTTTCGTTGGCGCAACTGCCTGGTCAGTTCTGCGCGCACCTCATTCAGTGACTTGGTTTTGCCCGGGGAAAAGTCGGTGAGCTTGGCAATCTGGTAGCCATACTCGGTTCGAACGGCGTTGCTGATTTCGCCCTTCTTCAGTTCGTTAACCGCCGCCTCAAACTCAGGCGGCAGAAGTCCGGGGGTGAGTTCACCGAGATCGCCGCCCTGTTCCGAGCTGGTCGGGTCATTGGAATACGTCTTTGCCAGTGACGCAAACGACTCGCCCTTCCTGGCACGGGCGACAATGTCATCGGCAAGCTTTTTGATTTTGCTCTTGTCGGCATCCGGAGCATCAGGAGCCAGTTCCAGCAAGATATGGCTAACGCGGCGGCTGGGCGGTGTGGAGAAGCGACCCTTCTCTTCTTCGTAAATCGCCTTGAGATCTTCCTCAGACGGCTTGTACGATTTGATCAGCTCCGCACCATCCAGGCGAATGTATTCGATGCGGACCTGCTCCGGCTCCTGATACCGCCCCTGGTTCTGATCGTAGTACAACTGGATTTCGTCCTTGCCCGGTGTGGCGCTCTTGTAAAACTTCGACGGGGCAATGGTTACGCTCTCGGCGCGTCGCGTTTGCGTCTGCAGTGACAAAACGCGGTCGAGGTCCGCCTTGCTGACGATCGCGCTATCTTTAAGACTGCCGACCACCTGGTCCAGTTGCTTCTCCTGGCGCATCGACTGCTCGTACTGGCTTACGGTCAGACCGCTGGCGCGTAATGCCGCCTGGTAGCGATCCATGCTGAACTCGTTGCCAACCTGGAACTGCGGCATGTTTCGAATCAGCGCGCCCAGTTGCTGCGCACTGACGGCGTAACCTTCATTTGAAAGCGCATCGCGCACCAGTTCCTGTTGCACCAGCGTTTCAACAATCTGGCGCTTGAACACAGGATTATCCAGCAGGCTCGGATCGACACGGGTGCGATACTGATCGACGGCGCGACGATAGGCGTCCTCGTCAATATCGTTACCGTTTACCTCGGCAACAACGACCTTGGATGCGCTCTCGAAATAGGAATTCACCCCCCAGAAAGCAAACGGGATGATGAGAAGTCCAACGATAATGGTGGCAAGAATGCCCTGAGTTTTTTCTCTAATGGATGTCAGCATGGCGCGTACTTTACCGGAGTCGGCTTTTTCCGCCAAACAAAACCAGTGCCCTGACGAATCTCCGAAGGCTTGAGCAAAAGTCCGAATAAGACAACTGCCGCCAGCGAGATATCAATTGTCGATACTGAGGGAGCGTACGGTCGCCCCGTTTACCGAACTTCCCGATATCTCTAGCAACCGGTGCTGAGATAATCCTAAAGCCATTTATCACGAACTATACGCAACCTATTGTAATTATAGTATTAATATCAGTCCTATCTAGAAAAAACACACGTGCGGGAGGGACGTTTCCCGCAATACGGTAACGAATCTTCGGATACTAATTGCATTTTCTGTGGTACGTTTTCCTGAGAGTGGGTAGTCGCCTCCGGAACGTATCATCAGACTCCCGAGCCCGGGCGACCCGATTCGAGTCAAGTTAAACAACGAGTAACAAAGAGGAAACCAGCTTTAGATCAACATAATCAAATACTGCATACGGAGATTGCATAACAAAGCATGAGTCCAGTCGGGAGGAAATTTCGGTCGGGGCGTAACAGCCCATTCGATAATCAGAAAACCGCAGGAGGACGACATGAAAAACAAAAAGCAGTCCCTGCCAGCTGATCCACTGCCGGCAGAGAACAAACGTAGAAAGTTCCTGAAAACCGCCACCGTTGGTGGTGCCGCTATCCTCGCCGCCCCTTACATTGGCAATGCCGAGGCAGCGAAAACCACAACCTGGAAAATCCAGACATCCTGGCCAGGAGGCGTCGGCCTTGAGATCTTCAAGGACTGGTGCAAAGGCATCATCGAAAAGACTGATGGCGAGCTGGCGTTTCAGCCATTCGGTGCCAAGGATGTCGTCGGTGAATTCCAGTTATTCGATGCCGTAAAAAACGGCGTGCTCGACGCCATGAACCCCTTCACTCTCTACTGGGCCGGTCGTATGCCCGCCGCCGTGTTCCTGAGTTCTTATCCATTAGGACCACGCACCGCAAGCGAGTGGGACGTGTTTTACTACGGACTCGGCGGACTGGAACTGGCGCGCAACCTTTTTGCCAAACAGGGCATGTACTACGTCGGCCCGATCCACCACGGCCCCAACATCATTCACTCCAAGGTCCCGATTCGTTCCATTGAGGATTTCCGTGGCCGGAAGATGCGTCTACCGGGCGGTATGGTGGCCGAGGTGTTCCAGGCTGCCGGCGCGAAGACCACGTTGCTACCCGGCAGTGAAATTTTCCCGGCACTGGAAAAAGGCACAATCGACGTTGCCGACTACGTAGGCCCAGCCATTAACTACGCACTCGGTTTCCACCAGGTGACCAAGTATATCTCCATGGGACCACCTGGAACCATGTCCCTGTACCAGCCGGTTGACTTGATGGATCTGACAGTCGGCATGAACTCCTGGAACAAGCTGTCACCGAAGATGAAACGGTTCGTTGAGATGGAAGTCCACAGCTATTCCGATATTCATCATGCCAAGATCCAGAAGGCGGATCAGGATGCGTGGGCCAAGTTCAAGAAGGCCGGCACGATAATCACGCGACTTTCGGAGACCGACGTGGAGAAGTTTACCAAGATCGCCATTCCGCGTTGGTACGCCTGGGCCAACAAGGACAAGGACGCCACTCGTGTGTTCAAGATCCAGCTGGACTACATGATGTCCGGCAGCCTGGGTTATGTCACACCGGGCATGGTCAAGGGTCAACGCTTGAAATATGCATAAGAAATTGTTGTGAGCGTAAGTCGGGGCACCGGGGAGCCATTCCCGGTGCCCCGCAGCCTAACCCGGGTTTTTCGCAATCATGCCGAATCTGACTTTCGTATTACCTCACTGGCTGTACTGGGCGGGCTTGCTGCTGTTTCCACTGGGCGCGATGTACATCATTCGTCGAAACATCGGCAAGAAAACAGAAGGAATCATCTCGCTGCCGATCGCTTACTTTCTGCTCATCACCGGTGGCTTCGTTGGGTTGCATCGTTTCTATCTGAAAAACCTGCTCGGGTTTATATTCATCCCCATTTTTCTTGGCATTCTGTTTACCAATGTCGAAATACGCGAAGCGCGCAACCTGATCTCCAAGGCAGACAACGACTTGAAATCGGCGGTGTTCATGATCGAGCACCACCAGAACAGTCTCGCCAACGGCGAAATTACCGAGTCTGATGCTGCGCCCCTGATAGAAAGCGCACAACAGGAAGAAACCACCGCCAGGGCCGCTGTCGAAACCGCGCGACTAAACGCAGAACAGTGGGATATGACGGTGAAATTCCTCGCCGCACTGACCCTGCTGCTCCTGGCCATCGACGCGTACCTCCTCCCCGGCCTCACCCGACGACGAGCCGAGAAAGAGAAAAACATAAAGAAAGAGATCGTCTACGTCGACGTGCCCTGTGACGTAGACACTGGTGTCGCGCCAGCCGATGACACGGTGCAAGCGATGCAAAACAGGTTTACGCGCACGGTCGATCGCGTCAACGAATTTACCGGGAATTTTGTCGCCTACTGGTCGATGATCGCGGTAATCGTCTACTACTACGAGGTGATTGCGCGCTACGTCTTCAATTCACCGACCAACTGGGCGCATGAAAGCATGTTCCTCATGTTTGGCATGCAATACCTGTTCGCCGGCGGTTACGTGCTCAAAAACAATGGGCACGTGCGTGTGGACGTTATCTATACGCAGTTCACGCCACGAAGAAAGGCCGCCACCGACATCGTGACCTCGATTTTCTTCTTTATCTTTACGCTTACTCTGATTGGCTCCGGCTGGGTATTCTTCCACGACTCGTTCCAGGTCTGGGAGGTGTCGTTTACCGAGTGGGGCATACAGTACTGGCCGGTCAAACTCGCCATCCCGCTAGGCGCGCTGCTTTTGTTGCTACAGGGCGTCTCCTGGTTACTAAAAGATATCGCCCTGCTGCGACAGAAGACAGGGGCATAGACGATGGGTATTGAAATCAGCATCGGCCTGCTCACTATCCTGATGTTCGGATCGCTCGCGATCCTGCTGATGGCTGGCCTGCCGCTCGCCTTTGTTACCGGTGGTCTGGCGGTAATCTTCCTGTTCCTGTTCGGCGATATCCATACGCTTAATATTCTGCCATCACGTATATTCCCATTGATGACCGACTACCAGCTATCGGCCATTCCCTTATTTATATTCATGGCGTCGATGCTGGAACGAGCCGGCCTGATCGAAGAATTATTCGACATGGTCTACAAACTTCTAGGTGCACTGCGGGGCGGCCTTGCCACCAGTACCATTATCGCCTCGACCATTCTCGCGGCGATGTGCGGCGTCATCGGCGCCACGGAAGTCACCATGGGCATGATCGCCCTGCCCGCGATGATCAAGCGCCACTATCACCCGACCATTGCCTGCGGCTCGATCCTGGCGGGCGGCACGCTGGGTATCCTGATTCCACCGTCGATCCTCGCGATCCTGTTCGCGGTGATCGCCCAGCAATCCGTCGGTGAACTCTTTATCGGCGCCGTCATCCCCGGTCTGATCCTGGCAGGGCTTTATATCCTGTACGTGTCGATTCGTACCGGTCTTAACCCATCGTTAGGCCCACCGCTCCCAATAGAAGAGCGCGTGAGCACCCGTGAGAAATTCCGCTTGCTAGGTAACATGGCAGCGCCGCTAATCCTGGTCACACTGGTACTGGGTATCATCTTCGCCGGCATTGCCACGCCGGTTGAAGCGGCTGGTGTCGGCACCTTCGGCGCCGTGGTGGTTTCCGCCATGCACCGCAAACTGAGCTGGGAAAATATCCGTGCAGCCGCCCTGACCACATTACGCGTAACCGGCATGGTGTTGTGGATTATCTTTGGCGCCACGCTTTTCGTCGGCTTTTACGTTTTACAAGGCGGCCAGCAATACGTAAATGAAATGCTGCTGGCTACCAACCTCGGTCCTTACGGCATTCTCCTGGTGATGATGGTTATCCTCGTCATCCTCGGCATGTTCCTCGACTGGGTCGGCATTCTGCTGCTGGCGGTGCCGATCTTTGTGCCGCTGATGAAGACCCTGAGTTTCGATGGGGTGTTTGGCCTGCCCGGGGTAGCGCCGGATGAACTCGCCCTGTGGTTCGGCGTGGTTTACATGATCAACATGCAGATGTCGTTTCTCAGTCCGCCGTTCGGTTATGCCCTGTTTTACCTGAAGAGCGTGGCACCGCCGGAAGTCACCATGGCCCAGATCTATCGTTCTTCCATACCGTTTCTGCTGTTGCAGGCCACGGGCCTCGCCATTGCCATCGTGTTCCCGGAAACGGTGCTGTGGTTACCCAGGCTGGTTTACGGTTAAGCCATCGTTCGCCTGAGTGGCAACTGCGAATTCATGGAGGCAAACATGACTATCAACTCCGACATGAATTACATCGAGGCTGCCGGACTTAAAGTAGCCACACCGCTGTTTGAGCTAGTTCGTGACGAGATCACGCCGGGCACGGGTATTGACCCGGAGAAGCTGTGGCAGTCCTTTGCTGAAATCGTTAACGACCTGACACCGGTCAACGAAAGCCTGCTGGCTCGACGCATCGCGCTGCAAGAGCAGATTGACCAGTGGCACCGCGATCACAAGGGCCCGCTGCACGATCCCGCGGGTTACAAGCAATTTCTTTACGACATTGGCTACCTGGTTGAGGAAGGCGACGATTTTCATATCACCACTCAGCACGTCGATCCCGAGATTGCCCGGGTTGCCGGCCCGCAGCTCGTGGTGCCGGTCAACAACCCCCGCTACGCGCTAAATGCCGCCAATGCGCGCTGGGGTAGTCTGTATGACGCCCTCTACGGTACCGACGTCATCCCGGAGGACGACGGTACCGAACGCGGCAAGGAATTCAATCCGCACCGGTTCGCCCGCGTCCTGGCCTACGCCCACAAGCTTCTCGATGACGCGATACCACTCACCCACGACAGCCATGCCAATGTCACGCGCTACGAGGTGCGCGACGGCGAGCTGTACGCAGTCTTCGACGACGGTAGCGAGGCGACACCGGATCACCCGGAATGCTTTACCGGCTACCGCGAAGATCCGGATAGCGGAAGGCTGCTGGCGGTACTGCTATGCAACCATCACCTGCATATCGAGTTGCAGATCGATACTGATCACTACCTGGGCAAACTCAATGCGGCTGGCATCAGTGACATCGTCATGGAGGCAGCAATTTCCACTATCCAGGACTGCGAGGACTCGGTAGCGGCCGTCGATGCCACCGACAAGGTCGAGGTCTATCGAAACTGGCTGGGGTTAATGAAGGGCGACCTCGAAGTTTCTTTCAAAAAGGCCGGTGAGACCGTTACCCGGCGCCTGGAACAAGACCGCCACTACACTGCTGCCAACGAAGGTGAACTGATCCTGCCCGGTCGCAGCCTGATGCTGGTTCGCAATGTCGGTCACCTGATGACTACTGATGCCGTTCTGACAAAAGACGGCAACGAGATATTCGAGGGACTGCTCGACGCCATGATCACTTCCCTTTGCGCCGTGCACGACCTCAAGGGCAACAGCGCGGTCAGCAACAGCCGTACCGGTAGCGTCTATATCGTCAAGCCGAAAATGCATGGGCCCGACGAGGTGGCCTTTACCTGTGACCTGTTTGATCGTGTTGAGGACGCGCTTGGCCTGGAACGCTTTACTCTCAAGATTGGCATCATGGACGAGGAACGTCGAACAACCGTTAACCTGAAAGAATGCATTCGTGTCGCCAGTGACAGGCTTATCTTTATCAACACCGGCTTTCTTGACCGTACCGGCGATGAAATTCATACCTGTATGGAAATGGGGCCGGTCATGCGCAAGGCAGACATCAAGACGTCGACCTGGTTATTGGCGTATGAGGACTGGAATGTCGATATCGGTATTCGTTGTGGCCTGGTCGGCAAGGCGCAAATCGGCAAGGGAATGTGGACCATGCCCAACGAGATGCGCGCCATGATCGACAGTAAATCAGTCCACCCGGAGGCCGGTGCCAGTTGCGCCTGGGTGCCCTCACCCACGGCTGCCATTCTGCACGCGATTCACTATCACCGTACACGTGTATCCGAACGACAACAGCAGTTGGCCAAACGCGAGACAGCGCGCCTAAACGACCTGCTGACGATGCCGGTGGTGAACAATCCGAATTGGTCAGAAAAAGAGATTCACGAAGAACTGGAAAACAATATTCATTCGATCCTGGGATATGTCGTACGCTGGATAGATCAGGGCATTGGCTGTTCGACGGTACCGGATGTCAAACACATCGGGTTAATGGAAGACCGTGCCACCCTGCGCATCTCTAGCCAGCACGTCGCGAACTGGCTACACCACGGCGTCGTCATTGAACAACAGGTAATGGATTGCCTCATGGAAATGGCCAAAGTGGTGGATGAGCAGAACAGCGCGGACCCAATGTACCAGCCCATGGCGCCCGCGTTCGACGATATCGCCTTTATGGCTGCGCGGGACTTGATCTTCCGTGGCAGGGAGATTCCGAATGGCTATACGGAGCCGGTATTGCACGCGTGGCGCAAGGAACGAAAGAAGCAAATCTGAGAATAGAAAAAGCCCCGGCTGGCCGGGGCTTTTCGTCTGACGATAGAGAAGAAACCCAAAAAGGCAGAAGTCGAAAAATGATGACAGTGATATATGTTGGGAGAATAGTGGCCAACACCCGAGCCCTTATAGTGCCGATAGTTGTAGGACTAATATGCTCATGTTCCAACGCCACATCGGGTTCGGTAGCAGAAATAAACAAAGTACCAGAAGGCGATAAATGGCACGTTAAACTCGCGGTTAGTGGTGGGTTTGCCAGCGTCAGGCGGATGATCGAACTGGATTCAAGTGGCCTGCTATTGGCGACTGACCAAAAACGCAAGGTATCAGTATCTAAACAGGCATCGTATAGCCTGGTTGCCGAGGTCGGGCAATTAATAAAAAAAGGGATGATTCATCGCCCAGATAGAAGTCAACGCGGTACAACTGCCGATTGCAGCGATTGTTTCGAATACCATCTGGCAATTGCTGCCGGCAATATAAGCAGAAGTCTTGAACTTGGCGGATTTCCAACTAACACGTCCGCAGATGTGAAGATCATTCGACTGTTGGCAGCTCAGCTGGAGAAAGAGTTGATGAGTGCGGAGAATTAGCCTGTATATATACGGCGCGGGGAGGAGTAGAAATAGATGAGGGTGCATCAATCTGTATTTTTGACAGTCATAGTCGCGCTGCTGGTAGTCGCTACCGGTATTCGGGAAACCAGGGCAACAAGCTACTTTAGCGCCCCGCATAAATCATCTATCAAACAGCTTTCCCAGCTAGGCGCTCGCGTCGGCATCCAAAGGCAAACGGGAAAGGTCAATTTTATCGGTTTTGATCGTAGTCGAGCGGCAACGGTTCCCGGCATGTTTGCTAGCAATACTGTCGAGGAAAATACCCGAGCAGCATTGACCAAATATGCGCCATTGTTTGGGGTAAAAGATCCATCGTCGGATCTGGTTGTCTCAAAGGTAATTTCCAGCCCTGATGGGCGTTCAGCGATGCGCTATCAGCAACTGCACCAAGGTATTCCGGTTATCGGCGGAGAGCTCGTTGTGAATATTAATGAGCAAGGTCAGCTCATGTCGATAAGCGGTGAAGCGCTTCCCGATGCGGTAGTCGATACTCATGCATCGATAACTGCTTCTGATGCGCGAGGTAAAGCAATTGCTTCAGCTGCCAGTTTTCACAATGTCCCCGGTAATTCACTTGTGGCCACCGAGCCGCAACTGTCAATTTATTCGCCAGGACTTATTGGGCCTGCCAACTTGTCGCCCATGCTCGTATGGAAAACCGAGGTCTCTTCTTTGAGCAGTGAACCGATCAATGAGTTGGTTCTGGTACACGCGCAACGAGGACATATCGCACTCCACTTCAACCAGGTTCACGCCGTAAAGAACCGCAGAACCTTTGACGGATCTGCGGTTCTTAATCCTTCCCAATTACCAGGAACCCTGCTCTGTAACGAAAACGACGGCGATGCTTGTACCGGTGGCAGCGATCCTGATGCCGACGCCGCGCATATCCATGCCGGCGACACATATGATTTCTATTCTGTCTTTCATGGTCGAGATAGCATTAATGGCAAAGGCATGGCACTGACCTCATCTGTTAAGTTTTCGCTTGGCTGTCCAAATGCTTTCTGGTACGAACCTGCCAACCAGATGATTTATTGCGCAGGCATGCCCCAGGGTGACGATGTTGTCGCCCATGAACTTACCCATGGTGTGACCAATCGTACTTCAAAACTTTTCTACTATTACCAATCCGGAGCGATCAACGAATCGCTATCGGACATTTGGGGAGAATTTGTTGACCAGACTAATAGTTCCGGAGCCCCTGTAGAATGGATATTAGGTGAAGACACGGCAGTCGGTGTAATTAGAAGCCTGGCGGACCCAACTATCTACGGCGATCCTGATCGTATGACAAGCGCCAACTATTACACCGCATCTAGCGATAGCGGTGGCGTACACCACAATAGCGGAATCAACAACAAGGCCGCTTATCTGATGGTCGATGGTTCCATCGGTGAGACGGGCGGCACGTTTAATGGCTATACCATCGCCGCTATGGGCATACCGAAAGTAGCCAAGATTTACTACGAGGTGCAGACGCGGCTATTGACCTCGGGTTCGGATTATCTCGATCTTTACAACGCACTTTATCAAGGCTGCCTCAATCTCGTTGGTACTGATGGTATTACCAATGCCGACTGCATCAATGTTCGGGAGGCCACCCTTGCCGTGGAAATGAACCAGGAGCCGAGCGCCGGTTTTAACCCGGAGGCTTCACTCTGCCCTGCGGGACAGGCCCCCGATAATCTATTTTACGACAATTTTGAAGGCGATCTGACTAAATGGGCATTTTCAGGGCCTGTCGGCTCTACCGTGGGCACATGGAGGATTGATGCTACATGGACCGGACCCTATGCCACGTCGGGCTCACATTCCCTTTACGCGGAGGACTTATATACGCTGAATGAAAGAAGGGCCTCGATCACGAATGGGGTCACCATACCAGCGGGCGGTCTGCGTCTGCATTTCAATCAAGCCTTCGGTTTTAGCAGCCCGGAAGATGGCGGTGGCCGCCTGATGTACAACATAGATGGCGGTACATTCCAGGACGCAAGTGGATTCTTCGTTGCAGGACAGGATTATAACGGAACCATTTCAGCAGGTGCCCTTTCCGGCGCTAGCGGTTTCGTGAATGACAGTCATGGCTATGTTTCGAGTCGCTATGAAGTGAATTCCTATATTGGCCAATCAATCCGTTTCATGTGGATTCTGGGCACTGGTAATTCTTACAGCCAGGGCTGGTGGATCGACGACGTTAGGCTGTATACCTGCGTACCCAATACTGCCCCAACCGCGCCCTTTCTAATAAGTCCGGCAGATACGGTGACGGGCATTGACAGTGCAATGGTTGAGTTTAGCTGGGACCCGTCAACCGATGTCGACGGCGATACCATCAACTACAACCTGGAAGTTTGTACCGACGCAGGCTTTACGACATGCACAATTGATATTACCAAGGGCAATGCTGTGGCGGGATTCAACGCCGCCTCATTGGGTGGTGGTTTTACCCTGGCGTTACTGGCCCTGTTGGTGGGCGGCCGATACCGCCGAATCGGTGCCGTCGTTTTGATAGTGGTAACCGGCAGTATGCTCGCCAGCTGTGGTGGTGGAAGTAGCAGCGGGCCTCCACCATCAATCGTTTTTAGCACCACTACATTGTTACCGAGCACGACTTACTACTGGCGTGTTACGGCCGATGATGGAAACGGAGGGTTAACGCCCAGTCAGGAGTGGAGTTTTACTACGTTGCCCTGAACACGCGACAGCAAAACAAAAAGCCCCGGCTGGCCGGGGCTTTGTTTCGAAAAAGTGGCGGAGCGGACGGGACTCGAACCCGCGACCCCCGGCGTGACAGGCCTGACTATATCGCTTAAACATCAGTAAGTTATTAAAGAATTTGTCAAATATCGACAAAACTGACAGATTTTTACTTTCAGTAAGTTACGGAATTCGTAGCAGGCCATTTTAGAGAGAGAATTTCCGAAATCCGACCTTCACAAATCAGCTCCCCCTTTAGTCGCGTATTGTCTGCTTTCGGCCATAAAGTGTACCGAGTAATTTTTGAATATTAGATCACTCCAACCCCACTAATTAATTGGGTCATCGATTTTGTACAATATTCAACTGAACAGAATCTGATCGTCCGCGGTCGTCGACCGCACGAATGATGTACTGCCCTGATTTCGCCGGCCAGAAGAACGGCTGGTTCGCATCCACACGCCCCAGAAACCGATCGTCCGCAAACCAGAACAATTCACGGCTGTCGCCGTCCACCACCGCTGTCAGCGGCACCTTTTCTTCCATCGGCTGGTGCGCACGAATCTGGTACACGAGGCCGTTGCTTGGCGACGTAATTTCGGGAGCAGTGCCATCCGCCTGCACGACATTGAACACGCACTCAGGATTCGCTGGCGGCGCAAGCTTGCGCGGTATTCCTGCCTTGCGAAACAGCGCCTGCAAATCCGACGGCCAGAATTCGTAGACTCGTGCCTCCGTCGCGGGACCTGCCCGACAGACGCGTTGACCATTGGTGCGATCGACGAGTACCTGCCGGTGGATCGTACACAGTTTGATTGGGGATCGTCCTGGTATAAACCATGATTCAACGCGATGGTGGCAATGTGGCCCTGGGATGGCACCTGAGATCGCACAAACCTGTATTTTGTCTACTCCAGCTGGCGGGCGCAGGTAAGTCGGGAAAAGCGGGGATCGGTGGCTACCGCGTATGGCATCAACGATTTCAAAAAATAGCGGGCCGGCCGCACGGCGCCCGACAAAGGCAGGATGGCCCTGTCCCTGGAAATTTCCGACCCAAACTGCCAGGACATAGTGACTGAACACACCAATTGACCACGCGTCCCGGAAGCCCCACGAGGTACCTGTTTTCCAATGAATCGGTAGCGGATTTTTTACCCAGTCCGAGCGGTAGGATTGGCGGGGCCGCGGATTCTGCCCGAGCATATCCAGCGTCAGGAACGCCGC